>Ga0307509_10007888_pt1 | contig 13749 bp, 18 predicted proteins | sample 10_EM_MG_FD_202245 | JGI IMG/M metagenome (GOLD analysis project Ga0307509, IMG submission 202245) | Populus trichocarpa ectomycorrhiza microbial communities from riparian zone in the Pacific Northwest, United States - 10_EM | ecosystem: Host-associated > Plants > Roots > Unclassified | place...
GCGAGTCACAAAACATCCGCAACCGCATGTAGAGGCTGCGAAAGAGTTCTTGCGGGAAATAGGGGATGCGGGGGAGATTTCGAGGTTGATGGAACCACTCGACAAGGAGGTACGAAAGGCCATGAACAACGAGGAGCTGTTCGATTTCCAGCGTTGCCTGCAACTCCCCCCTCCTCTCCCGGGTGGTTCCCAAGCTACCTGATTTTCGGCGCCCTTGTTGCGTTTTATTTTTTTTGTATCCCTGTTGTCTGTAGTTTTACCTCGCGCTTGCAGCTGCACCCATCACCGGCGCTCGTTTCCGACTCTCTCGATCTCACCTCCTTCATCTCCAAAATCCTCCAAGATGCTGCGACGAACGGTGGAAGACATTTCGACCGGTTCTGACTCGGACTATTCAAAGTGAACCCCATTTCTGTTTTTTGTCGACTCTGCTCATCAATGCTCATTACTGGGATCTTGGTTATCAGCTCGGTACGTTCAAGTTTCCAACCCGGACTTTTGAGAGCTGACCTTCCTTTCATCGCGCCCACGACATCCCAGTGGATCTCCTGGTTTCTTTCATCGAAAGGAAATGAATATTTCTGCGAAGTCGAAGAGGATTACATCCTGGATAGGTTCAATCTCACCGGATTGAACACCGAAGTTGCGAACTACTCCCAGGCGTTGGACTTGATCACGGATAACCTCGGTCTGTGACACCGTATTATGACGGCATTCCTTATGTTCTGGGTCTGACTATATATGTGGTTGGTAGATGATGAAATCCATGACGAGTTGAGAGGCACGCTGGACGTTCAGGCGAGGTTGTTGTATGGGCTGATTCACGCTCGATGGATTGTCACCGCCAGGGGGCTGGCTAAGATGGTATTTCTCGTTCGCTTCTTCTTCGGGACCCCATTTCACAGGTACCATATTATTGTTTCGCCCAGCTCGAGAAGTACAAGAAAGTCGATTTCGGGCGCTGTCCGCGTGTCCTTTGCCAATCCCAACCACTCCTCCCCGTCGGTCTGACCGACGTTGCATACGAAAAGTCCGTCAAGCTCTACTGCGGCCGATGCGAAGATATCTACTCTCCAAAATCCTCTCGCCACGGCTCTATAGATGGGGCATACTTCGGGACTTCTTTCCCCCACCTCCTGTTCATGTGTTACCCCGCCCTGATCCCCACAAAGAACGGACCGATAGATGGCCCCGGGTTTAGAGGAGGCGCGCCGGAGAGTACCGAGAGTTCCGGGAATGGGGGAAGGCGGCCGAGGAGGGGCAGGGAAGACAGTGCGACGGGTGAGACAGTGGGGAATGAAGTGACGAGTACTGCAGCAGTTGCATTGAAGGCGGAGAGATACCGACCGAGGATCTTTGGCTTCCAAGTCAACGAAATTGCCAAGCTACAGAGGTGGCAGGAGGCTGTCAGGGATAGGTCAGAGCCTCCCCCATTCTCAAAGGTCTATTCACTTACAGAAGCCTAGGCAAATCGCACGGCTGGAAGATTGGGAGGAGAACAACGAATGACTGCTCAACTGACCCTGCGCACCACAATTTCCACTCCCATCTACCACGCGAGGACACCCATCTTCCTCGCAAAAATCCGAGGCGTTCGAGCCACTTTGCCATCGTCGTCCACGGGGTACGGCCTATACGACTCGATCAATAAGAAAGCCTCGAGAAGGAAACGAGGAAGGAAACCACCCATACCAGCGTGTCGTCTATGTACGTTAGGTACCAAACTATTACACAGTCTACAATCATATCCACTCCATCAAACCTCTGGCGATTCGGGACGTTGATCTTGTGGTACGGAAGTAATTGGAGCTGGGGTTGTGCCGGATAACTTTCGTTTCTTGCTGTACTTCCCAGTGAGGTTGTACTTTCCCCTGGTACCTGATGATGCCCGTCAGAAACGGGTGACAGAGAAGGGGGAACAAATTTGCCTTTCTTGCGCTTGGTCGGTTTCGTGGGTGGGATCTGTAGATCTAAGAAATCCTTGTCGATGGACGAACACAATTGAAGCAGCTGGTTATGCGACTCCTTCATCAGCTGAGTCCGGTAGACTGAGAGGTCTATGTGGTGGAAAATAAGGGACGGTTTCACGTAAAGTTCGAATCCACCCACCTGCCGGCTCGCTGGTGCCGTAAACGCCCTTTAAACATTTAGAGACTCGTGCCATAGAACTACGCGGGCCATTAGTCGTCACGAACCCGGCGCGAAGATATACAGGGGTTGTACCTTGGATCGACAAGACCACTTGCGCCAACGATCGCGAGGATGTTCTCCCAATTGAACGGCCTGAACCGGTTTTGCATACTCTCCTCTACCATGGGGACGTGCGCAGCAATTGCGGCAAAGAGATGTGATAGATATTCCGTAGTCTCAAGGGTGAGGTGTTTTGCTGCGGCAGATTCGATGGGTCCGTCCGTATCTTCCTCCGTTTCTTGGTTGGGGTCGTCCGGAGTTTGAAGGAACTTGTCGGCCAGACGTTCCACTTCGTCCTGGAGAGTCCACTCAGGTATTGGGACGTCCTGGGCCAGGAGGGGCCAACGAGTCCAAGGGTCTCTCGGCTTGCGTGGGTTTGGGTTGGACTCTGAAACTTGTTCCGGTGAGGCAGATGGTGAACTGCGGGCATCGCCGTCCTCGGAATTTCCAGAAGAGCCCGCGGTTCGTATGAGTTGGGACGAGAGGTCGAGGGTGTCATTCGTGCGGAGGGCCCGGAGGAGGAACGAATACTCTTCAAGCTCTGATCGTAACGCAGCTGGAACAGCTTTCCGTTTTCCTTTCCCCTTCTTCCCCACTCTCATCGCCATCTACAAGAGCCCAAGCGAGCAGGAAAGGGATGGTGGTCGTGAACTGCGATCAAGATTACAAACCGGACTCAAACCCGAGACCTCTGATTACGACCCAACCTGCGTCTGGTACTCCGACTGTTACCACCACTCCCACCGCGACAATGTCGACCACCACGGATACCCCGAACGATGGTACGAATGCAAACACGACGAACCGGTCGGCAAACGCGGCCATGGACGCTGCCGCTTCCGAGGTTTGGTACCTCAAGCCCGTTACCTTTGCTGGGAGGCGCACCCGAATTATCACCCAGAATTTCAACGGGTCAGTGAGTATCGCCTATCGCACAGAAGCCGCTCAAAAACGAACTTAAGCTCTGTTCTCCAGGCCGTGTTCATTTATAGCAATCTGTGATTATGCATTCTAATAATACCCCGCTGTATGCCCACTGACGACTCTCCCAGGTAACATCCTTATTCTCCGTGGCGAGTTGGAGATATTGCCACCGAGACGCGCGACGGTCTCGTACGAGTTCCTATCCCAGCTCGTAGCCGAATACCTACTCAGAACGAGCCCGGATGTTGACATTTCTGCGGCCTTGTCAATAATGCCATTTACCCTCAGTGAGCGCTCGCTTTCCGGGTGAGATTGGGAAGGCTGATAGCTTCTTCAGAGGGCATGGATTTAAACCCTGTGTTCACCGACGTACACGAATTCCGACCGCAGATGCGTAGAGACCTCGGCGGTGGAGACGGCCTCGAATTGTTCTCTCACGCGGACATTCCCCTCGTCCATGGATGGCTGGTCGATCCGTCGAGCCCGGAGTACGAAGCCATCCAACGAGCCGGGGATTACGATAACAGCGTGAACGTGGTCGTTGAAGCGGACCACCTCACACAAGGGCGACTCGTAGTCGACGAGAATGAAGCCGGAGGGTCCAGCAGTGGCGCAGGCAGCAGTTCACATGCGGGGAGACGGAATGACACCTGGACCACAGAAGAACGAATGAAAGTTGAGGATGGTACCTTGTCTGCCTTCTCAGTGTTTCGTCCTGCTTACTCACACCGGCCTGAAGCTATTTCTATCCGCCAGTTCCTCAATGCGACCCAATCACAATTAACTTATCACGGTCTTTTTCACCTCGCCTCTGTGCTCTCCCCTCACACACTCTCGGCCCTCTTCAGAGGATCCCACCTTTCTGTTTTGTACAAATCCGCCCCGACTGAACGAGACCCGAATCCCATATTATATACCCTGGTCACCGATCAGTCCTTCTTACGCGAGTCCTCGGTCGTATGGGAGAAATTTGGGGATGTTGACGGGCAAGGCGCAGAGTTTGTAGATTCCAACTTCATCAAATCCACCCCCGCGGGAGGGGATTATGCTGGGGAGACGGGGGAGAGCACATTAGCTGCGATCGAAGCTCAGATGGCTGGCGTTCACTTATCGGGAACCCCAGAGTGCGTCCTTCCGATGCCCTCGCACTACCTGTTCCTGTGCTGATTCCGGTGTCTTGCGTAGCGAACAACTAGCCCGACAGTTACAGATGGAAGAAGATTCCAGAGCGCATGATATCCGCCGGCGGAGGCGGCAAGGTTTAATAGAGAAACAACAGCGCGAGGCTCTTGCTGAGGCTGAGAAACTCCAGAAGAAGCAGAAAAAGAAGGACAAGGATTGTGTGATCGCGTAGTCCCTCTGTAACTTCTCACTTGCTGTATTTAAGGGGTTCGGACATCAATTTGAATGGTATGGATGATATTAGGACGTGTAGTTCACTGGCCGAGAACTCAATAAAATCGCAGCAAGTCGAGGGATAGCACGGGGAGCATCGGGGTTGGATTGTTAACGGACTTAACCGCCTACGTCGGGAATAGCTGAGGAACTAGCCACATCGCCTCGACACGGAACACTAACCGCATCCGCCACACCCGCCACACCCTCCACACCCTCCTCCTCCACAACCGGCCCCACCGCACCCACCCCCATGAGGGGTACACCGTCCACCTGAAGCGCCAGCTCCACATCCACCCTGGCTCACAATAGTCAGGAGCGGAAGGGCTCGCCAGAGTGACAAACACTTACAGCTGCGCACGACCCGTCCGGTCCGCAGGGGATCCCGGACGGACATCCATACCCATAATATATAGGAACAGGTACCAAAAACGCATTGTCATGGTGCTGACTGCGCTCGTAGGCCTCGCGATTCATTTCACCTTTCTTTACTTTCTTCAAATCCCGGTCCTTCCTCTTACACGTCTTGCGGATCCGCTTCTCGCGCGCTCTGTGAGTGATACCCTCCACGTAAACCGCACTATGATCGCTGGGGTGCGTCGCGAGGAGACAATCATCGCGGTCTGGCGGATTAATTGGGGATTTCCTCTGAGTGGAGAACGACTCTGAAAGGCGGCTGAGTTTCTGGCCGATCGTGTCCCCCTGTTACGTTCATTAGTGCGGTACAGGAAAAGCGTAACGGGAGCTGACCGGCAACGGACAACCACAGTACATATATTGGACACCAAATCGTTGCTACCGCAACGTCAACACGACTGCCCAGATGGAACGATGACCCCTCACCTGCCATGCACGGCAAGTAATATCAAAGGCGGATGATAGGTGGCTCTCCTCAACCTTGTCGTCGCTGGGGCGCCTGAGTTAACGGTTCGTCATCGGCACAGCATCCGCAACATACTGGTTGACGAATCTACCGACGAACGAGATGCAGTCGTCAAAATAGTTCTCTGGAAGGAGCTGGTGGGTACTTTGTGCGGTCGCAGTCAGAGGGTGACCACCCAAGGACCTAGAGTTATAGGCTTACTGCCACGCAATGTCGATGTCCAACGTTGGTACGAAGAAAGAGGTGGTGGTGGAAGAAATCAAATCCAAGAACCTTCGGCTCATGTTAAGTTGAACCGTAGATACTAGCGGTGCCCTACTCACGCGTGATATCGTGCGATACAATGCTTCAACACTATCTCATCCTCACTGCTGTCAAAGAAGCCCGGTCGACTCCAACTGAGGTTATGCATCTTGTCGGTGAACACTCCTTGTCGCTGCACCTATCCCCAGAGCCAATTATATCCTACAAACGGATTTAAGCGAAGAAACCACTCACAGCGCTGACAAGATCAATAGAATACGGACGATCATCAGTGTATGCGCTCATGATTCTTCTCAACCTAGAGGTCGTCGATCGGTCAAAGACGGACGGTAGAGCCGTAAGGTCTAAGGGAAGCTTACGCACATAGGGGGCTTGAGGTGTCGACCCACTTCCTTCGTCAGCCGGTCGAGTTTGTACTCGACGAATTCCTTAATTCTGGCTTCCCACGCCTCGGTATCAGTGTCTTTCGTGTAACCATCCTCCACACGCTTGTGTCGCTCATCGAGGTGGTAACATAAATTCTTGCTGGCATAGATACTGGCCTTGATCAACTTGGGTTTGGTTTTGTCCGGGTTTCTAGCCTTCTTGAGTAGAGTCCCACTGGAAACACTTCAGGGTTGATCGTGAGTTGCAAACATAATGGCTCTCACGGAAGGTAAACTGTGTCTCCGAACTGGTCCACGTCGCGGAGGTTCTTGGGGTCCTTTACCAGATCGCGCACAAACTTGGCAACCGCAAGGTTCTCCCTCGTGACGAGGAATTGACACGCGTCGCAGACGCAAGTGAAGCCTTTTTGTGCCCAGCCGGTGTCTCCTGGCGCAAGGTAAGCTGAGAACACAAATCGCTGAGAACCATGTCACGAGGTCAAGTTTACGTGCTGACTGACGCGCAATCACAACAATGCCGCATTTCGGGCACATCAGTTCACGTCGGGTGTGTATCGCACAGGAGTCGAATGGATCCCAAGGAAGGCCGACCGCCGCTTTCCAAGAATGTGTGACATCAGTCCCTGGCCTGTACTCGGATATGTCTCCCATCATCTCCTATGTTTTGTGAGCGCTATCCCTGGGACGCGAGTTGTGAGTACGACGTACGAGCATGTCAATGGGATTTATGGTGGATGTCTTGAGAACCAAAAGGTCCTTAATTCGAAGAAGATCCTCCGCATACCATCTACGGATTGGACGGCACGACCCCTCAGTTCGCGATCGGAGACGTGGAGCCTGGTCACTTACGTTGGATTCAACATATATGCGTGCCAGACAAGCCATACATCCAAGGGAGGGCTATGAAGAGTTCCGTTCGGCTGGAGAAAAGCAGACAGCTTCGAAACCCAACAATGGAACCTACAAAGCTGAAGTTCAGCGAAACCTATATGAGCCCAAGGGCTACACAGTACGCACCTTTCCAGAGCAAGCTCCAAGAACCAGGTCCACCTGTCTTGTGGCCCGAGCTCTTGAGCTAGCGATGGTAATTTGTCGCGCACATCCTGATTGGCCTCCATGTCGGTGACTTGGTTCTTCAGCTCCCTGAAAGCCCTTAGTAGTCCAAGATGTGCCTTGAGCTGAGGGGCGGTCACAAAAGAGTCTTTTGGCACCTTCCCTCCTACGGGAAGGCGGACCCCCTCCAGATAGTAGGGGGGTGGGCCAGGCTGATCATCAGGTGTACTCGTGGAAGGACCCGCCCCACGGGCAGTATACCGCGGCGGCGCGTTTAGGTAGGTGTCGAAGAATAGTTTTCCGTCCATGACTATGAGATCGCCAACTTACCAGCGGAAGCAGGGATGCCCATCTTATAAACCGGGGGGTGAGACGGGCGTCAGTGGCTTGTTGGTTTTAGATCCATGAGACGACTTTTGACAGGGGACAGAGCCTCAATCCAGGCACAGCGCCCGTGCTCCTGATCCCACGGCGTTCTCTGCATAAGTGAGTCGCGCCAGTAGCTATGAGCGTGGGGAGACGTGTGGTAGGCGCGGCTTAGATTGAATACGTGCTTCACGGACGCCATTGCCATGGTACTAGTACCAAACTTCTTCCGGGGGACACAATTGCAATCGGTCCAGCGCAGCCTAGATGTTTATAGTTGGTGGGAATCACACGGACATGTATGAGTATCCAGAATCACAGGCGCGGGCCAATCGTAAGAGCTACACAGCCCCCCAGGGTGCAAATATTAGCGACTTCATTCCCAAGCTCAAGCACCTGTGTTGGGAATAGGTCAGGAAGCAGCCGCTCTGTCAAAGCACGGGACACTCACCACACCCCCCCGTGTCCCAGCCACAACCAGCCCCACCGCATCCGCTCCCACGAGGGGTACAACCTCCACCCGAAGCCCCACCTCCACACCCACCCTAGCTCACAACGGTCAGGAACAGAAGGGCTCGCCAGGGTGACAAACACTTACAGCTGCACACGCCCCGTCCGGTCCACAGGGAATCCCAGACGGGCATCCGTACCCGTAATATATAGGAACAGGCACTAAAAACGCAAGCCCGTGCTGCTGATTGCGCTCGTAGGCCTCTTGATCCGTTTCACTTCTCTTTGATTTCTTCAAATCCCGATCCTTCCTCTTACGTGTCTTGTCAGCCCGCTTCTCGCGTGCTTTGTCGGTGATGCGCTCCACGTAAACTGCGTTGTGATCGCTGGGGTGCGTAGCGAGGAGATAGTCTTCGCGGTCCGGTGGATTGATTTGAGAATTTTTTTGAGGGGAGAACGACACTGAAAGGCGGGAGAGTTTCTGGCCGATTGTGTCCCCCTGCTCCGCTCGTTAATATGACCCTAGAAAAACGGAACGAGAACTGACGGGCAGTGGACAACCACAGTGCATATAGGGGGCACCAAATCGTTGCTATCCCGAGTGTAAACACGACCACCTGAGCGGAAAGATGGGCCTCACCTCCCATGCACGGCAGGTGATATCAAAGGCGGATGATAGGTGGCTCTCTTCAACCTTGTCGTCGCTGGGGTATGTGAGTTAGCAGCTTAGTGTTGACGCGGCATCCTCGACATACTGGTTGACGAATCTACCGGCGAATGAGAGACAGTCGTCCAAATACTTCTCTGGGAAGAGCTGATGGGTACTTTGTGCGATCGCAGTTAAGGGGTGATCGCCAGAGAACCAAGAGCCAGAACTTACTGCCACGCAATATCGATGTCTAACGTCGGCACGAAGGAGGAGGAGGCCGCGGAAGAGATCAAATCCAGGAACCTTCGACTCACGTTGGGTTGGGTTTCAAACACCAGCTGCACCTCACTCACGCATGATACCGCGCTACGCAATGCTTCAATACTATCTCGTCCTCATTGCTGTCGAAGAAACCCGGCCGACTCCAACCAAGATCATACATCTTGTCGGTGAACGCTCCCTGTCGTTGCACCTATCCGCAGAACGAATGAGATCCACATAACCAGATCTAAGCGAAGAAAACACTCGCAGCGCTGACAAGGTCGATGGAATACGGACGATCATCGGTGTATGCGCTCATGATTCTTCTCAACCTAGGTCGTTGATCGGCCAAAGGTGAACGGTAAGATCTAAGAGAAGCTTGCGCACATGGGGGGTTTGAGGTGTCGGGACGCTTCCTTTGTCAACAGGTCGAGTTTGTACTCAACGAATCCCTTGATCTTGGTTTCCCACGCCGCGGTATCCGTAGTTTTCCGGTAGCCATCCTCCTTGATTACGTGTCGTTCATCGAGGTGGTAGCATAGATTCTTGCTGGCATAGATACTGGCCTAGATCAGCTTAGCTTTGGTCTTGTACGGGTTTCTAGCCTTGGCGAATAATGACCCACTGGTATGCTTCAGTGGAGATCGCGAATCGCAGACGGAAAGGTGCTCACGGAAGGTAAACCGCGTCTCCGAACCGGGCCACGTCGCGGAGGTTCTTGGGATCCTTTACGAGATCGCGCACAAACTTGGCAACCGCAAGATTCTCCCTCGTGACGAGGAATTGACACGCGTCGCAGACGCAAGTGAAGCCTTTTTGTGCCCAGCCGGTGTCTCCTGGCGCAAGGTAAGCTGTGAACACAAATCGCTGAGAATCATGTCACGAGGTTAAGTCTGGGTGCTGACGAACGTGCAACCATAACGACACTGCATTCCGGGCACACCAGCTCACGTCGGGTGTGTATCGCACAAGAATCGAATGGATCCCAGGGAAGGCCGACCGCCGCTTTCCAAGAAAGTGCGACATCAAACCCTGGCCTGTACTCGGATATGTCCCCCATCATCTCCTATGTTTCGTGAGTACCATCTCCGAGACACGAGTTGTGAGCATGGCGTACGAGCATGTAAATGGGACTTATGGCGGGTGTCTTGAGAATCGAAAGGTCCTTGATTCGAAGAAGATCCTCCGCATACCATCTACGGATTGGACGGCACGACCCCTCAGTTCGCGATCGAAGGCGTGGAGTCTGGTCACTTACGTTGGGTTCAACATATACGCATGCCAGACAAGCCATACATCCAAGGGAGGGTTATGAAGAGTGCCATTCGGCTGGAGAAGAGCAGACAGCTTCGAAACCCAGCGATGGAACCTGCAAAACTGAAATTCGGCTAGGGCGAGCCCAAGGGTCGCATAGTACACACCTTTCCAGAGCGAGTTCCAAGAACCAGGTCCACCTGTCTTGTGGCCCGAGCTCTTGAGCCAGCGACGGTAATTTGTTGCGCACATCCTGGTTGGCCTCCAAATCGGTGATTCGATTCTTCAGCTCCCTGAAAGCCTTTAGTAGTCCAAGATGCGCCTTGAGCTGAGCAGCGGTCACAAAGGATTGGTTTGGAACCTTCCCCCCCACGGGAATACAGACTTCCTGAAGGTAATAGGGAGGCGGGGCAGATTGGTGGGCAGATGTGTTTGTGGAAGGACCCGCCTCACGGGCAGCGTACCGGGGCGGCGCGGTGTCCCCAGTTGGGTCGGTGTTGTAGAGTAGTTTTCCGTCCATGAGATCGCCAACGCGCCGACGGAAGAAGGGGTGCCCACGTTATAACCAGGGATGGTAAGTTGGGCGCCACCTCTGGTTTGTTAGTTTTAGATCTACAAGTGCTTTGGCAAGTAGCCTGCGACTGAAACTGGAAGGCTGTGGGACAGCCTCAATCCAGGCACAACGCCCGCGTTCCCGATCACATCGCGTTCTGTACCATGCACCAGAAGTGATGAACGTGGGAGAACATGGGGTGAGTGCGGCTCGGGTATAAAGGGCAGTTCTCTCCAGGGGGCGTATCGGCTCTCACCTATCGGGACTCGCTGGTGGTAGGTTAGGCATAATAATTATCCTCTCATGTTTACGGTTGATAGGGATCACGATGGATAGGTAAAAGTAACCAAAGCCCCAGGTGCGGGCCAAATCGGAAGGGCTACACAGCCCGCGGGATGTCACTAATCATTTCTCAATGTTCCAAGCCCGTCTTGGAGGTACTGTATTGCAAACCATTGGCGCGATCAAGGAGCGGTGGGCTTTGTGAGGGGTACCTAGAACGCCCATATCGCACGCGGAACATATGGGACACTGGTTGGATGGTATCAGTCGGCCTAGCAATTCCTCGCAATCCCAGCGCGCAACTCTTCCTCCCTAAACGCGTGCGGGAGTTTTTAGTGTACCCCCAATTGTGACGCGTTCAAGACCGGACGTACCTGTATTCGAACATAATCTGTACGCCGACGAACAGACAAAAACATGTCAAGAACACAAATCGGATGCCTGAGCGAGAATTCGGGATTGGAGAAATTAGTTCTGTGAGTAGTATTCCTTCCGACTGGTCGCGCGTACCTTCCCAACTGTCTGTCAATTGGCCAATCATGTACGATATCCCACCCGTTCCAATCACGAACCCAACGAGATTCGCTGCCAGCATCGCAAAGATATTGAATACTCCCCCAACGGCGCATACATGCCGATACCACCACCGTTCGGCGAACTGGGCGGTAGGCCTTGTGTCAACGTGCGTATTCATTAGTGATAGGGGTTACCCTCACCTTAGACCGCGGCAACGCGGTCCTAGCAATCAATTCTGGGACAAGGAACAAGCTGACTAACCACCCCCACGCGAGGAGTTTGAACGACAGATCGTGCCAGAGTGCGACAAACGTGAATATGAGGACGCTCGAGGCAAGGACCTTTCGCCTCCCTCCGAGTGGGATGTAGATATACCTAACGCGGACGCTTAGCAACCGTGGGTATTGGACTTGGGAGCACGATTACCTGACAATCCAAAGGTTGTAGCTTCTGTGCCAACTCTTCCAAAAACCGAAGGTCGAGTAGTTATTCGCCATGCACCGAACCATATTTTCTGGTGGATCAACGCCATCCGCGAGGGCCCACAGACGGAAGAATCGCCATGGGAGTAAGAGCTGTTTGGCAGGGGTGATTAGGTGGCGAAATATTTCAAAGGTCAGACCCCACTTTAAGCCAGACGATAATCAAATTCCAAAAGCCGACCATGCTGAGTTCAGCTGCAGAGAACCCGTCCCAAGCTTTAGTGTCTTTGATGGCCACCATATACATATAGTGGAGGACGAACTCCATCGTCAGCAAGCACGCGAGAAAGCGGATGGTGTACGTGGCCACAGAATTCCGCGTCAGGACATTCCTACTGTGCATCTAAAGAAACGTAGCGGGTCATTATGGGGGATGAAATGCGGTGAGAAAGCTGATCACCTGCCACATGAAATCGTTGAATGTGATGATAGGACCGGCGATATACAGAGGGGGGTAGAAGATGTATGTGAGGTAATTTGTAAGGGTATAAATCTCCAGCGGATGCGCGCTGCTCGTCCGCTGTTTGTGGGATGTGGTCGCCTGGTTCATCTGATTCATCTATCAGAATGTGTAGCCTACGAGAGAAGAATCCGCGCCACCTCTTTCGAGGGCTCTCGAGTGATTGCCCAATGGTAATCCATCCCGAAGGAGAGCAATCTAAGCATGGTCATGTTGAAACTGACATGCCACCGAGGGTAGGCACCTTGGATACTGTCCTGGTATTTGAATTAGCTCAGGCATGCATTCCGTAGAGGGAAGAGCCGGACCAGAAACTCAAGCGATGAGTGTAGTGTAGTGAAGCGGTAACCTGAGTAGGTCTCGTTGGCGAACAATACCAGTCCATTAAAAACCCAGAGAAAGAAGGGACCGATAGTGCTCCCACCCGCGTAGCGAGATATTAGGTAGTTGACAGAGGTAATAATTAGGATCTTGAGCGCGCTTGCTCCGTGCAACCCGAAGAGCATGAGGATGGAAAACCCGCAGATGAAAGGAATGAGATAGGTCCGGTTCGGTTGAGTATTAGGCGAATGGCGCAGGGAATACAGAAACTTCAAGAGGAAGAACGCGGAGGAGAGCAACAGGAGTGCCGGTATATTGTTGCGAAAAGTCCGATATTGAGCATCGCTGTTGTCCTGGATCAATGTCAGCCCGTCTGAGAGCTCTGGGAATAAATCGTATGGCGGAACTCACCACTTTGCGGCCGAATAGCCACCCTGGAGAAAGCTTTCGCTCATAATATGGATAATTATGGTGTTCAGCTGCATCCCATCGGTCAGAACTCGACCATGGTGGAATACACCGTCTACTCACGCGAGCTGAGTGCAACTGGTATCCAAACCATTACGGGCAAGACCGCGGCAAAGACCACATAGTAGAAGAAGAATTCTGGTGATTTCCAGCGCGGTGTGGTGTCTGTGGTCTGTGGTGGGTGTGAAGACGGAATGTCGACTGTGAGTTTTACGATGCGACTGGGCCCCTTCCTGTTCACGAGTCCCTCGATCTCGAGCGGGGACAGTTGGTGATCATTTGAGGGCATTTGAAGGATGATGTGGTCCGACATTCATACCAGTTCAGCGCGATGACAGCAGGACGGCGAGACGCCAGGAACCGGGACCATTTCCGGATGAGGCAGGTGTTTCCCATCACCTGATGCAGTGAACCAACATGGGCGTTACTCCGGTTCGTCAATCATCTCCCTCCTCCGCCTCCCCCCCCCTCCTTCCCTTTAATTCCCCAAAAAATCACGAAAAAATACCCGTAGGTTCTGAACGGGTTGCCCGGCGATGACAATGCTGACCTTATTTGCCCAAACAGATTCTGAACGCCCCACGCTCTCTAC
>Ga0307509_10007889_pt1 | contig 13748 bp, 6 predicted proteins | sample 10_EM_MG_FD_202245 | JGI IMG/M metagenome (GOLD analysis project Ga0307509, IMG submission 202245) | Populus trichocarpa ectomycorrhiza microbial communities from riparian zone in the Pacific Northwest, United States - 10_EM | ecosystem: Host-associated > Plants > Roots > Unclassified | place...
TTTGCTCTTTTTAGTCCCTTTAGTTATAGGATTCTATATTTTAGTCCTAAACTTTGTTTATTTTACATTTCAATCCTTGAATTTTAAGATAAGAATGAAAAAGTATCTTATCAAATGTGAGAAGAGAGAGAAAATGGTTAGTTGGCACCATCCCAATATAGAAAAGTCAATTTAGTGTCATTAGATTACCTTTGAAGAGATGAGTGTTAAACTTTTATCTTGCAAAAGAAAAAATATCAGAGATCATAAAATATTTTTTTATTTAATTTTGATTTTTTTATTGATTTAAGAGTTTTAAAGATTGAAAATTGGTTCATTTAGGTGCTTCACTGCTGGAAAATTGATGAATATAAACAGAAACGCCGACAGATTTTTTCCGTCGGTATTTTGTGGTGATCTTTACCGACTAATTTTTTCATTGCTAACTCTATCGGTAAATACCAACGGAAATATATCGTTGGTATATACTGAGGGAATCGCAGTCGAAATAGAAGGAATAAAAAAAATCAAACAGTGTGATGGTATGTAAGTTTTTACAAACACAGTTACCGATAGAATTACAATGGGATTCAAAAAGGCAAACCATACGGTGATGTGACATTGGTACCGATAGAATGGTCAATGGAGTCACCATCGAAATAATTTCATTGGTAATATTTAATATATGACCTAACAGTCAACCCTTCTCTTCCCGTAAGGTTAGGGTGTTTTTTAAAGGTATTTTCAAGTAAAAAAAGAGAATTAAAAAAAGGTTTTTATGTCCAAAAACTCAGACTATGAGTTTTTGACCATTGGAAAAGTTTACCAATAGATGAAGTGTTGTTTGTCACAATAGATAATGGATCATCAATTTATTTTATTTTTAAAAAAATAAAATATGGTGGACAACATGTTAAACAAAAAAAAAAAAGATTAGACACGTAGAACTAGCCTTGCAAGCCTATTTGTGCTTGGGCTTTCTCGTATCGGGTTTGGCACAAGGGTCCAACAATCTAGGTTTAAGCGTCTGGCCTTGTTTTGTTTTTTCTTGATTTTTTTCTTCAATTTTAATTAAAAATATCAATTTTAATTTTAATTCAAATTATATTTAAGATATTATTCCTTTAAATATCATTCAATTTTGCCTTTCAATTTCATAGCATTTTTTTTATAATATTAGAAATCATTCATTAATTATTATGTATGAAATTAATATGCAAATGTTTTTTTTGAATTTGTGATAATGAGTATTCAATAAAGATAATATATATTAATCTTTTCCCCTTCAATTGCATATAAAATATCCAAACATGATTTTCAATCGTATTTATTTATTTGTAAAAAAGTTCTTTTCATATCATGATTAGTTTTTTAGTTTAAAAAATATGCTTATAAACTTATTTTTGTTAAAAACAAATTCATTAACAAGAAAATGTAGTTTATATTGAAAACATATTTTTTTTGCTTTTTTAAAAATATTAATGTTTTTCAAAAAACTTATTTTGATTACCTTTTCTTTTTATTAAAAGAAAATGCAACTAATAAAAAAAATATTTTGGTAAAACAATACATTAATAAGAGATGAGTAATTTGTTTAATAAAATATATATTTCTTACAAAAAATTAAATCTTAGTCTTTTTGTATAAATATCTATTTTATTGCAAAAGAAACTCATAAAAACAAATTTCAAAAAGTACCCTCGCTCGGGTAAATAACTAGTTTAATCTATTTTTTATACATGATTTCTTCATAGATTTATTGTGTATATATATATATATAGGATGATTCATAATAGGGCTAAGATTATAAAGTTATTGAGTTAAGTGAATGGTCTTCAAGTTAATCCATATATTATATTTGTTGTTCGAAATAAAATCATTTTATTTTAATCTAATCAAATTTAACTGACTTAATCAAATTATATATAATAACTCATGAAATTATTTAGATTTAATTAAGTCATTAATTATCAAAACTAATTTAAATTAAAACCGTATACAAGTCTAGTACCACATGGACAACAACTATCAATAATATTCAAACAGTCAAAGAGTTAGGTTCTTTTGTTTTTTAAGATTAGTTGGTATCAAAATAAGGGGAGATCTGACTTATTTAGTGTAAACGACACTGATAAAGTTTATTAAATGTATTTAGAGCATGTTTGGCAGTGTGGTTGCGGGTGCTTTTCAAATAACTTTTCGTGCCAAAATGCATGCCAATGATGTTTTTTTATTTTTTAAAAATTATTTTTGATATCAGCACATCAAAACGATCCAAACCATACAAACCATATTAAATTTTAGTAAAAAAAAAAAAATTCAAATTTTTTGGGAACGCAGCCGCAGCCGCGTTCCCAAACATGCCCTTAATTATCCATCATGCTTCCTCTTTCCCCTCGCCTATTTAAAAAAATAAAATAAAATAAAATTACATAAATATGTAGACATGTAGGTTGATAATAATAATTGCCAATATATTTTCCTTAATCATAATGGCAATACATGACAAATTTTATACACAGAATAAAAAGATAATCCATCTTCATTGTATTCTCTACATAGATAATTAATATCTCGTATTTGGTCTTGTGGTACAATGCTAGTCTAATTATATTTTTTTTAATATAATAAGAAATATACAGGTAAAAAACAATTATTTAATATTGTTATAAAAAAAATCTAGCAAGTTAATCTTAAAACCTATTAATTTCATATCTTATTTAATTTAAGTTTAAAATTAAAATTATATGAGAATCACCACTTAATTAATTTGATATATTCAAAAGCAGCTCAGCTTATAAAAAAATATCTCAATCTAATTTTTTTAATCCAAGTTTAAATTAAATAATCTAAAAGATGAAGAGGAAGAAAAAAAAAAAGAGGTTCGGCTACCCAGTCGCTGTATGAATGGGTCTGTCCTTTATTTTATTTAATTTTTTGTCTGTGTTGATGTCCGTGCCAAATAAAAGCAAATGACAGAAACGGAGCTTTCTTCTGTATTTTATTTTTAAATGTTCCTGATTTCCACACGTGGGATCAAAGGACACCTTGATATAACTATAAAGGTACAATTTAAATCGTTAAGTTTTAAATTAATTTTTAAAAAATTATTATTTCGAGTTTTATAAATTATAAAAAATTTATATAATTATTAACTTTAAAATTTATAAAATTAATTAAAATATATATAAATTAATCTGAAGATATACATTAACTTAGAAAAAAAAAAAAACACCTCGGATGCGGTGTCGATTGATGGCAGGAAGGAGCGGAGGCAAATTTTATTCGAGTCGCAGTCGTGATTAGATGTAGCACTAAAAAACAAGAATACAGAAGCATAGGCTAAATGCCAAATGCCACAGGACAAAATTTGACCTAGCATCGTAGTAAATTATGAGAACAAGCATACGGACATCGAATGTGGAAAATATGGGCACTTGCCCACAGTAAAAAAAAAATTCAAATCACAACACACAAGATAGTATAAAATAATCATACTGAATATTTAATTTAAAATAAATATTACAATATTACAGTCACACAAATTAATTACTCTAAATTAAAATACAAGACACAAGATAGTATAAAGCAAGTAAATAGTCGATTCCACGAGGAAAGTTCAAGTCAGATTTTTATGTTATATGATATGCAACTGGAGGAGGTTGTGAAGTTATCTAGGCTAAAGTAAAAGAAAACAGAAAACTATCAAGCAAAATTAAATAAAATCAGAAAATAATCAAGAGAACAAACCTTGGTCACAAGTAAACGTCCACCAACAGAAATCAGAATTGATCATGGAAACGAAACATCAATTTATATTCTGAATATTTATCTCTTCTTAACATTGGTTAGTTAACGGATCCGCCGTATAACTAAACCTAGCCATCAAACAACCATAATGTCCGCACTAGTAATTTAATTCAATGGCACCCTTAAGAACTAGATAAGTTGATTAATTAAGAAAACATAATTGTCCGCAGTCTATGTTTAATTTGATTTAATGTTCTCCCTAAGATTAATAACATAGATTCGCCACAATTTTTAAACTCAGTTGCTTCACAAGTTCGTATACCACAACACCAGTTTTGATGTCAAACTTAGCAATAGATTGTCTACAACAATAACTTAGAGTCCGCTCTAGTAATTAAAATAAACAATCATAGAAAAAATAAACATAGGAGAACAAACATATTCATTATATAAACTAGAAAGAAAAGGTAAAATAAATCTCACAGTTCTTGAAATCCGAAGGTTTCCGTGTCCTTGCAACCAAGAAAAAGAGTTTAGCCCTGCATTTTTGTTGAAGAACTAATAAAAAAGAAGAAGGAATGCATGATTTCGGGTTTCTTAGAGGAAGGGGGTGTTTTTCTCTTTTTGGCTGGCTGTCCCCCTTCTCTTCTCTCATTCTTTTTATATCCTAAAAAACCCTAATCTCTATTTTACAAAACAGTCCTCACTTAAGTAGACAGTTTACATTTAAGTACTTCAATAATTATTTTCTTAAAAAATGAGAAATAGCCTTGCATGAAATCTTCAAGTTTTGACTTAGAGGAGTTAAATTGCTGAAATAAAAACTTGGATGTCGGTTTAGATGCTTTGGAACGTAATCTGAACTCGTTTCTTCATGAAACCTATTTGCTAGCAGAATTCAGCTATCATCTTTGAAAAATCATATCTCACTCATATGACATCTTTTTTTTTTTTGCTGAAATTTGGAGCGTTGATAGGTAGTTGAGTCATGAATCCAAAACAATTGAGTTGGCATTAATTGGACGTCTGTAGCTCCAGATATTCAAGTTGGAATCATAGTTATTAAACCTGGCCTGGGGGTTGACCCGGCCAAGGGGCAGGGTCCCGGGTTTCATAGGTCAACTCAGGTCAACCCGAAAAAATTAAAAAAAATTTAAAGTTTTAATATTTTATATGAAAAAATTAAGAAAAAATCCATGTAAATATAGGCTATACATATTGTAAATAATGAAGTTTAAAAGAATATTTTAAAAAGTTTTTTTATCTCACATTAAAAAGATATTATGTTAAGCTTTTAAATTGAAGTATTTAAACCAAAAATGTTTTTTATCCTACATTGAAAAAACATAATTTTTTTTCTAGGAACATAGAGTATATATACTAATGGGTTTCAAATCCTACATTGAAAAAACATAGTATTTTTTCAAGATAATTTTTTTCTTAGGAACATAGAGTATATATACTAATGGGTTTCAAATCCCACATTGAAAAAACATAGTGTTTTTTCAAGATAATTTTTTTCTTGGGAACATAGAGTATATATATTAATGGGTTTCATACCCCACATTGAAAAAACATAGTTTTTTTCTTGTGAACATAGAGTATATATAAGATAACTTTTTTCTTGTGAACATAGAGTATATATACTAATAGGTTTCAAATCCCACATTGAAAAAAGATAGCTTTTTTCTTGGAAACATAGAGTATATATACTAATGTTATCCCTTTAAGTTGAAGTATTTAAACCAAAGGGTTTTTTTATCTCACATTGAAAAAATATAACTTTTTTCTTGGGAACATAGAGTATAATACTAATGGGTTTCAAATCTCACATTTTTTTAAAAAAAATTGGGTCTCGCCGGGTCTCACCTGGGTTGACTCACCAGGTCGACCGGGTCGTTGCATCGGCTGGTCTTTTGACAAACCCAGACTGGTCCAGCCCCGGGGTCGACCCGCCGGACCGGTCCGGGTTTAATAACTATGGTCGGAATGGCCAAAGGTCAACACTGGCAAATTGCAAGATTTGACTTTGAAGGTTGCGATTTCCATGCTCTTCCTTATTTTATTTTCTTGCCTTCGATGTCCAGAAAGGTATTGATGAAATTTTATAAGGAGCATTTTCACACATTGCTCTATATTGATTCATTAATGACATTTTCATAAATAAGCTTGGAAAACTAGAAATTCAGCTTCTTCTTCTCCTTTAAAGTGTCAGCCAGTGCTAAAAATAATTAGAGGAGGAAAAAATTGAGAGTTTTCTCGCTAAAACCATGGAAAGAAACTAAGATTTAAGGCAAAATAGATGAGAGAGTGAGTATTGAACACATCTAACTCAAGAATTAAAGAGAAAATCAAGTGAGGAGAATGAAGTAGAGAGAGCAAACTCATTGTTTAAGTAAATATTAAGAAGACCAGGAAAATTTGATTGGTTAACATTCAAAGTTCATATCATTATTGAGTAAGACATTATAAACTCGATTGTACAAGTTTAAGTAAATATTAACAAAATTAATGCAAAATTCTTAAATTTTAAATTAGATTCCTTAAATGTTAAATTGGAAAAAAGTGAAATTGTTAAAATATGATGTAAATGTTAGTTTAATATGCCTTGCAACCAATCAATCGATTACAAGTGACATTATTATATTCATGTAAATACATATTTATTATCAATAAAAGCTTAATTTATCTTTAATATTTATATAATATTAGATTAATAAATTTAATATTTGATTTATGAATATAGAGTAAAGATAAAGTCTATGAAACAAAAATGTTCTGCAAAGAAAATTATAAAGTTATTATAATTATGAGATTTGTATTACATTAAAGCATTGTTTCTAAAATGTTGGTTGATTCTATTTTATTGGACATTTATTAGAGTCGTAAAGATTGATTCATATTATGTTATTTATTTTATGAGAATCATTTGTTCTCATAATATGAGAAACAAGAGATATTTATAACTAATATGTAGGTGTTTGTCACAAAACATGTACATTAAACTGACCTGCATCAGAATTTCATATGGAGAGATCAACTATGTATATGGAAAGGCTCATATGACGATTGTGTAGGTGATCCTTAGACTTGAGATCACTAAGTTATCTTATATAGAGAATGTTATGCTTTAATCTTGTTACATGTTATCTTAATCCAGGTAACGAAGGGACAAACATTGGGTATAACATGAACTATATGAAGGTATTTGAGTAATCAAGAAAGGATTCATCACCCTAGGTGGATTAGAAAAAATATTTCATCTGTTCTCAAATAGTTTGACTGAGAAATCATTGGTTAAGGTAGAATGAAATTTGAAAAGAGTTTCAAATCTTATTCAAATGATCAATAACTATTATGTAAAAAACAAACATGATTTAACATAAAAGACATGCTTCATGCTTTAATGTTAAATCAAAATATTATTGATAAAAAGATATTAATTACAATGATAAATTGGTCACTGAAAGTTAAGTCAAACCACTAATGACTTTTCTAATATTTGAGGGATCATGACACATTACTAGATGATACACTTGATCTTCAAATATAAATTAATCAATTATTGAATTATAATAAATTAAATTATTGAATTTATTTAATTATATTTAATTAAAATTAAAATTTATATTTGGGTCAACATATTAGAAACCTAATGGGTCTCACACATTAAGAACCATTAGTCACAAATTAAACTAGAATGATTCAATTAAGTATGATTTGATTAAAATATATTTTATAAATTAAGGATTAGAATATAATTAATACATGGATTATATTTCTAGACCTAAAAAAATCAAGTAAAGACTTGATTAAGTTAATTTCTAAAATTATTCTGAATTAATTTATGAATATTATTTAAGGGGAAAATTGATTTATTTTCTTCTAATTTATAGAGTGTTTTTAGATTTTCCTACAAATAATAAGTTACACCTTTTATTTTTTTTTGGTTGTTTATTATACAGAAAAACTACGTAAGTCACAGAATAGAGAGCTAACACTCTAGGCATAATAATCCCTCTCTTCTAAATAAGAATTTAAGAGATTTCTGACTGGTGGTTCATGTGAATTATCATTGAAAGCCAGATAATTAGATGACTTATGGTTTACGACAACTTAATCTTTAAAGAATCATACAAAGCCGAAGAAGATCAAATCTTCAAGTAATAAATCTCTAAACAACTCTAGATTTGTCTAAAAGGATTGTAGGGAGTCCTTAAAAATTTTATTTTACTATTTTTGTTGTATGTATGATATTTGAGAATCCAATAGTGGTAGTGAAGCCATCATTAAACAATTAGGGTTGTTGTTTACATGTTCAAATTGTTATTGGTGTTAATTTTGCATTAATTTTATGTGCAATTTCTTTTTCCAAAAGTAATTTTTCTCTCATGAATTGAAGCATGCAATAATTTTATTTTGTATATTAATATGTTTTTATGCATGATGGATGATAATGGACATTAAAGATCAATGCAATTATGTTTTTATGGTTAAATGATTGTAATATTAAATAAGGCCTACGTGTTTTGCCTTTTCAATATTTTTCTTCTGGGTTGTAATTCTTTCTTATCTAATTCCCATCAAATAGAATTCGAGGTTTCTTAATTAATTATATAAATGTTATATGATTTAGAAATGTAAGAATTTAGATAAGAAATTATTATGTAATCTAAGACAAAGAAAGAAATGGTGATGAAGGCTACAACCAAGATGTTTTCAATGGACTTAAAAAGACTTACTACAACTACCTAGGATTTGACCATCTAATTCCCTTCAATGGTTTGAGGAAATTAATCATCCAATGAGAATGACATGTTAGAGGTGTATGTTTATATATAAATTATTATGTATGAAATGTATAGCTGTGATTTCATGTTATTTATATGACCTAATTAATTGATAATAAATCCCTCATTTATATATTAAGTACATGTTAAGAACATGAATAGTTGCTTTCCAATTTTATATGTATAAAACCAAAGTTTTATTCATAGATAACTTGTTGAGTCACTCAAGGTTATCATTAATTGAATATGTTTAATCCTATAAAATTAGGTTCTACTTAACTAACCTATATGATTTAAATGAATCACTCGTGATAATATAAGGTTAAAGGCATGGGTTAGACGAAACATGTAAGATATGTTTAGATAAAGAGTTATGACCTAACTGATCTAGGAGTCTCATATAAATGTGATTGATAAATTATGTTATCTATTTAATTTAATTTATTTTCATTATTAAGTCACTCAAGGTCGGATAAATTAAATGAGATCCTAGCCCACTAGAAAAATGTAAGAATTGTTCTCAAGCAGGAAAATAGGTTGTATGCTTTACAAAATCCAATCCTAAATGCCCCTTCTAAAATGATGAAGAAGAAGTTATGAATGAACATCAACGTAATGTTAGCCAGTATGTCACCTGAACTTCAAAGGCAACATGAGAATATGAATGTCTATATTATGATTATGCATCTCAAAGAATTGTTTGATGATGCCAATAGGAATGAGAGGTATAAGACCTCTAAGGAATTGTTTCGTTGTAAGATGAAAGGGGGTTCTTTAGTGAACGCCTATGTTTTGAGAAATTAGATCAATTGGGTTTTGTCATGGACCAAAAGTTAAGTGTTGACTTGGTTTTGCAATCATTACCCCAAAGCTGTTCATAATTTATTATGAACTATCACATGAACAAGTTGTTTAGTACATTGCTAGAATTGCTTAATATGCAAAAAACTACTGAAGGGACCTTTAAGAAGGAAAAAGACCTAATTCTTCTAGTTTAGTCTTCTAGAATATCTAAGAACAAGGATAAGAAGAATAAAAACATTGTCTCTAAAGCAAACAAACCTACTAGAGGCATCAAGAAAGACAAGGGCACTTGTCATCATTTTGATATGGAATGATATTGAAGGAGGAATTGTAAGGAATACCTTACAAGCGTGAAAGCAAAGAAGTTTCATGATGCTTCTACTCCAGGTATTGATACAAATCAAGTCATCTCTGAATTTAGCCTTAAAATATCTGTTGACCAGTTTTACGAGATCAGATATATTTTTCAAACCGTACATTGAAATGAGCTGAAATTTTACAAGGATATATTATATACATGGAAATATAGTTTGGTAAACATTTCGGCAAAATAGAGTTCAAGAACATATTATTGCATAGGGTCAAAATTACTAGACAAATCTTGTCAAATCTGTCATTCTAGACCTTTTTGTACTATTTGGGACATATCTGGAGCTATAGGTGGAATTGGTTTATGATTCAAGTTGGTATGGAAACTAGACATCTAAATATTTCCAACCATATATAATAGGCCCATCAATTCAGACATACGGGAGAGAATGACGTGTTTGAAGTCAAGAATGAAAATCTGCCAAACATTTGTAAGAATTAGAGATTCAGGCTGTATATAGAAATTTTGGAATCAAGACTTTGTTTTTATTATTCTTATTTATTTATTTGTGAAAAACTATTTTTAATTTGGGTTTGTTTTGGCCCATTAAACATTCTTTAGAGATTTATTTTATTATTGGACTTCGTTAGTTGATTATTAGTTTATTCTATTAGGGTTAGTTAGAGGATACTATATTATATTTTTTTAGCTGCCAATTTATGCAGCAAGTTAGAGAATAAATGTGAGTTTTTCTTTTATTTGTTTGTGGCAAAACAATCTTTTTTTGCAGAGACAAAGATCGTACACTAACTTATCGAAGATTAACTAGCATCATGACGTCATTCACATACTTAAGGTTCTTAGATACAAGGTTATCTCTAGGTCCAAGTTTTTTTCCAATACCTTTGGTTCATAGGTACAGGGTTACCTATGAGTCAAAGTTTTGTTATCTACTTCGTTGGGGGTTGTTTGAATACGTGATCAAGAGATTCACATCAGTTGCTGTCGAGCTAGGCTCCAAAAATTAGGTTATATCCTTTATTTTCTTCTTGTTAGTTTCGACTTCCTTAACTTTAGGTTTTTTTTATTCAGTTTTTTTATTATTTTGTGTCTAAAGCTTCGTAGTTTGCATCTAGGTTTTCTTAAAAAAAAAAAGGTTTAATTTTAGTTTGTTATTGTCTTAGAATACATCATTAGCATAAAGAGTAAAAAAAAGAAAGAAAAAAAATATCCAAAAGTCACTTTTGTCCAATTTGCCACAAAACACAAACAAGGAAGAATTTAGACCAAACCAATTCAGAAAATTCTCAAATCTTAAATAATGGTTCTAGGAGTCCTAATTGTACCCCATATAAAATTTGAGCTTATTTGGAGATCATTTTTTATAGTAACCAGGGTCGGGGTTAAAACTTGTCGTAATAGGTCAGATTCATATCGAAAGGGAATCTCAGGTAAAAAAATTCAGAAAATTATCTAATTTTATATATTGGGTTTCAAGGTTCTAATTACACCTTGTATAAAATTTGAGGTCATTTGGAGTTCTTTTCCTACAAGAACTAAATTCAGGATTGGAACTTGTCGTCACGAGTCTAATTCGCATCAGTAATTCATATTTTTTTATACTGCTGTTATTTTTCAATTATGAAAATATAATAACATCATAATTGATATATTTAGGTGCCATCTGAATATCTTTTTATATAACCTTTGCATCTTCAAAAATACCCATTTTACGTACAAATTCGTTTGTTAAACGCGAAATTATAAACATAGTTTCGTCTTTGCTTGTTTTCATATCTTTCTTGCTTCTTGAGATATATTAACATATTTGGATACACTACTATGAATGTTATATTTGGTGTTGATTTTAGTTTCGCAAGTGTCGAAGAAAGGTGAGATGAGAGGAAAAAGACGTAGTGAATATATTTGAGTGAAAAGACTTTATTTGAGTGACATACAAGAGGAGTGTAAACATATGAGGGAGTAGGAGATGAATGTATATTTATTATCAACTAACCAATTTTCAAATTCAAAGATATCGAAGGTAAGCAACAATATGGCAACAAAGAGAAGAGACAATGAAATTGAAACACAGTTACACATTATAAATCAGTGAATGGATCAAATGACCAATGAATTTGGAGATAGGTTGGATGGTTGAAGAGGCAACGTGTTAATGAGCATGGTAGGGTTTAAATTAGATCTAATCGAAGAGAATTTAATGTTATGAGGACTGTTAGACGAGTTAACATTAATGTGGATAAGATTATGGTTGATAATGCAGACACAAGTGATGTTGATTTTGAAGATGTGTCTGTGGGATATAGGGAACATTTTGTACAGTAACAGAATTTTCAGTTTGAAGGGGAAACATATGATGATAATTTTGGTCAGAGGGGTAGTTATAGGTATCAGGACTATAATGTCGAGTTAGATGGAGATTTGAGTATAATTAAGCTAAAAATATTGGTTTTTCAAGGGAAGAATGATCCTAAAGTATATTTAGAATGAGAGAAGAAGGTAGAGTTGATTTTTTAGTGTCACAACTATCCAAAACCCAAGAAAATCAAGCTTGCTGTGATTGGTTTTACTAAATATGTCATGGTGTGGTGGGATCAATTAATGACAAATCACATGAGAAATTATGTAAGGCAAATCGATACTTGGGATGAGATGAAATCCCTTATGAAGAGGAGATTTATGCCCAACCACCTTTATAGAGAATTGTATCAAAGGTTGCAAAGTTTGAGTCACAATACAAAGAGTGTTGATGAGTACTTTAAAGAGATTGAACTTGCTATGATTCGATCTAATTTTAAGGATGATAGAGAGGCTACTATGGTTAGATTCATGAATAGTTTTAATAATTATGTAGCTCATATTGTGAAGTTGCATCATTATGTAGAGTTAGAGGAGATGGTGCATATAACTGTGAAGGTGGAGAAACAACTTCAACAAAAAGGTACCATTTAGCAAAGCCAATCATTAAGCCTTTTGAAACCTTAAAAACCCAATTAGAAGGCTAACACTGGGGGTGGTCCATCACAACAGAATGAAGAGGGCAATGGCGAATACCTTAAAGAGAAGAAAGACACGTCGATCATTATTAAAGGTAACAATGTTACTCCTACTTCTCGCAACTATGACATTAAATGCTTTTGTTGTTTGGGTTTTGGTTATGTTGCTTCACAATGTTCAATCAAAAGAGTCATGATTATAAAAGATAATAATGAGGTTGAGACCAATGGGGTGGATAAATAAGAGAAGATGCCACCATTAGAGGAAGTTGATGATGTTTGTGTTAAGTATCTAATTAAGGGAGAGACATTTATGGTGAGGAGACTGCTGAATATGTATGTCAATATGGATGATTTGAAAGGTTAGAAGGAGAACATATTATGCATGAGATGACATATTCATAATAAGGTATGTAGCTTAATTATAGATAATGGTAGTTGCACTAATGTAGCTAGTACTGAATTGGTGAAAAAGTTAAACATGTATACTACCAAATATCTCATATCTTATAAGTTATAGTGGTTCAATTATGGTGGTAAAGTAAAAGTGAATAATCAGGTTTTGGTTGTTTCTTCTATTGGTAAATATTGTGATGAGGTGTTATGTGATGTTATGTCAATGCAAGCTAGTCACTTGTTGCTTGGTAAACCATATCAATGTATGATAGAGTGACAAATAAATATTCCTTTGAGATGAATGAAAGACCTATAACTCTTGCATCTTTAATACCTAAGCAAATATATGAGGAGCAACTAAAATTAAAGAAGGAGAAGATGATTCAAAGGAGAGCTTGTATATCAGGGGGACCTTCTTTGCTAACAAGGTTCTTCTTAGTTTTGATGACGATGTTATTCTTTGGCTTGAACTGATTTTTTAGCCTTAGAAGATATTTTCCATGATACAAATTCGAGGTCAAAATTTTTTTGAAGAAGGGGAGGATGATACGAACCAAGTCAGGTTCGAATTTGGTCTTAAAATATTTGCTGGCCAGTTTTGCGAGATCAAACATATCTCTCAAAATATACATCAGAACAAGCTAACATTTTATATAGAGATAGACACATGAAACTATATTTTGGTAAATGTTTAGGTAAAAT
>Ga0307509_10007890_pt1 | contig 13747 bp, 17 predicted proteins | sample 10_EM_MG_FD_202245 | JGI IMG/M metagenome (GOLD analysis project Ga0307509, IMG submission 202245) | Populus trichocarpa ectomycorrhiza microbial communities from riparian zone in the Pacific Northwest, United States - 10_EM | ecosystem: Host-associated > Plants > Roots > Unclassified | place...
GGTCCCTGCAAAAGCTTTCGTGTCTAGATGATCAGGGACGTAGTCGATTATGTATTGTACTCTTATGTAAGTTGAATACACTTTTACTTCTTTCCATCGATTGTATTGTACTTGTGTAATTATCTGTAGATGATCAGGGACGTAGTCATTGTGTTTGGCTAGAATATCATAATTCAGATAGAAACTTTGATTTCTCAAAGAGGAAATCTGATTTTAAATAAATTAGTTCTGCTTTTGCGATGCTTTACAGATTCGCTGTACAAATTAATCTCCGAGCTCATTGTTTTTTGGGCTTTCATTCCTTCCCTTCTCACTGAACTGGCCAAGTCTGAGTGCTAAGTCATAACAGGAGGGAGATGGTCAAGACGCAAAACCCCCTACCCTCGATCGCATTGCACAAATTGGTTAGGCGCGTATCCAATTTGAAGGGGGACAGATTGGATTACCTGCCAAGATCAGTATCCCTTTGACGCTTAAACAAAATTAAGAGAGAAAAAATCAATAAGATGAAGATGGTTCTGAGGAGGACGTACTTAATATATACGCTCTTTATTCAACTCTTGTGAGATTAGACTTGGCTTCTTACGTACGAGTTCGTTACGCCAATCCATTTAATTGATGGTTTGCTGCAGTTATTTATGGAGGCAAGCTATGTGTTTAGTTGAATTGGCTTTCTATTATTTCCGGATGTGCTTACAAAACAAAAACTTGGACCGTCATTATTTATTGCCTCATTGGCTCTATGTTATTTCGGTTAATTGTCATGGATTATCAATGTTGGATTTAATTTTATCTATATTTTGTAATTATTATCATATCCTCATTCTTTGGGTTCCATTTCTGTGCTGGAAAATCGTGTAGAAACACCGAGGAAAGAAGTTAACCGTTGTGTCAAAATGGCAGAATTTATAGAACACAACTTACAAGGTGTTGATTCGGCTATATTAGCTGTTCCTGTAGCTCTTGCAAAGGGAATAGGTTGGGAGGATCTTGCTCGGATGGTGAAGGATGAGAAGAAGGCAGGAAACCCTATTGCTGGCTTAATTGACAAGCTCCATTTTGAAAAGAACTGCATGGCATTGCTAATAGCAATAATATCGATGAAATGGATGATGATGAAAAGACACTTCCAGTGTATAAGGTGTTACTTCTGTACAAATTATGACTAATGTAATTTAAGCACACCTGCTAAGAGTGAATCATGAAACTCTGTCTTTCACAGTGTCGACCTTTTGTTGCTAATCTCAGTTCATGTACGTGATTATTCAGTTTAGACGTTGGATTTGAGCTATGTCATCTGTTGATTTAGTCTATTTCCACTTTCAGATAGAAGTTGTTTAAGCACTTTCAGCACATGCCAATGCTCAGAGGTGGTATGAACTGAAGAAAAAGCAGGAGTGCAAGCAAGAAAAAACTTTTACCGCACATAAAAAAGCTTTTAAAGCGGCTGAGAAAAAGATCCATCTCCAGCTTTCTCAGGTAGATTTAAATTGTAAATGCAATAATACGGGATTCTGGCCTACTTTGCTAACTATTAAATGTGCTTACAGGAAGCATCTGCATTTTATGTATTTAAAAACTTCAAAATTTATTAGCATTAGCACTAAGTGTGATGTGCAGCTTAAATATTCTGAGGGATATCATGTTACTGGGTAAAACTTGATAGGTTTACATTGTTTTATACAAGCATTAATAGGGTGTATATTGATCGCCAAGCGTACTAAAAGACCATTTATTTCTGAAAACTGCGTGCATGCTTGTATGTGCATGAGGTTTGCTTTATTTATCATTGATCACCTATGAACGTGCTACTTGTATTTTAATTGTTATCATAAGCTGGGATATTCTGTCTTCTGAATTTTGTTGTTTACATGCCTATGCTGGTGGTGAATGCAGGAAAAATCTGTTGCCACTATATCACACATGCATAAGGTTCACTGGCTTGAGAAATTTAACTGGTTCATCGGCACTTGGAACTATTTGGTTATTAGCAGGCGTGATGCTCAGCAAAATGAGATGACAGTCAAGCGTTATATGTCAAAAGGAGATTTGGAAGTCTTTTACTGTAATCTTCAGATTGTCAACTCAAGAAATATTATTTAGTGCTTCACTTGGAAGTTGAGTTGATCCTTAGCAACATTCAGATAGTAAGATCTCTTTTTGACACGAAATCTGCGAGTAAATGCTGTAGTGATATTCATTGAAACTGTGCAACAGGTATGTCCATGCAGATCTGGAGCTTCTAGTACTGTGATAAAAAACCACAGGCCTGAACAACCTGTACCTCCTCTCACATTAAATCAAGGAGAATACCTTACAGATGAAGGAGAAGTATGGCAATCAGGACGAGGAGAATTCGGATGGCTTTACTGGCTGGGAGCACTATGACTTAATCTACTTATATTTTTTAGCTCCCAGTTCAAATTTTTTTCAACCATGGCACGAAAAACTGTGTGTGTGTTTAGACACCAGATTTTGCTGTTATAAACATTTTGCTACATCTTTGAAAAGATCAAGAAATAATATAACAGTTGAGCTTTTCTGGGGCTGAAGCATGGCCAATTTAGTACCATCCTTTTCTTTCGTAGAAGAGATAATAACTTTGGATCCCACCTCTCCATAACCATGGACTTGTCAAAGAGACTGAAATTCAACATAGTGAAATTTCTTCAAATTAACTATGCTATATACACACAGCATTTTAACTAAATTAGCATGGTCGTTTTAAATGTAGTAGGATGTAATTGTGATCTATCTATAGAATTACATTTCTCCATAAAGCAGGAGATTTCAAACTGTCCAGCGAGTGTATTTTCTTCTAGGAATGGCAATATCGCATGTGATCACGGTATCATTTCTTTATCAGCTAGCACTTTGAAACTGTCCATGCATATGATTTTTCAGTCTGCTGGAAATACAAGCAAGAATGGAGAGATTCAAAATGGAAATGAAGCTACTGACAAAGGGAAGATACCTGTTGCCAGTATGTTCTCTAAACTTCCAGTGGTAATTTGGCAATGCCAGATTTTTTTTTTAATGCTACATCAATTATCAAAGTACTCGATCATTTGTGCTTCCACAAATGCTCTCTTGATTATGCTTATGAAGAATCCCATTTTAGGGAGAACATATTAAATTGTGATTTTTTGTGCTGTTTCAATCTGGCAGGTCCTGAAGATGCTCCGAAAGTATGTTATAAATGTAAAAAGTGAGGTCACCTATCTCGAGATTGACCAGAACATTCTGATGACAGTTCAAATAAACGTGCAAATGGTGCTATAGATAAACCTGGTGTGGGCTTGGTTGATTCCACCTCTGAGATGGACAAGGTGGCCATGGAGGAGGATATTCATGAGATAGGCGAAGAAGAGAAAGAGAAGTTAAATGATTTGGACTGGGAATCCACTGCCTACCGATATTCTCTTATATGCCGTGCCTGTCTGTGCAGTGCAGTCATACAAATACCACGTGAAGGTTATTCCTGGAACTGTAAAAAAAGGAAAGGGTATCTCTTTTCCTCATATTTTCCCGTCATTGGGGAGCTATTGTAGCTGCTATATTTGTCTGGTTGGGGGGGTTTGGGGTGAACCTTGCTTCTAGGTTTTGTTCTCCCCTTGCAATTTGGATTTTATGCGTGTTCTGCTTTTAATTCGTAGAGATTTGACTAATCTATGGATTCGATGTTTTTCTAGCTGCAAAAACTGCCACAAACTTATTTAGCCACATGCCTGAAGCAACTGGTACAGAGAAAGAATTGATGAAAGAATGTACAGATCCTGAGCTAGTAGCTGCAATTGTTGGCAATGCAAAGTTCACTGCTGCAGGACTTGCACAATTGAAGCAGAAGCAGAAGAAAGGTAAGAAGAACAACAAAGGTGAAAGTTAGCAAGGAAGCCTCCTGTATAGCCGTTACAGGAAGGAAATTTCCATTTTGGACAAGGTGATTTTTTCTCGTTAATGCATCATACGAGCGCCAAATTTTACTTGGAAATAGGTTTTTAACTTAAAATATTGTGACTTTTTTAATATCTTCAAAATTAGAATGTTCACCTGCTGGAAATGGCAAGGCAGATGATATCAGTAAGGAGTTCTGTTCTCATTATTTGGCTCGAGTGAAAATGACAATTGTTTAAACCTGTCTGAAGATGTTTTTTAGGGGTTTTAACTTTTACCTAATTGGGCTCCTATTAAATTGAAGACTCAAAATCCTATTGCTGCCCGCACTGTCGAGCACATATGATACTTGTACATTAAAACAACACCGAATTGAACAGAAGGCGGCCTCGTAACTCATTTGTAGAAGGGTTGCCGTTTGAACAAATATTTAACACAAAGAAAGGCAAAAAATTAGAAAAGCAGAAAGCTTAAAACTCAATCGGATTCTTCCTCTGGTGTACCATGGCCATCAGACTCATCAGCAGGGGGGACATCACTCAAGTCTAAACCTTCTGCAGGCAAGTCTGAAATATTCGGACCCAAGATCCCACCGGAGCTGAGAGGTAGTCCACTCTGTACAGACAGATACAATTAGGTTAATCCAGCTAATTCAGATATGCCTAGATATCCACATAAACATTTTCAAATAATGGAAATTAAATACACATTCAGGTAACTTTAGATGCCAAAGAAGAAAAAAGAAACTAGTAAATCAGAACGTTTTTTTCTTTTAGGCATTAAACGTCTCCTTAGATAAGTACCATCCAGCACCAGCAGACCAGGTAAGTGAAAAGGAACAAGCGTTTTGTCTAATGCATATCATCACAACTGACCTTATTCTATTATTGAAAAAATGTAAATTATTCTATAAGTTTAATTAATTTAAATGAGGTTCATAATGATCATCATTCAAGACACAAGCTATTGCTCAAATTCATTCACGTTAAAAAAAATTTAAGTTTGCTCCTATCTAATTTTACATGACAGGGAGAAATGAAAACAACGTTCTGTTCGCCTTCATGAAATCCTTTAGTTTCAGAGAAAATGACTGAAGTACCTCAGGCTGGAATCTCAGCATGTCAGCACGAGCCATAGCCTCTGCCTGGGCAATTCTCTGCCTGAATGTCCGGGCCATCTCCTCAGCCTATTAATACAATACAAAGATATGAATACATCGCATGTCAGAGAAAGGATGAAATAATTTCTAGCATCTTCTATACCTCTCCTGTTGAAGGACAAAAAAGTGATCATACTACAGCATAAAACATCTAGCTTTATATTATGTGATCCAAAACATTTGACAATAAGGAAGGTTAATGACAATATCCAAGAATTACCTTTTCAAAGACAAGTTTTGGATTGCGAATCATATCACCAGGAGTAGGTTCCAATTTTTTGGTAGAAAGACTTACTCGGCCTCTCTCACGGTCATGGCTTAGAATCATCACCTGCATAACATAATATGGTTTAGATATATGAAAAAGAACAGAGAATACCTTCTTTGTAATATGGCAGCAAGTAACCAACCTTCAGAGTATCACCAGGTTGAAGAACTGTTGAAATATCAGAGACACGATCATGACTAATCTGACTGACATGAAGAAGGCCATTGATTCCACCAATATCAATGAAGGCACCATATGGTTTGAGGCTCTGAACGGTTCCAGTGACCACCGATCCAATACCTAGCTGTGCTTGACTGTCAGCCATGGCCTTGCGATTACTGAGAACAAGTCTAGACTGCTCCTCATCAATGTCAACAAATTTCAGGGGAACCTCTTTATCAAGAAGTTCTTCTGCAGATGATTTCTGGTACAAAAACAGGGAAAGATGAGAATTTGGAATTGACTGAAAGCAAAGTCAGACAATATGGCAAGCCTGGTTCAAGAACTAAACTGATGATATCTGTGAGAAAGGGACGAATCCTTGAAGGCCTTCGACAACTGCAACTACTCCACCTCTGTTTCCACCAACAACCTATATACACAACATTCCATTATTCAAAGTTTTGAAAATAAAATAATTTATTTGTGATTTAAACACCACAACACCACACATGCTATTAATAAAGGCCTAAAAGCAGGTGATTAGGAAACAAAAATTGATAAGAATAGATTCCACAGTTAACCATGCAATCACACTGCAAATAAGTAACAAAATATTGATTAACCTGCAAGCACTAAAATGACAACTAAATTTTTGCACCTGACCACCACCCAATTAAAAGCACTGGACCAGACACATAATAATAACATTCCGTATGAAAATGGAGGAAATGCAGTATTTGTACAAGTATAGATATAATTAATGTCAGGAGCATAAATACCCACCTTACCCTTCACAATGGCATCCTCAGCTTGAAGCTGCCTACACCGTTCCCAGGCAAGTTCATACTGGATTGACCTCAAGCTCAAGATTAAGCTATCATCAGCTTCATTTTCACCAATGATAACAAACTCCTCTCTCATCCCAGGAACTATACCAGCTTCTTCCACGCGTTTTATTTTGTGAATGCTTGCCTCTTGCACTGGTAAATATGCAGAAGATTTTGCAGTAATGTCAACAAATGCCCCATTGTTATCAGTCATAAAAACTGTCCCCTTGACCTGATTGTAAAAAACACATGCACAATGGAAATCAAAATGCTATCCGTCAGACATCAAATAATTGCCTAGATTTCACTTCATTTTTCATTTGGGTCTTATGGGAGTTCCCATATGATTGTTTTTAATTACCTTCAAAATTCGTATAGACAAAGCATATTGCCCATACTATTAGGAAGAAAAAGAACACACATATAGAAAACAACAATAAAAAACAAAGAAAGATTACCATCAAACACTTAATTGATTAAAAAAAATCGTTCACTCGTTTCCAACGTAATTAAGAACTACCTTGTAACCATTTTCATTTTCCCCTGAATTTGAAAGAAGAAAGCTTCAATTTTTCTTGGTGCCCATAATTCCATAATCCCACATAATTCACATAAATTTCCTCATTCATGCATAAACCCACCAAGCAAAAACATCCCATTTTCAGAATTGTAGTCATCTATGTCAGAACCAACGAAAGGGAAAAATTCACAAAATAAATAGAAGGAAGTGAGGTTATGCTACTGACTCTTGTGCCGATCTCAGAATTGTAGTCATAAGTATCAAGCGCAGCATGAAAATCTTCAAGTGTAAAAGAAACTCCTTCCAGAGGAGCAGTACGACACCGTTCATAAGCTTCTTCAAAGAGTTCTTTAAGTTTGTGCCTCTCTTTGGTCTGTACATTTGATATTGCCACTGCTTTTGCTGTTACAACAGAGTTAGCAGCCCTCTTTGGCTTTGAGAATGTTGCTGCTCTTTCTGTTAGTCTTGAAGATGATAATGGTGGGCATATGAGGCCTGCAAATTGCTGAGCCAACGATGCCATCTCTCTGTTTTCTTTCGAGTGTAGGTCTTCAAGTTTTTAAGCTAGATAAGGCAAGGTAGCATTAGAGCCGAGAGGGAGAGAGAGGAGAGACCAAGTGCATTTTTGAGAGTTAAAGGTGCGACCCATTTGTTTCAATGCCAATAGATAATTCACCTCTGATCAGTGAAAATGGAAGGGTCCAAAAATAAGGAGGTGTCGTTCATTTTGGGCTCCTTGGATCGTCAAGCCTTCTTTGAATTAGAGTTTGAGCTTTCAACTTTCCTCATGAACCAGACCATCGTGCCCATCTGGTCCAAGCTTGTAGATCGCATCTGGAAAAAAGACTTGATTTTTATTATTATCTTTTATTAAGTACAATATTTTCATTAATATTTTTTTCATTAAATATTATGAAGGATAAAATCCCGATCGGTCTCAAATCCCATTGGAAACATAAAATTAAATCCAAACCTAGTTATTCAAGACCTGATCCAGTTTAAAATGGGCATGTAGAAATTCATTGTCATCCATGAACAAGAGGCGGGCCAGACACCAAATTAGCTTGGGTTATCTGGGCATATTTCAACCATTTAGGCCTTCAACAGGTCCACTCAAAAACTTAAAGTCTGAACTTCCATTTGAGACGATATGTCATCAACTCAAGCTTTAGGCCGTTTTAAATGTCACATTTTCATGTTCTTGTTTCTTGTAATTTTTCGTTTGTTTGTTTTCAAAACAGATGGCTAGTTTTTGCTTTTTTGTTCGCGATATAAAAACATTTTTCGATTAATTAAATAACTTTGGTTTTTTGCATTAGACTTCTTGTGTAATTACATTTTAAACCTTGATTTTATAATAAAAATTTATTTTTATTTATGTTATATGTAAAAACTCATTCCATAACAATTTTAATTAAATATATTTTTTAAAATTATTTTTTAAAACCACAGCTACAAAAACTATGAAGCTTCATTGATAAGGAAAACGTCTTGAATCTCAAAAGAATAAAATGTTGGTTCTTGATATTTTTTTTAATGAGGTCCCGCTTATACTTTTTTCAAAGCTTATATATATATGTGGTCCATCTGCTCGAAAAGAATTTCAGAATATGATGAACTGTCATCCAAATCTACCATAACACGAAAGAAACAGAAGGACACGTGTTTGAGATGTATTAATCCACGTGTCAATAATTAAGACATTAAGAACTTTGCTTGATTAGAGGGAGTAATTAACTGGATAAGAAAAAAAGAGTAGAGGGATCAAATAATACGATGAGTCCCTCACTCGCATACGGTTTTGAATGGTGCACGCACTTTGTAGTTTGTACTGCTTCCCTGAGACTAAATTGAAAGTTTTTGGAGCAATAAAAGAACCGAGCACATATCTCCACTTGTACAAGGATAAAGAGTGATCCATGCTAACCATCTAGGTGGTGACTCAGTGGTAAGAGCTTGCACCAAAAAATTTGCTTTCTCTGTGGTCTCAGGTTCGAGCCCTGTGGTTGCTCATATGATAGTCATTGAAGGCTTACATGGTCGTTAATTTCAGGGCCCATGGGATTAGTCGAGGTACGCGCAAGCTGACCCAGATACCCACGTTAAACTAAAAAAGAGTGATCCATGCTTCTGTGACCTTTTCTTCCCCGTGTCTTAAACCCGAAGAAGACAGATACTCCAAAATCACTCGCCAGATTCCAAAGTGTTTCTGTGTGATAAGAATATGCACACTTGTTTCATCGATACAAGTAGCATATCCGTGTTCGATCATCTTTGGTATCGTCTCGAGCATAAAAAATGAGAGTGGCATTCCTACAAGCGACTTCAACTTTCCAATTTTCTTTCATGCACCAGTTCTTTTTTGAACAGCCTGAATGAATCTATTCATGTAGACACGTATTTCAAACGCTAAACGGCAATGATTCTGTTGTATTTTCAGTTCATAATTATCTGTTATTATATCACGACCACTGCAGCCATGATCATCCCTGTCGATAAATCATTTTCTGTCAGGAGAAATATATATCTGGCGGATGTTTTCCTCTCTTTAGCAACTATAGAGCGAGTGATTTGAGCATTATAATGCACAGTGATTGCTCATAATTTTCATATGCTAATTGCGCATGTTTTTTTCTCAGTTATAAGAAGAAGAAGAAAAAGGACGACAAGATAACTAGAAGCCATTGCATTAGTGTAGAATCCACCATTAGCTCCTCCATTGATCATCTGATTGGATGACTCACAATTTTTGTTGTCAAATAATATTATTCTCTGAGTTATTACCATCAAGAATATATTTTTTTTCGGGATTATAGCCTTCACGTTCAATAGGTAGTGATTTTTTTTGGATTGTAGTAATTATTAGAAATTAACTAGCTACTTTCCAATAGATACTTACACCCTCTTCCCTAATTATATTCTTGATACTCTCTGAATTATTACCTAAAGTGTATCCTTTCTAATTAGATGCAATTTTATGATAAATCATATATAGCCTTCGCGTTTAATACGTAGTATTCTTGTGGTTCTAACAAATTGAAAATCAGAAAAAGGAAAAAGAAAATAATTAAAGTAAGTTGTTATCACTCCGAAAAAGATTCCCTGTGAAGAAATGCAATGATTGTGAATATTGCGTGGAAAGTAGAAGTGAACATTAAGGTCTACTCTTTTATACATGCAGGGTTATCTCCATTAATTGCCGGGTTTAAGAAAAAGATTAAATGCAATAGCCATGTCTTGAAGATGGTTAAAAAGTCTAAAGTTTCCTTCTTCATGTTTTCATTTAGAGCAAATTTTAATGGAGAATATATAAAGAAAGTTGAAAAATATGGAAATACGAGTTAAAGGAGAAAGAGATTCTTGGTGGTGATTGAGGAAGACTAAATAAGGAAACATAATCAAAGCAAATAAATTATTAATAATAGGAAATTAACGTCTTATGTTATAATTAACAACTGAAAGGTAATACCAAAAATAAACAGCCAAGAAGTTTACATGAGTGGATCGATCCTCTCATAAGTTTTTTAATATATAGATTAATTTTTTAATATAAGGAAATTGTTTACATTGTATATTCCGAATAAATAGCATTAATTTCCTAAAGCTAGCTACATAATTGATCTCCCTTGGGTACGTGTGTCTTTGGTAATCATGTTTTTTCTGTTTAAGGGATGGCAATTGTACCGATTTTTGAGAAGGGTTATATAATATTTGTACGATTAGGTTCCATATATATGTATCAAGGAGGGAGCGGGGAAATGTTTTTAATTTTCCCATAGTTTATGACGCACTTACAAAATCCTAATTAATAAAATAAACATATTAATTAAGACTTAACATATGATGAAAAATAAATAAATTTCTTAGAAATATTCTTTACTAACATGAGCATTTGAAGACTAGAAATCGAGATTTACCAGATTCTGCCCTTATTTTCTTGAATTTTTACCGGAAAATTTCACCATTTTCAAGAGTAGCTAGCCGCACATGAGCTACACACCTCACTAGGAGTATTCTTGAAATTCTCGTTGACGTTCAAGGGTATGATAGAATGCAAATTCAATCAAGGGGAGAGAATGATCAAAACAATTGTAATTAGATAAAAAATTGGTCTCCCTTTTAAGCGAATTTGCAGAGTCTTTTAGTTATAAATAAAAAGGAAAAAGGAAAAACGTTGCTTTTAAGGTGTCAAATGCTCAAATTGACAAGTGTAACCTCCAAACGAAAGCAACAGAATACGAATGCTTGCCACGCTCTGGAATCTAAATTAACATTTATGAAAATAGATTCAAAAAATATCATCGTAACCTAAATTAGTTCATTGCCATTTTCACCACACTCGACCATTCGATGCCTATATATAAAGAGTAACACCCCTTGAACTAAAGCTCATACCCAACTTCGATAAGTGTACGTTTCTTCGTTTTCTTTGTTCTTGATCTCCTTATCTAAAAAATGTCACCAAATGCCATTATCGAGCCCACGTTTAACTCCCATAAGAGGGCATATGTTACTTTCTTGGCTGGGAATGGTGATTATGTGAAAGGTGTTGTGGGTTTAGCCAAGGGTCTAAGGAAAGCGAAATCTTCATACCCTCTTATGGTGGCTATTTTACCTGATGTGCCTGAGGAGCACCGCAAAATTCTAGAATCTCAGGGCTGTATCGTCCGTGAGATTGAGCCAGTGTATCCACCAGATAACCAGACTCAATTTGCCATGGCTTATTATGTGATTAACTACTCTAAACTTCGTATTTGGGAGGTAATTAGTTATCAACCCTAATCATCTTTCTTTCTTTCTCTTTTGCGCTATGGATCTACATATTTGATGTGATACAATGGCCTTTAATTTACTATCTAATATGTGTTCCCCCTGTTGTTTGTAGTTTGTGGACTATGAGAAGATGATATACCTGGATGGTGATATTCAAGTCTTTGACAACATTGATCATCTTTTTGATGAGCCGAATGGATATTTCTATGCTGTGATGGACTGTTTTTGTGAGAAGACATGGAGTAGCACCCCTCAGTATCAGATTGGATACTGCCAACAATGCCCTGAAAAAGTTCGGTGGCCTAAGGAGATGGGCTCACCTCCTCCTCTATACTTTAATGCTGGCATGTTTGTCTTTGAGCCTAAGCTTTTAACTTACTTTGATCTCTTGGAGACCCTCAAAGTCACCCCTCCTACTTCATTTGCTGAGCAGGTAATCTAGAGTGGTTGAGAATATAGAGTTTTGTTATTGTCTAGGCACGTATAAATACAAATTTTCTGCTATGCTAATAAGATTGTTTTGTCAGGATTTTTCGCACCGTCCAAAAAGAACTGGCAGACTTTGCGTTCTTTCATTAATCTATCACTTTGTTTTTGGTTTTGATTTGCAGGATTTTCTGAACATGTTCTTCAGGGATGTGTACAAGCCTATCCCTGCTGTGTACAACCTTGTCTCGGCGATGCTGTGGCGCCATCCTGAGAATTTCGAGCTTGACAAAGTGAAGGTTGTCCATTATTGTGCTGCGGTAAGAGAGTTAATTTGTCACTAAAAGTGTTGTTTTTTAAACACATGAATCTATACATTATATCTTAATTGATTTTCATTTTTGTTCAAATCGTTAGGGAGCAAAGCCATGGAGGTATACTGGCAAGGAAGAAAACATGGATAGAGAGGACATCCAGGTTTTGGTGAAGAAGTGGTGGGAAATATACGAGGATGAGTCGTTGGATTACAAGAATATTACTGTGCCTGTTGATCAAGAAAAACTTGGACCCCTAATAGCGGCATTGACTGACGATGGAGTGATTAACCATAGAAATCTACCATCGGCAGCATAATCTCGTATACCTCTAGTGTGCTCGGGGCATTATTTTTTAGCCTTATATAAAAATTATATTTTAGGGCATTTATTTACTAGCCCTAGATGCTTTTTCAGTCTTGACCGTGATCACTGATCAAGTAAAGAATATATGCATGTATGTTAATTAAGCACGTTATTAGCATGTCATGAGTTGTGAAACAGCAACCTTTGACATCTACAAAGTTGGAAAACTAAGAATAAAGAGAATATATTATGGCTATATATTATTAACTATCTTGGGTTTTTTTCCCCTTAATTTTAGCTTTCTTTATTCTTAACCTGTTTTTGGCGAAGCTCTTCGGCCGTGATCTTTAGTGCTGCTATTTTTCAGTAAAATATTTTACTCCGTCATAAATGGGATTTCCCCCTACTGCCCAGCTTAATTTATGCACACTACGATGCTATTGGGTAATGTGTCTGCGAGTGAAGTTTAGCCGCAGCCACACATATAAGTGTTTGGTAAAGCAAGTAAAACTGATTTTGATTGGTAGGATCCACTAATTTTTGCTGCCCAGCCGCAGGATTGGAGAAGCAGTTTTGCTTCTCGTGGGTATTTTTAAAGAATTGTTCAGTGAACAGTGAAACCATGCTCCATTGTCGCACTGTTCAGTTTTTTTAAAAAAAAAAACCAGTGAGAAAAGTTTAGTTTTTTTTCCCCCGAAAAACCAATGCAGTTAATCATGAACAATATTTTTTTTGTTTTTTTTTTAAATTAGTTTAAGGTGAATTAAATTTACTCGTACTGTAATCTCAATTTTATTCCTGATAATATTTTATTTAATTTTATTGCACGCTCAAAAAATCATGGAAACTGTAGTTCTTGTCGAATGACTTTTGTACGTAATAAAATTGTAAATTTTTTAAAAAAAATTGTGTTTTACTCGAAAAACTAGTATTTAATTATTGGATAGATTTCATATGTAATGACATTGCACATAGTTTAATGGAATAATAAAAAATATTTGATATCAATATTATTTATTTCATGATGTAATAACAGTAGTTAAATCTATAATATTTAAATTAAAAATCATTAATATTAATATATATATTTTTAATTAT
>Ga0307509_10007891_pt1 | contig 13746 bp, 16 predicted proteins | sample 10_EM_MG_FD_202245 | JGI IMG/M metagenome (GOLD analysis project Ga0307509, IMG submission 202245) | Populus trichocarpa ectomycorrhiza microbial communities from riparian zone in the Pacific Northwest, United States - 10_EM | ecosystem: Host-associated > Plants > Roots > Unclassified | place...
AGGGATCTCGAACCCAATGACCTACGCTGATTCGAATCACGGAGAATTAATTGACAAGGGTGATGATGATTGACGAGTAGCCAACAAGCCGTGATACATAACGGCTTCGCCATTTGTAGGAAGATGCTGGGGCCTGATGCCCATCCCCACAGACACCACCGTACAGTACCTGTGGTCCTACACAATAGTCCCATTTTAGCAAGTTGTCTACTTACCTTGTGGAATTATTTTCTTATATTATCAACTGGTCGTGCCCACCTGCGAAAATGATTGTCAGCTAGCAAGAAAAAGAAATGGTTGGTGGCACAATTTACTGAATGCTGGAGACAGCTGTTCCGCATCGTGCAGCAGCTCAGCCGCCACCAACTTGCAAGCGACCGCCATCCGTCCCTGATCTGGACAAATAAAAAGCTCATGGCACGCGCCAGAACTTGGGTATGGCTATGGCATCAACAGGCGTGATTGCCGTTTTTACGCGCTGAGAACCCTTCCTTTATTTAGCAACATCAACCGTCGGCAAATAGCGATCCGCTAGCTTGGCAGGCTGGCGGGGCGGGATCCTTCTGTACTAACCAACAGCACACGGCTGCTATGCAACGTAACAGAAAATCCGTGGCTACTTCTGAACTATGCATCGAGATCATCAGGTTTGAAATATATTTCTTGAGGAATCTATTCTGGCGCTCCGCCCGTCCTTTGCACACCCTCCGTCTTTGTGATCCCAACCCCTTTTCTGCTTTCAGCTATGGCTGCAACTAGCCTTTCATATCACTTCTACACTCTTTTTCTCTTCACAAAATCTGACATGAAAGCCCTCGTTCTTCCAGCTGTGAGTAATGCCCGCATTTGCCTCTTGTCCTGTACCGATTTTTTGATTGGGCGCGCGATCTGGTTTTACCCTCGCAGACTCTTTTTGCTGCTGCTGCGGCGCCTTCATGGAGTTTTTCCCGTCTCCTACAAGCCTTGCTCTGGCTTTGGGTCCATACATTACAGTTTGGCCTTGCAAATCAGACAGTTCCACAGGCGATTGCAGAAGACGTCATAAATAATCCCTATCGCCCCATTCCGACGGGTCGTATTTCTGTCCGTACGGCATGCATTCTACGATGGATGACGATTCCTTTATGTCTACTACTCTCCGCGGCTAATGGTCCGAGGACGATATCCGCAAGCTTCCTTGGATCGCTGTACATTCTGGCTTACAATGAAGGCGGTGGAGCGCGCAGCCATTGGTTAGTCCGCAGCGTGCTAAACGCCGTCGGATACACTCTCGCGAAGGCCGGTGCGACTCTTAGTGCTTGTACGTGTGTGTGGGATTGGTTTGGTTCTTTTTGGGGCTCTAACCGTGCGCCAACAGGCCAAAGCGAAAAGGATGTCGATAGCATAGTGTGCATTGCTATTGCTCTGAGCGCAGGAATTATTTTGACGACGATCCACACGCAAGATTTCAAGGACGTGGTGGGCGATGCCGCAGTTGGGCGTGTCACACTTCCAATTGCATACCCTGTACTTTCCCGCGTGGCCACCGCATTCTTCTTGGTCGCATGGTCCTGGGGCGTTTCTCGGACATGGTGGCTGGATAACGTCACGGCAGCGGCCATGGGTGTTTCTGGCATGGCCGTCGGAATTAGCTTCGTCGCTCGGAGAGATGCTCATGCGGACAAAGTTTCATTTTACATGTATAGTGTAAGTCATCATCCAGGTACAACGTCCTAACGTATCTCAGGCGATTATTGTTAGGCGTGGCTGGCCGCCGTATACATGCTTCCTCGATACTATAGGCTGCGCCTGGTGTCATGACTAGTTGTGACCAGCTATTTTAAGGTCTGGTTCCATGGATAGATTTTTGGCACAGGGTGCCAATGGACAGTTCAGTAAACCACACTCTTCAAGATCATCACATTCACATCACATTCATTACGTTTTTGCATTGATACAGTTTGCGAGCCCCATGGGCCTAGTAATAGAAATTCCGTGGATTTTTTCCGAGGATCGAATAGAACAGTAAGGTTGTAAGAAGTAAAGTGACTGCTGAGTAGGCTGAGGAGTGATTTCCACAAGAATGCACACTAGTCGTGATAGCCTGAGACTTGTCGGTGCACCGACGCCACCCGGCAGACAGCGAAGCAGTGCCACAGGTCATGGGTCTTTGCGCGCCCCTGATATGGTACAGTGTTCCTATCCGAAATCACAGGACCAAGTAATGAGTAAGTATGTAAACAGCGATAGCGACCGCATGGCACATAGTTCGGTCCTTCACGACTAATTTTGACTCTGATTACCGATGCGATGCAAGAGGTTTTTTAGGGACCGTGACTGCGAACCGAGATCCGCTTTTGCGATTGCGTCGAACTCGTCTTATAGGAGCGACAGGCAGTATCAAACGCAAATTGGATGCAACAGTAAATCTATCACTACCACACTCAGTCTCTTGTGTCATGCACGTACGGTCACACCAGGAAAAGGAACAACGAGCCACCACTGAGTCCTTGCCCGGTCTCATGTCAGGAAATGTAATTATATAATTGTCGATGCCGTAGGCGCAATGTCCGATTATGTGCGAATTTGAGGCCATGAATCGCGTAAAATCGAGTAAATTTCAAGATTGCTTGTAGTAATCTATCGCAGAACCATGTCCCGCAAAGCAGCACAATGGCCAGAGCCACTATGTAGGGTAGAGTAGAGTACGGTACTAGTAGGACTCCTACAGTAGTGCTGACTGTACTGACTGGCCTAACTTAACTTTGAAAATGTGAGGCGGACCACGGTACATCACGCAATCGTGGTCTGTGTGTGGAGTTTATATCTAGATCCTGTTCTGAAGTCCCCCACTGCGGCAGTCAATACATGTACTGTTGCTGATCGATGTTACAGTGTCGTCACCGCGGCGCTAGTGGACTTGATGTGACGTACAGGTAGTAAGGCACTTCCGCAGGGCGCTCTCTTCTAGACAGGAAGTCGATGCTTCTAGTGTCGGTGACGTTAACTCATTCCGCTTCGAAATCTTTGTACTGTGCGTTATACTGTACTCAGGCTGTGTCCCATTATCAACCTGGGCGGCCCTCATGTTGGTGGTGACTTTTAGAAACATACGTAATCTCCTTCGCATTTCTGAGCACACTTTCAATTCTGTCCATTAGACGGAACCTCCTTAACCACTTCTCTCTCCGATCAATCCATCATCTATTCATGACGGTTAACTTCGTAATATTAACTTCCTTATTTAGATAGAGGGTCTATTGAGGCTTGGAGCCAACTGACACGAATATCGCAGCTATCGTAGTGATCAAAATGCTGGTTGCAGAAAACAATCGCTCCGCAATGTACACTTGGTTTCTAGACCGATATCGATAGGTACCTGAATGGATGTAACATTAACATCCTCCCTGACAGTCACTGAACAAGGAAGGAACTTGAAGTAGGACAGATCAGAGAAGTCGAAAGAATGGGAGGTCGTGCAAACATGCTCCGGGCCACATCAAGTTCGTCAGCGTTTCATGACAGCACAACCTTGGTGGAATTCGAGTTCTGATTACCTATCTGTGCTATAGTAGTTCCTCATGGGCAGGATCCTCACCCTATTTGTCAATAATAGTGATAGCTTTGGTGCGTTCTCCCGGGCCTCTAACATGCGGACCAAGTTTCCAGCGGAATGAGCTGCAGGCTCTGGTCGGTGCAACTTACATTTAAAGCTGTCGTTAATCGGGCCTGATCTGATGCGGGCAACCAGACGGCATTCGGTATCAAATGGTGAGGCATCATTGTATGGTACAGTACTGGTGGTGAGGTCCGGTGAGAAGTCACCTCCGTGTCTGAATCCATCCGAGGCCAACCGTTCGGGCTGCCAACTTCCGGTCATGTGGGGACCGGGCTCATGGAAGGAAATGACAACGGCTGAGCGGGTAAAATGTACTTCGTACTACTTTAACATTACTTGCTGTTGCAGTGAACAATCACTTTGTCAAGTGTTGAGTCAACTGGTGAACGCGCTCGGCCCATGCTTGTCATTCATTTTATCACCGGAGCGGCACTGGCAAGGCAATGACACTCTCAGGAAGCCAGATTATCTACGACAATTCATAGTACTCATCCCTTTAACCAGGCCTGTTTGCGCTACTGTAGCCCAAAGCAAAAAGAGTGAGTCTGAGTGACACTGCCAATCTGGCAATTAAGACCCCCCCTCAAAAAAAAAAACGTAAAGCAACTGTCTAGGAACAGGGGCACAAACTAAAAGTAGTAAATAACTACCTAATGTGGACTAAAAGCAGTCGAGTTCTCTAAGTCTCCTTTACGTGTGCACGTAGGATTTTTCACTGATGCATGATTAGATTGAAAATTTTCACTTATCTCTTATCGGCTCCACTTTGATGGAGTCACAATTTTCGTTTTTGTTTCACTAGTGCTGTTGCTACAAGTGGGTAATGCGTCTGTTCACCCCGCAACGAACCCCATTTTTTTCTTTCCCTTTGTCCCGCACAGGTCTTGCTAGAGCGCCCGAAATTATGAGACGTTATGCTAGCCTAGTGCTATGCGGGTATGTGCTTATTGGAACTCCGGAGTCCCTTTTGCGTGATCTCGCCTTGCCGAACATCAACTCTGTGCCCAGAAACGGTTTCCATTTGGGTAGGTGAACGGATGAATAAATCGATCTGAGAAAAGTCGTCTGTCATGTTGCTCTCAAAAGGAAACAAATTGATTCAGAATACATACCTCTCGTGGCATACTCCCAGGTTGTGCTACGATATAGAGGGAGCGTGTTGATACCTATGATAGACTAAGCGAAGAAAAAAACGCTTAGTTGGCCGGTAATTACTAGATGGCTGGCAAGGTCGATGGCGGACGTACCGTGAGGAGACATGATTCTCTGACTGATGTGGATGAAGTCTGGGGAGAGTTGCGTGTGAGGATCCAACGAGTCTCACTGTAATTTCGAGTCTCTTCGAATGCCATTTTTGGAGAGCAAGCCAATTTTTCGGTATCGGTTCTTAGACCGTTCCCCTTTTGGAGCAGGGAGAGATACTTGGGCATTCGGGATCATGTCAGCTACAGACAGAAAGATGACGCCAACTGCCCAAATTCCATGCCATATTCTACTACTTTGACGTGTACAGCCCATTGGTGAATGCTGTATTGTAGATGCGGAGGGTTGTCGATTGAGTCCCCGACTACTCAAAAATGGTCTATTTCTGTGGTGCAACCCTGAAAGATATACATTAGCACACGAGGGAAAACGAGATAGGCTTATCGTACGGGATTTCATTCCAACTTCAGTATGCCATCTGGCGACTGGGGAAGGAAACCTACTGTAACGTGGAAAGGAAGTAAGGAACGTGGGGCTTTGCTTGCGGTGATACCCGAAACAATACGTAGCTAGCACAAAAACCAGTAACTCAAGACTCGAACGCGGTGTAATTCCCACTCGTGCACAATGACCGAAGCGACGAAATTCATTAAGAAGAGCACCTACCAGGACAGCGCTGTCCATATCTAATTTCGTTTCTGTTGCAGTAGTTGATGTGAGAAAGCGTGTGACTGGAAAGAGGACGCGGAGCAGTTGGCCGGGATCGGCCATGTTTATCCAGACCCCGAAACGAGGCTAGCAGTCAGTCACTCTACGTCTCGCACAAGCTAGGCATCACCATCACCAGTGACATCATAGCGATCTCACATTGCTGTAGCTTCAGAACTATAATTGAGTTACATTCTCAATAAGAGCTGGGCATGTGGCACACTACTTTTGAAAGCGTCCGCTGTCGCATGCACTACGGTGGAAAGAGCCAGACAATTTTGCGGGTTGCAAAGTCAGAAATTCCTCGCATGCAGACACTGGGGGAGAATTAAGGGCAGGATGGCACAAGGGTACTTGGGCCACAGAACCCATTGATGTATCCTGGACCGTAGACGATGATGGATGTCGTGATCTCTTCCATTCACCGACGGCTGAAAGTGCTGAGAGGGCAAAAGACAGGGGATACTGGGATACAATATAAGGCTAAACGAGAGCGGTGTTTCAGATAACGCCAGTGTAAAAATAACCGTCAGGGTAGTCAATAGCCAAGTACAGCTCTATGCTCAATCGTCACCGATCTTGGGTGCCAAATAATACCGAATGTAGCCCTGGCCGAATGTATATGACACCTGGGAAACCATCGGAGGTGAGCTAGCGGAATTGCGGGATGTACAAAAGGTGCGTACAAGGAGCGGTACGTCATTTTTGAGCATGAGCTGGACGGTGTCTGAAAGTGATGCGCTCTTGGAGAAGTTGACGAGGTATTTTAACGAGAATGTCAGGTTAACGTGCTGCGTCATCTCGACATGCACCCCACCGCCGCCACCTTCGCCCGAGTCATCAACCACTTTCTTCGCCTTCTTTTTTGCCTTCGAGTTCTATGCGATGATGACAAGCCGCTCAGAAGGTAAGGGTATGGGGAACAGGGAGAACGCACAGATGATGATGCAGCAGGGCGTTTACGCTTCTTTTTCTCGCTGTCGCTCGCCTCCTCCTCCCCTTCGTCTTCTGACTTGGCCTTGAACTCTGCTTCGTCATCATCGCCACTTGCCATCTCGGCATCCTCGTCCTCAACGCCTTCTTCCTTCTTTACCTTCTCCTTCTTCACTTTCTTCGGCTTCTCTTCGTCCTCTTCGTCCTTAACCTCTTCCACTTGATCATCATCGTCCTTGCCATAATTTTCATATCGCTCACGTGCAGCGTCGGTTTGTTTCAGGAGAATGTTCCCTTGCGCGGCTTCGCCATCACTCGCAAACCGAACTCCTTCCTTGGACACTTCGATACGAACAGATTCTCCGAGGGAGTGTAAGTCGCGGACGATACGAGTGAACTCAGCGGCTAACATGGTGATACGCGCATCGTAGTCGGTGTCGGGGATGCCAAGCGTGTCGGCATCGATATCCATGAGTTTCATGTCATACTCAGCAACGCGATCGCCGCCTGCATTACGACAAGAGATTAGTGGAGAGCCTTTTTGTGGAGAGCTGAAAGGAAGGCGCACGGCTTGCTTCATATTTGAGGCTGAGGACGTCACCATCATCAGTTGCCTTGAGCGTGCACTTGTCGTCATCCTTTGCACATTTAAGCACCTTGGTAAGCGATCCGAGGTTAACTCCGAGGGGGATTGGACGGTCGCAACGGTAGAGCGCAAAACCGTCGGCGTGCAGTTTGACGGAGACGAGAGCGACGTGGGAGTTATCCATTGCTTGCAGGTTCTGCAGCATGTCAGATCATGTGGTTCAAAATCAAAGCATAAGATGGCGTAGTTACTCACGATGCCACCCTCGTTACACTCAAAGTTGGCATCCTGCACGAGTTCTTTGACCGCTGGATACCAGCCGATATCGTCACAAGTTCGTCCCTCTGAGATTGCAGAATTAAATACCGTCCAGAAGACGCTTGAGCGTTACAGCCTCATTTAGTGTAGCTTCTAGCATGTCTTGAATCGATGAACTAGGACGGGACGGGCGTGTGGTCGGAAAGGATGCTGGACGCTATAGACAATGCTAGGTAGATTTCGTTCCATCGCACGCGCAGTGCCTTCGACGCGTTTTTGGGTTCACGCGGAGACTGAAACGCGTGACATAACGTGTCACACCGCGACTGTCATAAGTGACGATTTGTCAAGATAAGATAAGATAAGATAAGACCCCAAATGTTCCTTGCGCTTGCACTGCGACGTGTTGCTATATTTCCACATAATCCTTCGTTCTTTCACAATCTATCCTCTTCATACTCCTCATACACGAGGAAATACAATCCTACCAAAATGGGAAAGAACAACAGGAAAGGTCCCTCCGAGGACTGCTTGATTCTTCCTAACCACCCCAGGCACACGACCGCACCTATTGTGGACACACACACACACCTGGTCTCCACGTTCACCGCCTATAGACAAAAATATAAAGGTGGGAAGTACGAGACTATATACGATCTCGTGAGAGGCTTGTATCGTGGGAAGAAAGTGGCAGCTCTGGTCGATGTTTGGTGCGAAGCGCCCGTACAGTGGGCATGGAAGGAGATTGCGGATTCGGCCATCACAGCAGAAGACCGGAAGGACAAGTGGGGGGATCTAGAGTACTGGTTTGTTATGGGTGCGTGCACACAGGTGACTGTAGTAGTATGCGCGCTGATTGTTCTCACCAGGTGTCCATCCGTGAGCGTCCCATGTTGTGAAACATACGAGACGACCTAACCTCTGATGCTGGCATGAGCATAGACACAATGCCAAGTCCTACACCAGTGACGTCGAGAAGGACATGTGAGTGTTTTAGCCTGCATTCCATTCACGACGCGCTCAGATACGCAAAAAAAAAGTCTCGAATCCATGGCACATCCCCGCAACGTGGGATGGGGAGAGATCGGTCTCGATTATCACTACGACAATTCCCCGCGAGACGTACAAAAAGACGTCTTCTCGCGGCAGCTCCGGCATGCTGTGCGGCTCGGCAAGTCGGTCACGGTGCACACTCGAGAAGCGGACGAAGATACGGAACGCATACTCAAGGCTGAGGTTCCAAAGGACCACAAGGTACAGCACCAACACTATTTTGCGGCACCGCGCTGTACCCCTACGCTGTACGCTCCGAGCTTGACTATGTGCTAACTGCTTCCTCTCGCTCTTCCGCTGCACTGTGCGAAAAAAAACTCCCCGCAGATACACATTCACTGCTTCACGGACTCCCCAGATTTCGCACAACGCCTGTTGGACCACTTTCCGAACCTGTACATCGGCATCACTGGCACGCCCCCCTTTTCCCTTTTATCCATGAATATTCCCATCAAAGGGAACTGACACGTCCCTTTTCTGCGTCATCAGGTGTGATTACATTCTCGTCCAATGAAAACACGACCAACATTGTCCGCCGAATGTTCGCGCAGTCGCCCTCGCCACGCATCATCCTCGAAACGGATGCACCGTTTATGGTCCCGGCAAATATTTATGGCTCGTTGCCGGCGGTCAAGGGACGGTTGCCGTTGTGCCATACTGCTATGATACCCTGGACGGCGGAAGTTGTGGCGGCAGCTGGGGGTGAAGGATGGGACGTCGACCGCGTGCTAGAGCTCGGGAGGATCAACGCCCATAGCATATATGGGATTTGACATCCTTTACACATCTATGTTGGAGTTCATCAGGCATAGACTAACATGGTGGTGGACGTGCTCCACTAAAGAGCAAGTACTGTAGATGGATGAGATATAACTTCGATTTGGTAGAGATGTGAGATACACCATGAGTATTAGGATTGAGGTAGACAGACAGTACTCGTGTAAGTGCACAATATGCAAGAAAAAGTCCAGCTTGTGTTGTAGCGATGCGGCTGTGCGAGAGCGTACAAGTGAAGATAACGATAAAACAACGCGTGCAGAGCATTAGCCGAAAAACGAAAGAAAAAATGGAAAGACAAGAAAGCCAAAAGATCCGATCAAGTCACGACGGCTGGCCTGCGAGTAACGTGCGAAGCTCATCGATGCACGCAGTGCACCTGGCGTGCACCTCCCGCGCGTTCTCAAGTAGCGGTCGGATCGTCTCCGGAGTCAACGACAGCACAAGACTCCGCCTGTCACCGTCCTGTAGCAGCGGGGTCGGGGGTGGCGCCGAGCGTACGGAACCGGTCATTCCGCCGCGTCGTGAAGACGTGCGCCGTGGACTCTTGCTCTTGCGCTCGACTTTGCTTGCCTGAACTTGTGCCTCGAGATGCGGGCCCTGGTCATGGTCATTGTCTAGCTGGGCCTCGGCCATCTCTTCGACGTTCGACAGGCGAGTTGGTCGCATGTACGCCGATGACGTCACGGTACTGGCAGGCAGCGGTAGGGGCGGCAGAGGCGGCGTAGGGACGGGGATGGCAGTTGCGGCAAGGGATACTTGCGAGCGCGAGCCCGAGGATGGTGATTCGGCCCATAGTGATAGAGATGACTGCGATGCATTTGCAGAAGTACCCCTCTTCTCCGGTTGGTACGGGTGCTTGGTCTTACGTCCACGCACGGTTGCCGCGCCATTGACCTCTTTCAACCCCAGAGCCTGTGCCGCCGCCTCCAGGTCCTCAGCCGAATCAATGTGGTCCCAGTCCTCGTCATCATCCACGGCACCATTACGATTGCCGAGGTCCGACCCACTACTATATGAGTGGAGGATTGGATGCGAAGCATCGCGGGGCCTTGACTCACTTCTGGTAGGCGGTGACTTTGCCTTCTGAGCGAAGCGAAAGATCGACGCTATTGAGGGTCGGCGAGGTGACTTGAGCGTGAGCGCAGGGGCAGTGCTAAACGGTGAACTCGCGCGGATGGAGTCTGGGGCGGTGACGTTTTCCGTGGGACGATGATGACTGTTCGCATGAATGGAATTGTCATCATACGTAGAAGATGCACTCGTCGAGGCAGAGGAGGGGGGGCGGGAGGGTAAGGGAGGCTGAGTGGGCTCATGGCCACGCGTAAGCGACCGGAGCATGTCACGCAAACCGCTCATCCCTATCCGACTGTAGCGTCGCTTCTTTGCGGGCGATGAGTTGCGCGTGGACCCTTCAGATGGTAGCGTGATGGTGCTGCTCGTTGCCTCGCCCCAGCGCCAGCTTCTGTTGATCGTTCCCTCCTCGGGAATCTGCAAGTTCGCGAGCATGGTCGGTGACGAGTCGGACTTGTTGAGCATATCACGGAGGAGCCATAGTTGGCGCTGACTTAGGTCATTACGGCCTGTAGATGCGCGCCACTCGGACGGCGGGGAAGATACAGAGGGACCAGAGAACGCGACAGAGAAGGGTGGTGCGGACTCATCTCCCGCCAAAGTTATGGCGCGCTCGCGGCTTTTTCGGCTGCTAATTAAATCTCCCGGGTGCGTAGATGGCTGTGGGGAAGCTAACGAAGACATGTTTGGCAGTGTCGCGGGCGCCGGGGCTGGTGGACCGCCGCCGAGCTCGATGAGGAGGTCTGCGCACTCCCAAGAGATCTTGTATTTGTGGTCCAGGTGGAAGAAGGACGCCGCAAATTGCTTATGGAGGTCCACGCGCTCGAGGGAGGGATTCGGGCTGGTATGTGACCGCGCACGGGAACGGGGACGAGGAAGGTTAAAGAACGTCGGAGATGTGGCGCGGGGTGGGTTGTTCCGTCCACGCTCAAGAAGGGTAGTTTGTGCCTCCACCGAGAGAGACTGGTAGACGGTTTGAAGCTCTTTGAGACCTGAGAGCTAGTTCAGCCCCCGCAACCGTCAGAGCGGAACGATTCCTGTACTTACTCTCAATCTCAGCGGCAAACTCGCGAACCATACCCAGGTCTCTCTTCAAACCAACCTGCGCTTTGCTGATCCTCGCAGGAATCTTCAAATCGCCTAGCGAATTCCTCCTAGGTACAATGCCCGTCACAGTACTGGCAGGAGGGGGTTGCGTGGCACGCCCAAGAGAAGCGGACTGGGAAGAAGTGGGGCTCTTGGAGAGCGATGGTCTTGGAGTGATGGTCGGCGGCGATGACGTCGAAGGCTGGAGAAGTAACGGTTCGACCCCCGCGGTGAGAGACCCCGATGTAGAACCGACGGAACGTTCGGACGCAATTGATTTCCTAGGTTCATCAAGTTCTTGGTCTCGCGGAGGTGATGGAGGTTGGAGTTCAATTGGAGGGAGTAACTGGGACGAGATGCTGGGATTCATGTCCATCGTTGGTAGCGGGATTTGCGGGATTGGAGGCAACTGGGGCTCATCGGCATCTGCAACGGTCGCAGTACTCTTGTTACGCCTGTGTTTTTTGCCCGTCACGAGGGATATGCGGCGCACGCCACTCATGAAGCCGCGGTGACCCTCTTTCTCCCTTTCCTTGCCTTGGCTTTCGGGATTGGCGTCATCTATACTAGAGTGGGATGTCGAACGAGAGATTGATCGAGCGCCGTACGAGGCGTGGCGCGGGGTACGAGGATGTGAGGCTGTGGGGACTTGCATCGACTTTGGGCGGCGTGGATGGCGCGGGGACGATGGTGGTGAGACACCTGGGGTCGCAGGTGATCCGGAGTCATGCGAACGTTCACCCAAAATAGCACCACGAAGTCTTCCCCTCTTGGTTGGGGAATCGACAACGGTAAAAGCCTTGAGATGCCTGAAGCTGCGTTCGTGCTTGAGCTCGAGATTAGCAGACGCTAATGGGGAACCTGGCGTCGAGTCAGGCGTTTCCGATGATCGAAAAAACCAACTCGGAGTCCGAGATGGGGATTGGGGCTGAAACCCAGCGGCGCGTGGTGTGGCATCCCGCTCTGCCTTTAGATCCTCCGCAGTAGCACTGGGGCCAGGGCTCGTAAATCTCTTACGGACTCCCCACCTCTTGACAGACCCGATACGTGATAGGATGGAGGATCTGGAAGAGTTGGAGGTTTCGGAAGGCGGAAGATCTACGGGCCCCGGACTTGGGGACGATGGTTGAGGTGGGGAGGGTAAGGGCGTGATGTGTTGTTGCCTGTCGAGGAGCTCGAAAACATTGTTGTCAGGCGGACGCGACTTTTTTCGTAAGCGTCTGCGCTCTCGTTGTGCTGGTGGACTTGGGGGTAGCATGGCGAGAGCAGAAGCACTCCCGGCACGTAAAGGGAGATGAGCCAAGGAGGAATATGTGGCAGATTCGCGTCCGGAAGGAATGGAAAAGACGGACATGGTGGGGGAGCCCGGGAAGGTCTCTCCGACTGATTCCAGCGGGTGTGGAAGGGGTGGCATGGGAGGGGGAGGAGAGAACTTGCCGAAAGGGCTCCTACGAGGACGCGCGGTAACGGTCTTGTCCTCCTCTTGGTCGGCAAAGTCGACACCATCCTCATCGTCGGACGAATCCCAGACTTGGTCCTTTTTCGGGGACACGAACTTGTTCCCATCTAGGTCATCGTCCCAGTTCTCCGGCTCGGGTATTTCTGGGAGCCTGGGGGATCTGTGATGGGGTCGAAAGGGCAGTTGGCGAGCAGGCGAGTTTGTCTTGTCCTCAAAGTCGTCATCCCAGTTCTCTGTATGAGCAACGGCATGCTTGGGAGGGGTGGAAGGACCGGGTTCGGCCCACTCTTGTAATCGCACGATAGAGGGATGGGCATCGAGACGAGGAAGGGAGGACATGGAATGATGGGTGAGAAGGGGATCGGTAAGCCAGTCTTTGGAAGTTGAGATTGACCAGGGTGGGTCGTCAGATTCGGAGTTTCGAATGTTAGGGAGATCCTTGGCTCGCTGGAAGACAAAATCGTCGTCCCAACTTTCTGATGGCGCTGTTGGGGGGGGGGAAAGAGAGTGAGGACACGTGGTGAGAAATAAACGCGTAATTGAATGTGTCCGTACCTGTCAGAGCTGTCGCAGGCATATCATAATATAGATGTCGCGTGTAGAGGAGAGTGAAGAGTACAGTGTATCGACAACGTTTCGAGGGAGGACAACACACCACGTTACGTTATTTCGTTCCCTCTCGACCGTGACCGTATCTTACCCGATTCGACGGCTTTCGTCCGTGACCGTGAAAGTGCCGGATCCTGCCACAGTACACCTGGGACCGTCGGTTTACCAAAAGGAGCCAAGACAGGGCTTGCAGGTCTGCCTAATTGCTCTAGTACCTTTATTCCTTTCCCTCTCGCCTGCTGGAGGTGGCACAACTGCGTAAAGGTTCTGGAATAACTCGTTTTCGAACGAGGGCATTGGACGAGTCGTCGTCGACTTGCAGACCCGAGCCTGTCAGAGACCATGTCGTTACATCCTTTCTAATGAGTCCTCACACGACACGAATTATATAGAGTAGTAGCG
>Ga0307509_10007892_pt1 | contig 13744 bp, 13 predicted proteins | sample 10_EM_MG_FD_202245 | JGI IMG/M metagenome (GOLD analysis project Ga0307509, IMG submission 202245) | Populus trichocarpa ectomycorrhiza microbial communities from riparian zone in the Pacific Northwest, United States - 10_EM | ecosystem: Host-associated > Plants > Roots > Unclassified | place...
CGCACACGGTGTGGAGGTTCAGCTCCTTCACCATCCCGCGGAGCTCGAAGAACGCGGGCTTGGTCGGCAGCGTCGCCTTGATCCACGCGGGGTGGCGGCGGCGAGGTTCCGCGGGAGCCGCTTGACCCTCGATCACCGGTAGATGCAGGCGTTCCGACATCGGATGTTGGATAGCATAGGTCCGATGCGAAGCCTTCTGATCGTCTTGTTGATCGCGTGTGGAGGCTCCGCGACGGCCCCGGCGCCTCCGGTCGCGAACACTTCGCCACCGCCGCCGCCCGCCGACGCGGCCCCGAGCTCCGCGAGGGGCGACGCGGCGATCGCGAAGCTGAACGAGTTCGCGGATGCGATGTGCAAGTGCAAGACGAAGGCATGCGCGCAGAAGATCAGCGACTGACATGGCGAAGTGGGGCCAGGAGCTGGCCAAGACCACCTCGCCGGAAGAGCAGATGACCGACGCGCAGACCCAGCAAGCGACCGCGATCGGTCAGCGCCTCGGTGACTGCGTGCAGAAGGCGATGCAGGGCCCCTGATCGCGAGCGTGGCGCGCAACGGGCGTCGACGGTAACTGGGCGTCGCACACGAAACAGGGCGCGGGTCTCACGCCAAGCGGCCATGAAGCCAAGCAGCCAAGTTTCGGATCGCGGCGCGCGATCCGAAACTTGGCTGCTTGGCTTCATGGCAACTTGGCGGAGAAGGGGCGCCCTGTTACGTGCGACGCAACACGGCGCAGGCGAACGCAGCCCCAGCTTTCTAGGCCAGGCCTCCGCCTTCGCCGCCGACCACGTCGTAGGGATCGTCCGAGATATGAGGCATCGCCTTGTCGCGGCAGTCGGTACAGAGCCGAGCGAATGCGATGTCTCCGCAGGCCTCGCATGATGCGAGCGCCGCGACGACACGCTTCACCCGCGGCTCGATCCACTCCGTGATCGACGCGAGGCTCGAGCGTGCTTGCATCACCATGATGGGTGAAACTTCAACACACGTGCCACGCGTCACCGGCGGTGAACTCATCGTGATCACGGGAGACCCACACGTGACTACGCGCGCGGTCCAACCACAACGAGCACGAGCGCCCTACAGTGAGACGGCCCCGACCTAGAGATCGATCGCGTGGCCTACAGCTTCTTCGGAGGCACCCTTGATCGCCTCGGCGAACGTCGGATGCGCGTGGATCGTGTAGATCAGCGACTCGGCGTTGACCTCGGTCGTCTTCGCGAGCGTGAGCTCTGCGATCAGGTCCGTCACGGCAGGACCGATCAGGTGCGCACCGACGAGCGCACCGGTCTCGGCATGCCACACGGTCTTGACGAACCCGTTCGGTTCTCCCGATGCCGTCGCTCGGGCGAGCGCGCGGAACGGGAACCGCCCGACCTTGATCGGGATGTTCTGGGCCAGGGCCTTCTCCTCGGTGAGGCCGACCGACGCGATCTCGGGATAGCAGTACGTGCACGCCGGGATCGCGTCGTAGCGAACCGGCTCGGCGTGGACGTTCGCGATCTTCTCGGCGACGAACACGCCCTCGGCGGACGCGACGTGCGCGAGCCCGCGCCCGATCACGTCGCCGATCGCCCACAGGCCCTCGCCGCACTTGTTCTCGGCGTCGACCTTGATGAAGCCGCGCTCGAGGGGGATCTTGTGGTGCTCGAGCCCGAGATCCTCGGTGTTCGCCTGGATCCCGACCGCGACCAGGAGAATGTCGCACTCGAGCGTGACCTTGTTGCCGCCTGCGGCGGGCTCGGCGGTGATCGTCACGCCGGTGCCGGTCTTGTCGGCGGCCGTCACCTTGTGGCCGACGAGGGACTTGATCCCGCGCTTGTCGAACGCGCGGGCGAGCTCCTTCGAGATCTCCGGGTCCTCGTTCGGCACGAGGCGCGGGAGGAACTCGACGATCGTGACCTCGACGCCGAGCGAGCGATAGAACGACGCGAACTCGACCCCGATCGCGCCGGCGCCGAGGACGACCATCGACTTCGGCTGCGAGGGTAGGGTCATCGCCTTGCGATACTCGATGATCCGCTCGCCATCGATCGTGATGCCGGGTAGCGAGCGGGCGCGCGCGCCGGTCGCGAGGATCACGTGCTTCGCCTCGATCGTCTTCTTCTCGTTATTGGTCGTGACCTCGATCTGGTGCGGTTTCCACGCGCCCGCGCGCGGCAGCAGCTTCGCGGTGCCGACGATCGTGTCGATCTTGTTCTTGCGGAACAGAAAGCCGACGCCCTTCGAGATCTTGTCGGAGATGTCGCGCGAGCGCTTGATCACCGCGGGGAAGTCGACCCGAACGTTGTCGACGAGGATCCCGAACTCCTTCGCGCGCTGCGCGTGCTCGAGCACCTCGGCCGTCTTGAGCAGCGCCTTGGTCGGGATGCAGCCCCAGTTGAGGCAGATGCCGCCGAGCTCTGCACGCTCGATGCAGCCGGTCCTCAGGCCGAGCTGCGCGCATCGGATCGCCGCGACGTAGCCACCCGGTCCGCTGCCGATCACGATGACGTCGTACGGCTCGCTCATAGCGCCAACGACTCGGGATGCTCGAGGAGCTCCGCGAACGCCGCCAGCCACTTCGCACCGAGCGCACCGTCGATCACGCGGTGATCGCACGTCATCGTCACGGTCAGTCGCTTGCCCGCGACGACCTGGCCGTTCTGGACGACCGGCGCGTCGACGGTGCCGCCGATCGCGAGGATGCCGGCCTCTGGCGGGTTGAGGATCGCGGTGAACCGCTCGATCCCGAACATCCCGAGGTTCGACACCGTGAACGTCGAGCCGGTGATCTCGTGGCCCTTGAGCTGGCGCTTCTTCGCGCGGTCGGCGAGGTCGCGGACCTCCGCGGCGATCGAGCCGATGCCCTTCTGATCGGCATCGCGGATGACCGGCGTGACGAGCCCGTCTTCGATCGCGACCGCGACCCCGATGTGGACGCGGTGGTAGTGGCGAATCGCGTCGCCTTCCCAGCTCGCGTTGCACGCCGGCACGCGACGGAGCGCGAGCGCGACCGCCTTGATCACGAGGTCGTTGACCGAGACTTTTCCCTTGTCGCCGAGCAGCGTGTTGAGTCGCTCGCGGAAGCCGAGCAGCGGCGCGACGTCGAGCGTGCGCATCAGATAGAACTGCGGGATGTCGCGCGACGCCTCGGTCAGGCGCTGCGCGATCCGCTTGCGCATGTTCGAGGTCGGGACGTCCTCGTGGTCGCCCTCCTGATCCTCGCGGCGCGGCTGGCGCACGGCGATCGCGGTCTCTTCTTTCGCGTCGCTCTTCTCGGGCTTCGCGTCGGCCTTGGCCTCGGCCTCCTGCGTCTCCGGCTCGTCGGCCGTCCCTGCGCCACCGTCGGCCGCGGCCTTGACGTCGCGCTCGACGATCCGGCCGCCGGGCCCGGTGCCTTTCACGGTCCGCAGATCGATCCCGAGCTCGATCGCCATGCTCTTCGCGAGCGGCGAGGCGAGTAGCTTGCCGCCGGCGGGCGCGGGCTTGGCTTCGGTCTTCGCTTCGGGCTTCGCGGCCGCCTTCGGCTCGGGCTTCGCCTCGGGCTTGGCTTCGGTCTTCGCTTCGGGCTTCGCGGCCGGCTTGGCTTCGGGCTTTGCCGCGGGCTTGGCCTCGGCCTTCGGCTCGGGCTTCTTCGCCTCCGCCTTCGCACCGCCGCCGCCGTTCTTCGCCTGCGCCTCGAGCGCGCTCGTGTCCTCACCGGCCTTGCCGATGATCGCGACGGGCGCACCGAGCTTGACGGTCTCGCCTTCCTTGACGAGGAACTTCAACAGGACGCCTTCGTCCTCGACGTTGAAGTCCATGTTCGCCTTGTCGGTCTCGACCTCGGCGATCAGGTCTCCGGGCGACACCTTGTCGCCTTCCTTCTTGGTCCACCGGACGAGGACACCTTCTTCCATCGTCGGCGAGAGCTTCGGCAATCCTAGAATTTGGGCCATGGTTCAATCCAGGTAGAGCACGCGGCGAACCGCCGCCACGACGTCCTTCACCTGCGGCTGCACTTCATCCTCGAGGTTCTTCGCGTACGGCATCGGCACGTCGTCGCTCGTGACCCGCTCGACCGGTGCGTCGAGGGCGTCCATGCAGTGGCGCTGGATCTGGTACGCGACCTCGGCGCCGAACCCGGCGACCGGCCAGCCGACCTCGACGATCACGCAGCGCCCGGTCTTCTGGACCGACGCGGCGAGCGTGTCGACATCGAGCGGGCGCAGCGTGCGCGGATCGACGACCTCGGCCTCGATCCCATCCTCGGCGAGTACCTTTGCGGCCTCGAGGCAGATCCACACCATCTTCGACCACGCGATCAAGGTGACGTCCTTGCCCTCGCGCTTGATGTCCGCCTTGCCGAGCGGGATCAGGAAATCCTCGCCTCCGGCCGGATCCGGCACCTCCCACGTCGTGTTGTAGAGCGTCTCGCCCTCGATGAACACGACCGGGTTGTCGTCGCGGATCGCGGTCTTCAACAGGCCCTTCGCGTCGTACGCCGTCGACGGCATCACGACCTTCAGGCCCGGCACGTGCGCGTAGAAGCTCTCGAGCGACTGGCTGTGCTGCGAGCTGACCTGGACCGCCGGACCGCCGGGGCCGCGGAACACGATCGGCACGTGATATTGCCCGCCGCTCATCTGATAGATCTTCGCCGCGTTGTTGACGATCTGATCGATCGCGACGAGCGAGAAGTTGAACGTCATGAACTCGATGATCGGCCTGAGCCCCACCATCGCGGCGCCGACACCGATGCCGGCGAACCCCATCTCCGCGATCGGCGCGTCGATGATCCGCCGCTCGGAGAACCGCTGGAGCATGCCCTGCGTGACCTTGTACGCGCCGTTGTAGTGGCCGACCTCTTCGCCCATCACGAACACGTTCGCGTCGCGCTCCATCTCCTCGCGCATCGCCTGGTTGAGGGCCTCGCGGTAACTGATGACGCCCACGGCTTACTCCTTCACCACGTACTTGAAGTACTCGTCGGCGGGTTCGCTGTCCTCGGAGAACTTCACCGCGTCCTCGATCTCGGCCTTGACGTCGGCCTCGAGCTCCGTCATCGCATCCTCGGTCATGCCGAGCTCGAGCAGGCGCGCGCGCGACCGGTTCAGCGGATCGCGGCGCTTCCACTCCTCGACCTCGTCCTTGGTCCGGTACAGGCCCGGATCGCTCATCGAGTGACCGCGGAACCGGTACGTGACGACTTCGACGAGCGTCGGCTCGCCGGTGGTCCGCGCTCGCTCGATCGCCTCGGCGACCCGGCGCTTCACCTTGATCACGTCGTCGCCGTCGAACCGATCGCGCGCCATGCCATGCGCCAGCGCGCGCAGCGACACGTCCTCGACCGCGAGCGAGCGATACGTCGGCGTGCCCATCGAGTACTGGTTGTTCTCGCAGATCAACACGATCGGCAGCTTCCACAGCGCCGCGAGCGCGAGGCCCTCGGCGAACCCACCGATCGTCGACGCGCCCTCGCCGAAGAAGCACAGCGTGACCCGGCCGTCGTTGCGGTACTTCGACGCGAACGCCGCGCCCGCCGCGATCGGCACGTGGCCGCCGACGATCCCGTAGCCGCCGAGGAAGTTCGTCTCCTTGTCGAACAGGTGCATCGACCCGCCGAGCCCCTTCACGAGCCCGGTCTTCTTGCCGTAGAGCTCGGCGAGGATCGGCCGCGCCGCGACGCCCTTCGCATACGCGTGACCGTGCTCGCGATACGTCGCGACCACGTAGTCTTCCTTGTTGCACGCCGCGATCGCGCCGACGCACACCGCCTCCTGACCGATGATCAGGTGGAGAAAGCCGCCGATCTTGCCCTGGGAGTACGCCTTCGCGGCGGCCTCTTCCATGCGGCGGATCGCGAGCATCTGGCGATAGAGCGGGGCGAGCTCCTCGACGGTGGTCTCGAGGGCCGACGGATCGTCGGCCTCGACTCGCTTCGACGGGTCCGGAGTTGAAACGCTGGCGGTTGCCACGCGCCGACCCTACCCAGAGACCCCAATGGGGGCAAATGGTTACGGCTGGAGATCGAAGGCGACGGTGCCGTCGGCGTCGATCGCGGCGGCTTGACTGAACGAGTTGCTCCCGATCGCGACGGTCGTGTAGCGCGTCGGTAGCTTGTCGATGAAGAACGAGCCCTGTTTGCACGGCACGGGCGCGTAGCCGAACACGTCCTGGCCATACGCGTCGGCGTAGTAGTCGAGCTCGAAGTCCGGAAACGGCGTGCAGGTCGTCACCGTCGCTTGCTGGCCGCCGATCGTCCAGGTCGCGCGGACGCCGCGGAGTGCGCTCGTCGGATCGCACTCGCCGTTGCGCGCGCACACGTCGCCGCCCGAGCAGTCGCGGTCGGCCTCGCACGAGCTGCCGAAGCCGTCGTTGTTCGACGGACAACCCGCGAGGACGAGGAGGAGGAGCGCGCGACGCACGGGCTCAGTATGGCAAGTCGAGCGAGACATTGCCCGTCGCGTCGAACCCGCCCGTGACCGGCGTCTCGTAGCTGTTCTGCGGGGCGAGGCTCGCGCTCGTGAAGCTGATCGGGAACTTGTCGATCGTGAACTTGCCCTGGACACATGGCACGGGCGCGTAGCCCCATTCGGGGTAATCGGTGCCCGAGGCGGTGCTGTAGAACCCGATCTGCAGCTTCTGCGAATTGGCGCAGGTCGTTGCCGAGGCGGGCTGACCGAGGAGCGTCCAGTTGACGTGGATGACCCGGACCGCGCTCGCCGCCATGCACTCGAACGTGCGCGCGCAGACGTTGCCCGTGCCGCACTCGGCGTCGCTCTGGCAGCCGTACGTACCGCCGCCACCACCACCTCCTCCGCCATCGGAGGGTGGCGGGTAGTACGGCGGGTCGTACGTCTGCGGTCCGCCGGTCTGCGTGAAACAACCGCCCACCAGACCGAGAACGAGAGGCCACAGTCGCGGCGCGAGCATGAGTCTACGGTAGCTCATTCCACGTAGATCGGATTGGCATAGATCCACGGCAGCTCGACGTCTGCATAGGCGGTGCCGAGGTCCGCGAGGTACGGGCCGAGGTGATGCGGGATGATCGTGATCTCGACCCGATATGCCCCCGGGCTCGCGAGCGGCACCGATAGCGTCGGATCCGTCGAGGACGTGACCATCGTCGAGCCCGCGCTCGTGACCCGATAGACCACGGCCTTGATCACGGGTGCCGGCAGCGACGGATCGAGGTTCCGCACCGTCGGCAACGTGACGTCGAGCGTCGTGCCGACGTTTGCCGTGCCCCCGAGCTCGGCCGCGCCCGCATGGACGTCGAACCCGATCGGCGTGCCCATCATCTCGAACACCGCGAACATCTGGCCGGCCTTCAGCGAGGCCTCGATCTGCGCGAGGTCCTGGGTGTCGTGGACGAGCGCGATGTTCGAGAACCAACGCAGCACGCGGCGGTACGAATCGCCGCGCTCGCCGTCGGCGAGCAGGATCGGCAGCGCGTTCTGATGCGCGTCGCTGCCGGCGGTGACCGGGATGTGGAGGCCGTCGCCGAGCAGTTGCTCCCAGCGCGTGATCGCCGGCGTGTTCGGCGAGACGAACGACAGGAGCGCGAGATCGGGCTCGGGGTGGCCGGGCTGGGTGTCGGCGAAGTTCACCGCGGCGCTCACCGCGCCCGCGGGATCGAGCCCGAGATAGTTCTCTCGGATGTCCGGCGCGATGTTCGCGTGGAGGTTGTAGACCTCGATCCCGTCGGGGACGAGCGTGCGCAGCTGCGTGATGTCGTGCTGCTCGGTGTGCGCGATCCACGTCAGGCCGCCCGCGTCGCGGAACGCCTGGACCGACGCCGCATCGACGCCGTTGTAGATCGCATGGCGCGTCGCGATGTCGCCGGGTGGGTGATGGTGGAGCATCACCGGCATGAGATCGTTCTCGCCGCCGACGGTGAACGTCACGACGTGGCCGTCGCCGCAGGTCATTCGCGAACCGATCTGATCGCCGTCGCTGTTCATCACGGGCAGGTCGCCGGCGCGTGGGCTGAACAGCGTGGGGAAGGCCTCGTCGGCCATCGACGCGTCGTGATCGGTGAGATCCGCGAAGTCGATCTGATCGGTGCACAGGGCGGCGCGCAGATCCTGGAGGCACGGCTCGTTCGGGACGCCGTTCGGGTCCCTCGGCATGTTGTCGCAGGCGTCGTGCGAGTACGGCGAGTGGAGGTGGACGATGCCGCGGGCAGGGGTCAGGCCGCGCCACGTGCCCATCACGCTCGCCGGCGGTAGCGTGCGATCCCAGGCGGGTAGCGCCGCATCGGGGGCCGCGTGGTCGCCGCCGCACGCGCCGAGGACAAACCAGATCCAAACGGCCCTCATCGAGCGCGACTCTACATGATACAAACCGCGCGTGCGGACTCGACTCGAGCGTACGTACCGGTTCGAGGCAGCTCACTTCCTTCCGAAGGTGCCGCCGGGGCACAAGTGCGCACGCATGCACGGGCACAGCTATCAGATCCAGCTCGCGATCGAGGGTGACGTCGATCCCGAGCGTGGCTGGGTGATGGACTTCGCCGCGATTGATCAACATGCGCAACCGCTGGTCCGGATGTGCGACCACCAGATCCTGAACGAGATCGACGGCCTCGCGAACCCGACGAGCGAGCTGCTCGCGGCGTGGTGGTGGGACCGGCTGCGGCCGACGCTGCCGGAGCTGGTCGAGGTCATCGTCGCCGAGACCGAATCGTCCCGCTGCATCTACCGGGGGTGATAGGATGGCGGGCATGAGGGGCCCCGTCCTCGTGTTGTCTGCGATGGGCGCCTGCGGCTTCTCGCCCAGTGCGGGCCTGGGTCCGGTCGATGCGCCCTACGGCCGCGACGCCATCCATGATAGCGAGACGGGCTCCGGCTCCGGCTCGGGTTCCGGGTCGGGCAGTGGTTCGGCGGTGTCGTGCCCCAACGGCGATGACGACATGGACGGCGAATGCAACGGCGCCGACGACTGGCCGTGCGGCGCGAAGCCCAACGCACCGGGCAACTTCCACATCACCGGGTTCGCCTACGACTATCAGGACAACAACGTCGACATCGCGGGGCAAGGCAGGCTCGCCGTCGTCGCGCCCGGGACGGCGTTCTCGCTCGACTTCGACTACGCGCTGACCGTGCCATGTACGAAGGACACGATGTGTCACGTCGTGATCGAAACCGGAACCCAGGCCGGCAAGCAGGGGTGCGGTGCGGAGGCGAACGTCACGGGCGTCCGTATCCTCATCGACTTCGGCAGCACGAACGGTCACGCCCACAGCTCGCTCACCGTCGGGACTCCCGGGGTTTACCGGATCCTGACCGATGGCTCGAAGGCCACGCAGTGCGGCTCGAGCTGGGTCCAGGGGCCACCGTCGAACGACTTCACGCTCGGCTTTGTCTGCGTACATCCGTAGGCCGATGAACCTGCGCGTCGTCACGCTGAACTTCTGGGGCACCGAGGCGCCGCTCGATCGCCGGATCGCGCTCGCGATCCGCCAGCTGCGCGCGCTCGCGCCCGACGTCGTGTGTCTGCAGGAGGTCAAGCCGCACGGCGCGACGACGACCGCGCACGCGATCGCCGAGCCACTCGGGATGCACGCGGCGTATCGGCGCGCCTCGCAGTGGCAAGCCGGCGAGCGCGGGATGCCCACCGCCGGCGAGGAGGGCCTCGCGCTGATCACGCGCGCGCCGCTCGCCGACGTCGAGGTGCTCGCGCTGCCGACCCGCAACCCACTCGACGATCAGCGGATCTTGCTGTCGGGTCGCGTCGCGACCGACGGCGGGCCGGTGTGGCTCCACACGACGCATCTCAACTACCGCCTCGACGACGGCCTGTCGCGCGAGGTCCAGGTCACCGCGATCGACGCGCGGCTCCGCGACTTCGGCCGCGGCAACACCGACGCCCCGCAGATCCTGTGCGGCGACTTCAACGCGACGCCGGACTCCGACGAGATCCGGTTCCTCCGCGGCCTGACGACCCTGGCCGATCGCCGCACCCACTTCCAGGACGCATGGCTGCGCCGCCATCCCGACGAGGACGGCATCACGTGGTCGAGCGAGAACGAGCTGACCCGGCCGCTCCGCTCCCTCGATATCGATCGGCGGATCGACTACGTGTTCGTGACGAGCCGCAAGAAGGATGGCCGCGCGACGATCCACGACTGTCGCGTCGTGTTGAGCGAGCGCGAGGAGGGCATCTGCGCGAGCGACCACTACGGCGTGCTCGCGGACGTCCAGGTCGTTCCTACGTAGGGCCTACTTGGGAAGCGACGTCTCGATCGCGGCGATCACCGCCGGATCGTCGGGCTTGGTGCTCGGCGAGAACCGCGTGACCTTCGAACCGTCGGCGCTGACCACGAACTTCTCGAAGTTCCACTTGATGTCGCCCTCGCGGCCGTCGCCCTTGATCGGCGTGAGCGCCTTGTAGACCTCGTGACGGTTCGGTCCGTTGACCTCGATCTTCTCCATGATCGGGAACGTGATGCCGTAGTTCGTCGCGCAGAACGTCGAGATCTCCTCGGCGGTGCCCGGCTCCTGGCCACCGAACTGGTTGCACGGGAAGCCGATCACGGTGAAACCCTTCGCTTCGTACTTCTTCTGCAGCGCTTCGAGCGTCGCGTACTGCGGGGTGTTGCCACACTGCGAGGCGACATTCACGAGCATGAGGGCCTTGCCCTTGTAGGCGGCGAGCGTCGTCGGCTCGCCCTTCAGCGTCTTCAGCGGTGCATTCCACATGGGATCGAGCTCCTTGGTCACGGCGACGGGGGCGGGGGCGGTACCGGCGGCCGGCAGCTTCGCCGGGTCGAAGGCCGCGGCCGTCATACCCTTCTCGACCGGCTTCTGGGGCTGATCTTTCGCCGGCTCGGCCGACTTGGAACATGCGGCAAGGACACAGGCGGCGAGGGCGAGCTTATGCATCGCCGGCGACCCTACCCCAGGTGTATCCCGAGGAGGTGCGGGTTCTGTTGGCACTCATCGTTGCAGCCGCGATGTGGTAGCTACGGGGGCCCGCCATGCGCCACCTCTACGCCGATTTCATCGATCGCGTCGCCAAGCCGGCACGCTATCTCGGCGGCGAGTATCAGTCGGTGCTCAAGGAGACCGCGGACGCGCGGGTGTGCCTCGGCTTCCCGGATGTCTACGACATCGGGATGTCCCACCTCGGGACGAAGATCATCTACTCGCTGCTCAACAAAGATCCGCGGATCGCGTGCGAGCGCGCGTTCGCGCCGTGGCTCGACATGGAGGCCGAGCTCCGCGCGCGCGACCTCCCGCTCGTGTCACTCGAGAGCCAGCGGCCGCTGCACGAGTTCGACGTGCTCGGCATCTCGCTCCAGTACGAGCTGACCTACACGAACATGCTCACGCTGCTCGACCTCGGCGGCATCCCGCTGCGCGCGAGCGACCGCGCGGAGGACGCGACGCTCGTGCTCGTCGGTGGCCCGGTCGCGTCGCATCCCGAGCCGATCGCGCCGTTCATCGACGCGGCGTTCGTCGGCGAGGCCGAGGAGCTGCTCGCGCCCCTCGTGCTCGCGTGGGCCGGGTTGCGCAAGGAGATCCGGGCCGGCGCGCGGACCCGCCGCGAGGCGTTGATCGAGCTCGCCGGCCGGTTTCCGCTCTACGTACCGAGCCTCTACGCGACGACGGTCGACGACGCGACCGGCATGACGGTGATCGGCGCGCCGCTCGATCCTCGCGTCCCGGCGCGGATCGATCGCGCGATGGTCCGGAACCTCGACGACTACCCGTTCCCGAGCGACGCGCCGGTGCCGTATGCCGAGGCGGTGTTCGAGCGCGCGTCCGTCGAGATCGCACGCGGCTGCACAGAAGGTTGCCGGTTCTGCCAGGCCGGGATGATCTATCGGCCGGTCCGTGAGCGCTCGCCCGCGTCGATCGCGAAGTCGCTGCTCGACGGCGTCGACAACGCCGGCTACGACGAGAGCGGCCTGACCTGCCTGTCGACCGCGGACTTCTCGAGCATCACGCCGCTCGTCAAGTCGCTCGCCGCCGAGCTGCGCAAGCGCGGCGTGTCGATGTCGGTCGCATCGCTCCGCGCGTACGGCCTCAACGAGGATCTGCTCGACGAGCTCGCGCTCACCCGGATCAGCGGCCTCACGTTCGCGCCCGAAGCCGGCACGCAGAAGATGCGGGACGTCGTCAACAAGAACGTCACCGAGGCGCATATCGAGGAGAGCTCGCGCCGGGTGTTCTCGCGCGGCTGGCACCGGCTGAAGCTGTACTTCATGATCGGCCTGCCGACCGAGGAGGACGACGACGTCCGCGGCATCGTCGAGACCGGCCTGCGCATGCTGAAGGTCGGCCGCGGCCTCGTCGGCCACCGCGCCGAGGTCACGGTGAGCGTCAGCTCGCACGTGCCGAAGCCGCACACGCCGCTGCAGTGGGCGCAACAGGACTCGTTCGCCGAGATCGAGCGCAAGCAAGCGATCCTCCGCCACACCGCGCGCGCGGATCGGTCGTTGCGGCTCAAGCATCACCACTCGGGCATCTCGTTCGTCGAGGGCGTGCTCGCGCGCGGCGATCGCCGGCTCGCGCCCGTGATCGAGGCGGTGTGGCGCGCGGGTGCCCGGTTCGACGGCTGGGACGAGTGCTTCGACCTCGAGCGCTGGAGCGTCGCGCTCGCCGAGCACGGCCTCGACGCGACGACGTACCTCGCGACTCGCCCGGTCACCGCACGGCTACCGTGGGATCACATCGACGTCGGCCTCGAGGATGGCTTCTTGCTGTCCGAGTACCGCAAGGCCGTGAAGGGCCGTGCGTCGCCGCCGTGCGGCAAGGTCGCGGGCACGCTGCTCCACCACACGAACCTCACCGACGCCGAGCCCGATCGGCGCAAGCTCGTCTGCTACGACTGCGGCGTCGCGTGCGATCTATCGAAGATGCGCGAGGACCGGCTCGTCGCGCTGCGCGTGCTCGGAGCGACGGAGCGCCCCGCATCGCGCGAGGTCCCGGTCGACGCCGCGGCCGAGCTCGTCGACGTGTCGGAGCGCGGTGGCGGATCACCGGCGGAGCTCGGCAAGGATCGCGAGACCGATCGCGCGGAGCGGGTGCGGCTCGCCGGTCATCACGGTGCCGGCGCCACGTATTCGACGTACCGCGTCCGCTTCGCGAAGGTCGGGCGCGCCGCGTTCCTCGGCCACCTCGATCTGGTCCGCCTGATCGCGCGCACGCTGCGCCGCGCGGATCTCCCGCTCGCGATGACCCGCGGATTCTCGCCGAAGCCGCGGCTCGTGTTCGGGCCGGCGCTCGGCCTCGGCGTTCCGAGCCTCGGCGAGATGATGGACATCGATCTCGAGCACACCGTCCCCGGGAAGCGGACGTGGGAGGTGGAGGACGACGACGCCGCGCGGATCGAGCTCCCTGCCGACGAGGTCAAGGACCGGATCGCCGCGGTCTGTCCGCCGGGTCTCGAGCTCGAGAGCTGTGCGATCGTGCGGCTCCCCGGCCACGTGCTCGCGAAGCACAAGTCCGACCCCGGACTCGGCAAGCTGATCAACGCGGTCGACGTGTTGATCCGTCCCGCCGCCGATGGCATCGCGCACGACGCGGCCCGCCTCGGTCGCCTCGCCGCCGCGTTCCTCGCGAAGCGCGAGTGCCTCGTCGCGCGCGGCGGCAACAGCGAGAGCAAGAAGCCCGCGCGCGACATCGACGTCCGCGCGCTCGTCACCGAGGTCTCGGTGATCGCCGACGACGCCGCCGCGAAGCTGTGCGGCGCGCTCGACTGGCCGGTCGCGCCGGCGCTGTTCCGCGTCCGCGTCCGCGCGACCGCAGAGGGCTCGGCCAAGCCGAGCGAGCTC
>Ga0307509_10007893_pt1 | contig 13744 bp, 12 predicted proteins | sample 10_EM_MG_FD_202245 | JGI IMG/M metagenome (GOLD analysis project Ga0307509, IMG submission 202245) | Populus trichocarpa ectomycorrhiza microbial communities from riparian zone in the Pacific Northwest, United States - 10_EM | ecosystem: Host-associated > Plants > Roots > Unclassified | place...
CTCGCAAGTGCGTAGTCATGTAAAAGCTATGAGTCAAGCGACATCATAGTGTGAAACCCAATATACCTTATGACTCATAACTATGAGTCATGTGAAATCTGCCTTGCTTAGTCACGATTTGTGACACTGCAATCTAAACCTATTCAATATCAATTAGCAACAAGATAAACTCTGTATGAAATAATAGATAAAACTTACAATTGTGAAATACAAGTGCCTTTTGTGCTAGTGTTGCCTTACCCCAGAGGGGCTAGAAGACTTGTTCTACAACATGATACAGTTAGTCCCTAAAATGTATAATAACTTCCAGCATATTAAGACCAGTAACTTGGTAGGCAACCATATTCTGAGTATTTATATTGCTTCTGACCACTAATTGACAAGGTTTGTAAAACCTCCAAGTTTGTTCTAGCTATGAGTTGAGCAATGGGTTGAGGAAACCAAAACTTACATAATCTATCAACTTAGCCACTTGTACTTTATTCTCACAGCCAAGTTGCTTGAACTTGTCCTTCCTGTTCGATATTTTTTCCAGAAGCAATTGTTTTTATTTCCTGCATTACTTTGCTTTGTAATACAGATGACCCTGTTATAGATGGCCTTCAGGACAATAGCATCAACAATTGGGACTCTTGTCTCTTTCATTGCTGTCTCCAGTCCCATTTTCAATCTGATAGTGTTTTTTTTTTTCACCCTTCAACTTCTCTTTTGTCCATTTTAACTTCTTGCTTATATCTTTATTCATCTTAAGTATCTTCTCATTCTTCTTATCCACCTTATTATATAGCTCTTACCATTCCTTACTCACTTTCTTCCCCACTTCAAGGTTCTGAGAGGAGCTTCCTATTGCACTCTGTTCTTCTCCTTTCACATGAGTTTTTTGATTTGTGTCCCTATGACAAAATCAGGAAATGTGTCTGCTTACACAACAAGAGTATTTGCAGGTCAACATGTGTAGGAGAGCAAGTATGTGTGTTGGGTAATTCCTTCTATCCCCTGAACGGATAAGACAGTTGGAAAAAGTCTCTTTCATTACTGTTGCGTCAAAGGCTAAACTTAACATTGCTAGCAGTCAGGTGAATTCAAATCCAGAGCCTCATTTGCCTTGTTTCTTGAAGAGAGTTGGTCATGTTTCAACAGATAACGACTCACATGTCTTTGCCAAGAATACCTCCCGGGCTGGCAGCCTATATTTTGCTAGAGCCCCTACCAATTATCCAGCCCATAGAAGTACTCTTGTGGAACGCACCAGAGTATGAGATAATCAATGTCCAATGTCATGTGCCTGCTAGCCATATTATTAAGTTTAGTCCTGGAGACTAATGCATGAGAGACTTTTTCCAACTGTCTCATGTGTCCAGGCGATACTCCTCAGTGAAGTCTAATAGTGGGTGTTGAGCGGGTGGTGAGCTAGTGTGGTATAGTGAGAGAATAATAGCCAAATGACTGAAGTATCTATCCTACCACCTTTGGCAGTCACATTGTTTATGACGAGTCCAGAAGGGGTCACCATCACTATATTTGACCACGCCAGCAGTCTGGAATTAGCCTAACAGTGGTAGCACTAGTTGATTGAGGTTCGCTAACAATCGTGTGCTCGGATGTGTTGTCGGGTAGAGAGGTTGTGGTGTGTATTCTCTATGGAGGTTTCTAGCTACGGTTCACCTTAAGTAGTGAAAACTCTCCTCGTGCTTGTGACAGCCCTATGTCTCCGCATATGCCCTATACATCCGTTCATGCATTAGAACGTTCCTGGTGTCCACCCCCCGGTGTCCTTTATATCATAGATGTGAGCTCTCCCCGTGCCTCCGCTATCTCTGCTCGCAGGCAGTGGTCCACTACTCGGATTACTATGCCATCACTAGTATACACTATAGCAGCCCCCTGACAACGCTCTAACCGTGTCGATACCCCGGGAACCTCTTCACTATTCACATCGTTTAGACTCTATCTAGGTCCCTCTGGCATGGCATGCACTACCCTTGCTTTTAAATCGCTTTTTCTTGGCCTCTGATTGGAGGTTGAATCTAGATCTTGCTTCCCCAGGGTTAGGTTTTGTAAGCGTGCAGGAAGGCTTTGTCATAGAATCTCACTCGGGATCCTATCAACCGGCAAGTGTTTACCGAGGAGTTATACAATTTTGGAGGTGCTCCCGCATATCTGCACTAGTTCAAGGGCAAGTGGGAGCACCGAGGAAATTGAACGGTACCATCGCCTTTTTACGAAAACATGAGAGCTTAGTATCGGATTATATGTGGAATAACCCTTCTGTTAGACGGTCTGGCTGGAGCTCTTTGTTCGCCCTCAGTCTCGAGACTAGCTTGTCTTTCCGGGGGCTTTGATGAATCTTGGGCAAAAGGCGTTAGCTAAGCGTTTACCTAGGATATCGGGAGGGCAAAGCATTAGGTGTCTGTATCATATTACAGATGAAGCCGCACCCTCCCCTTGTTAATCCCCTCAGTTGTTTCAGGGTTCAGAAGGTAAAACTGTGTGGTCAGGGCCAAGCTACTCGAGTATAATATACTTTTCTGGAGGGGGCGTGTGAGGTGAAACTCACGCTAGCACTCTGTCCCTTTCCTAGATAGGGTTGATTTTTAGCGTATTGCACTGAGATTAGACCTAAGAATGTAGCCCGATAGAGCGAAGGTGGCTGCGGGAGTTGTAGACAGCATGGTGCGATGCGGATTGAGTAATATGCTGTATGACTCTACTCGTATAGAGAGCTGTAAGCTAAATGTCATACTTCTTGTCTTGGGGTATTCTTGCTCTGGGCCTTCGAGAATTACGCACTGTATTTCCGCCTACGCGAACAAGGAGATTGAGTTCTCACCAATGTCATTTCTGGTAAGTCTGTTTAAGCGCGGCTCCTGAGAGGATCAAATGCTGCAATGGCTACCAACTCAAGGGGTCAATCCCATTCCTGCCCCATCTGCCATAGTAGTTAATGGTCCTATAGCTCCCCACGGAGCTGTTTATATGTCTAGAGTTACCCCCTTTTGTTCTAGGTTTTTTTTAAGCTGGATATGATACCACTAAAACACATGCTCCTCTTGTAATTGCTCGTATCTGGTTTCTTTCTCTTCTCAAATGCTTCTTTCAGCTCTGTCCCTCCAAGCCACTACCAGTTTAGACTAACAGGTGCTCTCTTTTTTTGCTCTCCCCATGTGGTTTCTTTTTTGAAGGTCCTTGTTGTCTTGATTCCTTCTTGAGGGATCCTGGTCGTACTGACAGGACTAAACCGCTTCACTATATAGCTGGGCTACATCCCTCTTGTTATTAAAGCAGCAACCAACTATGGCTTTCTCAATCAATAATCTCGACTATGAAGTATTACTACTTCTCCATTCAAACGATCGCGCATTGCCACAGTGATTGTTGAGAAATGGTCCTCTGGGTTGAGGGACTAAGGTCTAGTATAAGCTTCCTACTCACTATTGCGGATATGTGGGCGGACGCGGAGGTTGGGGTTATACGCAATAGTTTGCGTCATCAAGATATGGTGTATATATACCGTTCATGTCTTCCGTAGTTAGGTAGAGAGCTTAACCAACAATCTTCCGCTGCAACACGAGACGTTCAATTCCTGAGAGTGATCTGTCGGAACTACTACCTCAGTGTGATGATCTGGAACGGATATGTTCGGCCAGTGGTCAAGCGAGTTGAAACCTGCGGATCTAGGATATGGCAGTGGTCATCTTGATGTATATTCATACTGCTCATTACTATAAGTACGGCAGTCTCAAGCGCGTTTGTAGGACAAGCAACATAGCATTCGTCTCTTTTCTCTTTCATTCAATTGATCAGTCCCATTACTTCTCACCCTGACACCAGCCATTCCTGTGTGACCTCCAACATGATCTCTGGTGGCAAAGCGAGTGATTGGCTATGAGTACTCGGTGGGCCTGCTAGTCTCGTGACCCTCAAGTCGTTGGAATACCTCGCCTTCACGATGGGACCCGGCTTAGCTAATGTGAAGCTGTTTTTTATCTGGCGAGTGCTAAACATCAAAGCTATCTTGCGATACGGTGCTTATGATACACTGGATTTCAGCCTCTCACGGGGATGCGGAGTTGATATATCTCTCTGAAGACCCGCTTATGCAGGGTTTGTGGGAGTATTTCCTGAGCTGTGCTCCACGTGTCGGAGATCGATGGGGTGGTGGGGGCAGCGATGGCTTCGCTCGTACTAAGTTCGAGACGAGTGACGGCCCGTGCGTAGTGCACGACATGTGCGGTATTCTACCATAAAATAGGGACTATGATCTTAGGGGATCAGAGGAAAATGTCTAATAGGCAAAAGTAATTAATGGGGAAAAAATCGTATTCCCGCTCTAAGCCATATATGGGAATAATTATAAATACATCCTGACAGGAAACGACCAAAGACCTCAAGTTGTACTAGTCTAGACTCCACAGAATCTACCCCATAAGCTGCAATGGATCCTCTGGAGGCCATCTTGTCTGACAAAAGCTCAGACATCTCTTGATGCTCTGAAGAAATTTTCTCGTAACCTCATCGCTCATGATATGTGCCGCTAATCCCTTCTCATGAAGCTTTTCGCGTGCGGAACGTTCGTGGATACCAACCATGGTAACACCAATGGGCCAAGCACTTTAAGCAATTAGCATCCACCCGGACGTGAAAAAGAATGGCAATTCTGATGAAACATACGCATTTCCAATACTCAATCTTAAGTAGACATCGTTTGCCCGAACATATCTTCTTGCCTGAGCTTCTACCACGATTTCGCAGACCTTCGTATATATATCTTCGTGCAGATCCCTTTGTTTGAAGTGGCGGAATAGCGGGACCATATACGTCTTTGCCTGAATCATCGAGTTTGCTGCCGCCTTCCCTTGAAACGAGTCTTTGAGTGCAGCCGGCCTGCTCTCAAGTGCAATCTCCCACTCCGAGAGAACCAGGGCGAACCATGCCGCCAGTTGCCGGTAGACCTTATCTTTGTCGTTCGGGATGTCGTCTATGTTGAGTATCATTTCCTCTTCAGACAGCGGTGGAGCCGCCTCCCTATTCTTTATTTCTAATGCTGCTAAAAGCCTCTTCAAACGACGGACCTTTTGTGGATGTGTTTCGGCAAACAAACAAGCAGGTTCCCCCATACTCCGCAGCTTCTCTATCGCATCTGCTTCCGTCATGGTTTCCGAACTATTTGCTTCATCTGAGCCACCCGAACCCTCCTTTGTGACTGGACCCTCCTTCTCTAACCGTTTTGTTTCTTCTTCCTCCTCCTTCCGACGGCGCTTTTCTTCCGCAAGTTGCTTTTGTTTAGCTTTGGTTGCCTCACGGCGATTGCGCTCTTCTTCTTCCTCCTGTCGTTTCCTCTCGGCTTTCTCACGTCGTTCTTTCTCGAGGCGGTTTTGCTCTTCTTCGTATTCCCTACGGCGTTGCGCCTCAATTTCGGAGCGCTTCATGTATTTCTTAGGGACAGGTTCCGCAGACGATTTCGACGAAGCGGGCTCCGGTTTCCGCTTCTTAGAAATCTCGGCAGCCATAACTGAGGCGAAATCCATGGCGAGTGATGATTGTGAAGGTTGTTCAGATACACGTTTGATGCGGGTTAGCTTTGCCAGTCCCCAAGGCTAACCATTGTCTAGGCGATGGAGTTGAAGGCCGGGTAACCTTTGCACACCCTTCAGCTCTCAACAGGAGCGCAGGGGGTGACTTGCGCTTATTGCCTTTCCAACTCTAACTACTTAACTGTGTCCTCTCATTAAACTCCAACCTCTTTCCCGAGCATTTAGTATTTTCATTCTTGATCTACGATTATTGCTTTTTCAAGCTCAAACCTCCAAATGTCGAAAATGTGGGAGATTGACCCTGAGACGAGGAGAAAGGTAGCTTCCTCTCCCTAGGACCTCACCGGGAGCTCGTTTCTGACGGAAAAATAGCTCCTTGAGATCCAAAAGAGAAATGGGAATAATGTTTGCTGTGATTGTAATGCTCCAGCCCCGCAGTGGGCTAGCCCGAAATTTGGGGTATGTTTTTTTCTTTGGTGGTCCCCGCCAGCTTTAGCTATCCCTTGATGTCATAAGCTGACAATTGGTTAGATTTTTATCTGCTTGACTTGTGCGGGTGTTCACCGGTAGTCCTCCTTTCTCCCTTTGCAGCCTACTTAGGAGGAACTCCGCATCTGACCGCTTGCGGGAGAGAGGGGCTGGTGTGACTCTTAGAGGTCTAGGTGTTCATATATCCTTTGTGCGCTCAATCACAATGGACTCTTTCAAAAATGAGGAGATCAAACGTATGGAGAAGGGAGGAAACAAGAGATGTCAAGAGTTTTTCCAGAATGCGCCCGAGTTTGATGAGAGTATGACTATTAGCGGGAGGTACGGAAGCTCTTTTGGTGAGGACTATAAAGAAAAGGTTTGCCTCAAGGCCTTCCGAGGTTTCAGGTTATGCGAAATTAATATCATGATGAAGTTGACAGCAGACGTTGAAGGCCGAGAGTGGGTGCGAACAGAGCGCCCTAAAGCGTCCCCCTCCCTTGCTTCGAAAGGCCAGAATAGTCGTTCTACGACGTCACTGTCCTCGGCTCGCTCCGGGTCCCCGGCCTCGGTCAATGCTTCAAGTAAAGAACGGAATGAGGCCTATTTCTCTAGGCTTGGGAGTGAAAATGCAAACCGCTCAGGAGATCTCCCACCATCACAAGGCGGAAAATATGCTGGTTTCGGCTCAACCCCCGCGCCAGACGTGTCAGCTAATAACAGCTCCGCGCCTAGCATCGACGAGTTTTCGAGAGACCCCGTTGGCGCATTGACTAGGGGTTTCGGTTTCTTTACCACACAAGTAACCAAGACAGCTCAAACTGTCAACCAAGCTGTTATCCAGCCAACCGCGCAGAAGCTTGCAGAGACAGACCTAACCAAGCACGCAGCAGCCTTGGGACAGAAGGTTACCGAAACAGGAAAGTACGGTGTTGAGAGTCTCAACAGGTTTGTGGACAATTCCGGAGGCCCTCAATACAAACCTATCGTCCGAGGCGAACCAGAGCACAAAGACTTTTGGGATAGTTTCGGCGAAGAGAAAAACACCCCTACAAGTATGGCGCCCAAGAGGCCGGCCGCTACCGGGACTATGGCATTGAAAAGCGGAAAGAAGGATGATTCTTGGGATGATGATAATTGGGACAAGTTTTAATCTACAATGCTTTTCTATTTCGTGGGGCTAGTATCTGTGTGCATGTGATCACCATCTTTGAAGAGTTCTGGTATAAATAAAGGGCTCCGGGATTGATATTTGTACTTGGTCATGGCTGTTTTTATATTAGATTTTTATGTCTGTATTGAATTCAACGGCTTATGAGGGCGTTAGAAAATATTGATTTGTATTGCTAAGTATACGGAGAGCGTCAGATTTGACCACTAGCGGGCGCGGGATTCATCCTTTCGTCCTGTCTTAAGGACACTGTGGTCGGACTTTTGGAAAAATTAGCTATGGCATGCTTGCGCGCAGTTTAGGTTTACAAATTCATGAACATAGAAATACTTCGCAAATCTAATCTCTATATTCAACTGTTTTCAGCCTACCTGGCAGCTGCCCCAGCCAACATGCCAAATGCCACCCCGAGTAAGGGCAGCACAACCGATCAACACTTCAATTTCGCACGCGCCCAATGAGCCAACAACAACTCATTTCCTCCAGCCATCCATCAATGCCAACCCCACGCCATGCCCCCGCGAACCCATTATGTTACTGCAAGGCAGACGAATAGATTCGGGTAAGGAGAATACAATTATCGCTAAACAAAATCTGAGGGAAAGGAGGAAGGCCGGGGGGTGGAAGATGATGGGTAAGGGTTAGGATCACCAATTGACACAGTTTCGACCCCTCCGCAATCAAGAATACTAACTACTTTTTCTACCTCAGATATGCCTACACCACTGTCTACCCCAGATCGGTGGGGGAATGAGGGTTCTCGAAGAGAGGGAGATTGTGCGCTTAGTTGGGAGTTTCAGAATCCAGATAATCTGCGCTTGTTACCGCCGTTGGAGAGCCGTCGGCGGGGGGAGGGGGAAGAAATAGTGGAGGAGGAGGAGGGGGTGGAGGGGGTGGAGGGTGGCGAGGGGGAGTCGGGGGAGGATGAATTAGTGTTGGAGGATGCGCTGCTGGATTCCGGGTATAGGATGCTCTCCGTTCTTGGTCGCGGCAACTTTTCAACGACATACCTCGCCGAAAATGTTTCAAAGGCTTTGGATGCGCCGGGCAGTGCACGATTCGTAGCCATCAAGCGACTGAAGCGGCCGTTCGGGGCGATCGGCGAGAACGAGTACTCACTACTGCAATACCTCCATTCGAAAGGCCAGCACCCCCGCCACATCATTTGTCCGATATCTTGCTTCCTCGCAGAAAGCGGCCACTTTCACCTTGTCCTCGAGCGTTTAGATTCCGGTCGTCCGGTTGCTCTGGTGGGATGCTTTTGCAAGGAGGCACATTCGAAACTTGCATGTCCGGCCAGACACCTTTCCCTCGCGAAGATAATATTGCAACTTCTATCTGGGCTGTTATCGCTTCACTCCCACAACCTCATACATGCGGATCTCACCCCCGCAAACATGCTTTTCCTACCGTCCTCAAATAGAATTAAACTTATTGATCTGGGGAACACTATTCGCCCCGAAGACCGAGAAGCCTACCTAGACGACTTTGGCGTCCAAAGTGTATGCTACCGAGCTCCGGAAATTCTCCTGGGACAGGGACCCCTAAGTCGCGTTATGGACGTTTGGAGCGCGGGCGTGATCGCCGTGGAGTTATTGCTTGACGGTGAGGCCATCGGGGAGGGACTGCCGGAGGTCGAATTGGTTAGGAGCCATATAGAAGATCGTGAAGGCATGGTTCGCCGGGTTATAGAACTAGTGGGGAGTGTGATGGAGTATCGGTGTGGGATGTACTACTTGGATGCATACGACGAGGCTTCGCTCGAGCCTGTTCCATTTCCACCGAAAAAGAAGCGGCGAAAGACCACAGAAAGGTGGTATGTCGCAAGGACCGCCAAACCGGAGGAAAATACGCCCAAGGAGATCCCTCGACGGCCTAGAAAGGGTATTCTGAGGTCTTCGTTGACGGAGGGAACAGGCGAGGCCGAGATCGCTGGGTTCTTGATGGAAATGATGGAGGTGAATGTGCACAAGAGGAAGACTGTTAAAGAATTGATGAGGCATCCATGGTTGGTAGAGAAACTACTCGGCAATTGGGGTGGTGTGTTGACGGACACAGCCAATGGGGACGATGGACGGTCAAATAAGGAGTTGGATGGTGATGAATTGGGTGAGGTGGAGGAGGGGTCGGATGAGAGCTTTGGTTTGGCGGACGAGACGACTTTAGTCAACGATGAGGAGACACAGGATGAACTCGAGAACTCTGAAGACGCATTGTTACTTGTCAATGGACATGGAAGTTTATTGGAGGAAGCATCTATTGCTGTTAAAGAGAGTATTCTAGAGACAAAAGATCCTGAGGCTAGTCCGCCGAGGCGGGCCAGGCCTCTCACTCCACAGCCAGAATCCCGGCCTCAATCAGAACCCCGATCGCCACCGCAACTGCAAAATGATTCAAGGCCCGGATCAGACATAGCCTCTCTGGATTCACCCCATCAAAAGACTTCACACGACACCCCGCCGCTAAAGATAAAGAAAGAGAATCTGTCAGAAGCCCCTGAGATCGCAGTAGAACCTGCCTCACCCCCACCGACAGACAGCACTCCAGTTATCAAATCTGAGCCTCAAAGTCAAGAACCTGAAGTTTCCCCGATGCCTCAAAATCCGAGGCATCCCCAGCACCCAGCTATTGACTCTCCACCAGCGCCTATAAAACCCGAACCAGTAGACCCTGATATAACCCCCTCGTCCTTCCCTTCACGGTCTCCCGATCCATCGCCGCTTTCATCCATAGTTACCTCCCCTCCCTCTCCCATACCCCTAATACCAGCAGATTTAATATCAGGAAGAACAAGTGATATATGGCACAGAGACTTGGCGGCCGATATGGTACTTCTCCTTCATCCCTTTCCCATGCATTATCATACTAAAATTTCCCCCACAAACAGGATGAAACCTCTGAAGGTGAAGGCGACGACGACCAAGTAATGCTTGTGTAACTGCGGCTCTTTCTCTCAGTTATATTCTGTTCCGCATGATAGACTTCATTTTTGGCACAGGTCATTCAGGATTTTTCCTTTTTCGGCGTGGAGTACGGTGTTTCCCTTCGTTGTTTTGACTGTTTATTATGGGTTTTTATGTGGTTACAGCTTGCGCATTTGTAAGATTGTGTGCCTTTAGTGCGAGTAGAAGCGTAGTGTTCGGACCTGCATCTTATAATATATACCTCTAGAGAAGAAACGTGACCTCGAGTGATCTTTAGTGACTAGTTGTAGGTTATAGCGACTTGTGTCCGTGGCACTGTCCCTTTGGTTCTCTCCGCACTGCCCCGGGACCGCCCACTAACTTATCCATACAGTATTTACCGAGAATGCAAGCTCGTATATCGGGGGGTTGTTTTCAATCGTGTTTTGCACCTTAGAGCATCTCCCAGAGAATGATTCGAAACAAGATAACTTTGACAATAGTCAACCTAGCAGAGCCAGAAAGCTTCACTTCATTGACTCTGTTCCTGGTACCATATTAGCTTGAATAAGAGAGCGGTGTGCTATGCCGTTGGAGTCGCCCCCTCTGGTAAGGTATGGCATTTTTTGTTTTTTCGCCTCTCTTGTTTTGCTGCGGCTTCCGCCCCTTTTCCAAGGTAGGGAATTCTTGACTACATAGCACACCGCTCTCTTACTCAATTTAATACGGTACTGTGTATCCAACACTGAAAGTAGAACATTTTCTCTTTTCACCAACCTGATTCAATTTCCACGGCAAAGGAAGCACGGGTAGAGCAATTTCGCAGGCCCCAGTCATGTAGCCGTGCCAATATAGTCACGTTCAGCTAGTAGGCGATGCCCGCCATATATCCACTGGCCGAGCTGTTGATACTCCTCAATAATTACATGTGATAAAATGTAATACCGATAATTGTTGCAGCTCATTATTAGTTCAAATTCTCGAAAGGACAGAATTTCAGCACGAATAGTTCAGATAAACTTGCGATGGATGTGGGCTATTCTCCAAAGATAGCTCGGCGCGGTGGACTTGGCGTGGCGAGGGCGGGTGTTCCTGAAAGGTGCAATCAGGGTAGGTACGACTAGCCTTATGGTAGATCATTAGCGATGTTAGGAATAAAATTTGGCTGACTCTTGTTAGTGGTTTCGGGGAGAGTATACCTTCATTTGCTTGTGCAGGAGGGGCGAATGTGGATTGGTGATGGAGGTGTTACTTGTAGGAGTTTGTTTACTAGCCCATACCGGTACGGCCTATACGAGGAGATCTCCTAGTTTTCCACCTTTACCTGTACTTTCCTCGTTTGCCAGTCTCTCTCATGGACAGTTGCAGTCTAAGGCCTCTCCAGAGCACTTCTTCCAGATGCACTACTCGTGGTTTCTTGTGGCCCCCGACCCCGAGATACCCACCCCAGGATAACTGATTTGTTTGTAGACTGTAGGGTGGGAGCTGGGATTCGTCTAGTCTCTCTTCTGTTCTATCCCATCCTTCTGCTTACTAGACAACAGACCTGCCAGCCTGGACTTGCCATTTTCTGTTTGCATAAGTTTAGGAAGAGATTTCGAAAAATCAGTCAGACCTCAAATGCATTGATAACAAGCAGATAATAATCCTCGCTATCAATGTAAAACTTTGCCTATAGGGCCAGGTTTTCTTGATAGATATGTTGACTGAGGTCTCTCGAAATTATTTTGTGCTGATGATAAACCAAAGTGCCTTCATCATCTAACAGTGGGCTTCTGCAGAACACGCTAGCCGTGGTTCCTCTGATGTTCTCGGTGAGATAGAAATCCCCTTCTCCGTTGGCCGGAGTGAGATATGCATCAAAGAAGACATCTTCTCAAAACGAAACGAAACCCTGTATAAATCCACTATCTAGTGGAATCTAGTAACATTAGCTCTCAAGCTTGGACTGACTCGGCTGCATTACTCCTGGGCAATATGCATCCCTAGACGATAACAGTTTTATCGAGTAGAAGTGTTAACAACTGGCGAGGCGTTGGATACAACAGCCTTGTCTTCATTGCGCGGCCACTTGGTGTGCCCTCTTCACTCGCTAAATATCAATTCCCCTTACTGTGTTTTCTCGCACAAACCCTACACTGGTCCACTCGCGGCCCACAAGATCGTTTATGAATTAGCACAAAACAAATCCCCGATTCAACGCTTCTTCACAAACCAACGCTTTGCACAATCTATCACATCTCTCCCAAACCCCGTTTCATACTCATCCTCCTCTCTCCCCCGCTATCCCCAGGTCTCCCAGACCACAAAGACCTCATAGGAGAACGCTATCCGGGCGGTGCCCCACCCGACAGCAGAAGGACTCTCGATTACCAATTCGGAACCACCCAGCTCCCCATTGGGGCAAGAGCCGATGCATCCGGCCAAAGCACCGCTTGTGCAGACAGTGACACTGCTACCGTGCCCCTCGCTGATGGAGTCCTGAAGGACTCGAGGGGTAGGACGGGATGTATCGTTGCCAATAGACAGTTCCAATTCGATTACCCACCGTTGAAGCATGACTTGTTATTCTCTAGGGGCTTTTCCGTGGAGAAGAACGGGATTTTGACCTTAGAGCAAGATGATGTTTTTTATGCCTGACCTTGTGAGAGAGGTGAGTTTTGCTTCCCTTTTACTTTTCTCGTTGCTTGTGGCCCCGCTGGAGATTGTGAAGCTTACCCTGTGTTGAGAGGATTTCTGGATGACGGTTGATGAGCCCAGGATCAACAGGCTAGGCCATGCCTGCCCTACATATTCTGCAGGAAGTATATTGTTGAACTGAACAGCTGGTATCATTGAAGGTGGTTTGTAGGGTGCTATCCGACGGAGGTTGTTGTCAATGAAACGCTTAGAATTCTTGGCTCCGTCTTGGCAATTGTTTCAGAACCTTGGCAGGCTATTGGTTCCGGAGAATAAGATATTCTTTTCACGCTTCTGGGGAGGTTTTCGCTCCTGTCGAGCTCACCGTAATGCAGGCATATCCAGGTATAACCTGTCTAGCAAGCGGTTTTCGGTCTACCCTCCTATGTAGTCTGCAGCCCGCATCGGCTCACTTTTGCGTCTAATTATACACAAGCATGGTAACCATACAGCATCGACGAGATTTGCACGAGAATTCCGAGAACCCCCAGGCTCCACCTATCTATTACGGACACCTCTTGACAGGCCTATGAGGACAATAACCACACCCAGATGGCCCCTCGTGCCCTGACCCGAGAGCCACAACTCAACCCGGCACTACGCCCGATAGTAACTACAACCACCCCCCCTAACTCCAATCGATCTGCCAAACCGGGCAAGGCAAACTTCATTGCGGGGCAGATGGCATGTCCGCCTAAAGAGAGTGACAGAGAATGAAGGACATTCGGCAGAGCTTTGGCTGCCCTAACCATGTGCGAGCACAGTACCAGTCTATCCTCAGGCAGGTTCTCTTGCAGAACCCGGGCAGTGGCCATAACCCCCGAGCCAATAACCTACTCTCACGCAGAAACACGGGAACCCCGCCGCAGAGGGTTGGAGGGTACAAACTAGAAAGCATGTGGAAAGAATGCAAGTTAAGTCCAGTCTACTCCGTTCTGGCAGCAGCGTTGGGGGGGGGGGGGCCCCCCCCCCCCGCCGCCCAGCCGAGG
>Ga0307509_10007894_pt1 | contig 13743 bp, 9 predicted proteins | sample 10_EM_MG_FD_202245 | JGI IMG/M metagenome (GOLD analysis project Ga0307509, IMG submission 202245) | Populus trichocarpa ectomycorrhiza microbial communities from riparian zone in the Pacific Northwest, United States - 10_EM | ecosystem: Host-associated > Plants > Roots > Unclassified | place...
TGCCAGTTTGGGATAAGACCCAGGTCGGCATGGAATAAGAATCAGGACCATAACGCCATAGAGTGAGCAAAGTTGGCAACACAGATTCTAATTTTTAGTTAGGAAAACATTGCCAGTGATCTGCAAGTCTGTAATAAAAATGTAATCCAGGAAAGGATACCATAAAAAGAAAATATAGACATCTACTACAGGTGGAGTATATGAACTGGACTGAGCTTAATTCAAAATCTTTCATGACTTTCTCTGTTGTAGAGGCTGGATGACACCATACTAGCCCCCAGGTAATTAAACTAACACCATAATACTTGGAAAAACACTTGCCAAGGCTATGGCCAGTTTGTATTGGGATTAATCCAGGTTAAAAATCGGGATTTTCACTTAGAGCCCTGATATTGAGACTGGGATCCTCAGATGATACCTGTATTGTGTTGGGATCCAGGCAAAATTAGAATAAATTTAAAAGAGAACACATAGTTAGAGGCAACTTTTGTGTGTAAAGGTGACCTGATTCTCCTGCAATACCACCTTCATACGTCTGACAGCTAAAGTTGGATATCAGAAAGAAAGACGTTTAGTTGCTTACACCATCAAGAAATTATATAAACAGAAGGCAAGTGTTATACTTTGAGGGATTAATCTTGTATGAAAATAGGAAAACTATACACTATCTCTTGTCAGAATAGTCACCGGCATAAAAGAGTATTTTGAAACAACGCAGATCTAAGGAGAAAGTAGTGTAACTGAAGCAACCTCATCATCCACAAATTAATCGCCACCTATTGATGCAACAAGCACAGATGATGCCCCTCTTCTCTCCGGCACAACTGGCAAATGACGCAGCCCAGCTTTGCCATCGTACCATTCATATAGACCACAGTAAAGATTCATTTGTCTATGATATCAAATAATTTTTTCCTGTAACAGCTTACAGAGAGCTTTCAGCAGTCCAATCTCAATCATAACTCCAGCATCATTAGCATATCGTTTGACAAATTATATGATGTTGTGTAGGAAAAAGGAAAGTTTACTTGTTTGTTTGTAATTTCTTACACTTAAAATTTTATTATTATTATTTATGTCGATTTCTAGGATTTTGTTGGTGTTGTTATTATTATTATTAAAAATATTTTATTAGGATTCTTAATTTATATTTAGTTTAGAATACTAGGGTTTAATTTCTTGATATCTATATAAACACATTCTTTATAGAAGGGCAGACTTTTAATGATGATAAATTAAAATTCAGAGTTATTATTGTATTTTTTATTTATTGGAACCCTTTTACAAGGTTTTTTCTTTTAAAAAACAAATAGATGATCATATTAAAAATTGAAGAAAATTTTTCATAACCAATAAACAAGACAAGATTATTTATAAAAGATTTTGATTAGAATATTTATTTAGAGGAAATCTTTTCACCCATAATCGAGATGTCTTCAATGAATGTTATGCCTGGTATAACTACTAGTTTGAATCTCGAAGGTGAAGAGCTTCATGGGAAATTCAATAAAAAGATCTACATAAAATAGCTTGAAGGGTTTGAAGTGAATGACAAAAAGAAACTAGTTTGTAAGTTGAAAAAAAGACTCTATGGATTAAAGCAAGCTCCAAGATAATTGAATAATAGGATTTTGTGTTGTGATATAATAATAGTTAGAGAGTAATCCGCCATCTTAACAAGTATCTTATTTTTCATTCGCGATTAAAGTACATTAAGGTTAAATGTTAATGGATTCGAGATAAAGATAAAGTCTTTCTTGTTAAGAAAATTTATAATGATGAAAAATGATGAACAAGTTTTTACTAAGAAAGAATTTTGAGTTCCATGGAAGATAAGCAGGCTTGATAAAGCCCTTAAATTAGTAAAAAGGGGGAGAATTATGGGCTTTAATCACTTTTTTTTGGGTCGTAACATATAAACTAAGAAAAAAAAAGGAAAAAGGATTTAAAGTCTTATTATAAATGACTGTATAAAAAGCTACTTTGATTTATTTTTAAGAGTGAAAGCTAACATATACGGAAAAAAAATGAGAGTGAGTTTTTGGCCAATAAAGAAAATAAAGAAGAAATATATTTTTTTTGTGCTTTAATCAAACTGTGATTATTTCCTTAATTAAAATGAGATTTTAATATGTTATTTCAAGCAATGAACTCTTATTATTTTATTTTTAAAAAATATTATTCTCATAATTCATAATTAATTTTTTATTAAAAAATATGTTAGTTAAAAAAAATAATCTGTATAGCACGAGCTACAGTGCCTACAGTTCACAAACATACATCATGACAAAAACAGAAGAACAAAAATCCAAGGCAAAATATTACTACAACGTTTTCAGTACACTTTTTGTCGACAATCCAAAACCAACAGAAATGGATCTTGAAGCAACAAAGAATCTCTCAGAATCTCACTCAATCGGAAACTACATCCTGAAATCAAAACTGGGTGAGAGCTCTTTTTCCACAGTATGGAAAGCAGAGAACAAAATAACAGGGGGGGAAGTGGCAGTGAAGCAAGTTTATCTCTCTAAACTCAACAAGAATTTGAGGAACTGCTTAGATTGTGAGCTTAATTTCTTGTCTTCTGTCAATCACCCCAACATCATTCGCCTTCTTGATGTCTTTGAGGTAAGGTTTCCATACGCTTTTGAGTAAATTTGTTGTTGGTGTTGATGTTGATGTTGTAGGCTGATTTGTGTTGTTTGATTGATTGTAGAGCTGGTTGGTTTGATGCTTAGGGGATTTGTAGGGTAACCCTTGTTGTAAATTTCTTTTGTGATTGATTTTTTTTTTTACTCGGTTTTGATCATTTAGGTGATTTTTAGCATACCCTTTTATGAAAATATGTTGATTTAGGGAAAATAATGGAAAAGTTGGTTGATTTTGTTTTTTAGGGTTCCTTCCTGTTGTAAATGTTGAATTAGAAGCAGGGCTTGTTTTACTTAAGATAGCTTGGTTTATTTTTGAAATCAATTATTATTCATTTTGAGATGGGATTTGTGGCTTAGCAATTTAATGTCTTGGATTGAGGATGCAATCTTAAAATACTGTTGAGTTGATGGAGTAATGTGGAGTGTCGAGATGAATCTAGGCATGATGTTCACAGAAGCATTGTTGTTAGACATGGTGCTCCTAAAAGAGTATATGGAGTAGTAGTGCATATCATGCTTAAAATATTAAAGCAAAGTAAGAGAGATTAGAATTTGATTCAACCAAATTCTAAAAGGTTGGAAAATGTGGATTGCCACCATGGGGACCTCTAAACATGCCAAGGGCCAACCCTGGCAACACACTGGGCTATACAGGGATAATTGAGAACCAATTCAAGTCCTGGACGAAAATACCCATAATTCTCATCTTCTATGTGTTTAACCTTAAATCAGACATTTTCCAAAATCTGCAAGAAAGGAAGCATGTCATCAAGCCCCCATCTTTCTACAGACTTATTATGAATGGTGTCATTGGCAAAGCACATATGAGAAGCAAAATGTCCTCAATAACATTTTTTCACTAGCTCATTATCTACCCTTTGTATCAGACATCATACTAAGGACTGTGGACCATGGAATACCAGAATAAAAAACTTATGCTCTCCATTCACCATGATTGAGGAGAAAAAAGGACAGAGCATGATTTTATTTAGTTTCTCCCACTAAATACCCTCAAAGACCTGATACCCATGAGAAACAGTGGTTAGATTAATTTTGATCGTGTTGGCAAATGTAGTGTTGAAGGCCACTGACCTAGGTGTTTTCTACTTAGCAATATCTACAACTCATTTCCTGCTCTCTATCCAAGCTGTCATCTCTTGAAGAATTGTAGATAAATGCTAGTTACTCTAATTATTAATTCCATTAACATGAATCCTTGAAATTCTTAAATGACTGAACCAGTGAGGACATTGATCTAGATAAAGTGGAATGATGTAGAAGGATACATGTAACTAAAAGCTTGACATATGTAAAGGAGAATCTCATTTCGAGTTTAACTTGATCTGTTTCTACCTTCTGTAGCTGTGATTTATATGCTTTCTGTTTCCATAATATTTCATTTCTGCAAATCAGAATATCTGCAATCTCAGGATGAATGTTGCATGTTCCTGGTCCTAGAGTTTTGTTCTGGAGGAAATCTAGCTTCTTATCTTCAACAACATGGGAGAGTTCAAGAGAAGATTGCTAAAAGATTTACGCAACAGATGGGTAGCGGTCATTTGATATCTGTTTCACAGTACAACATATGAGTTGCTTGTATCACATCCCTATTTACATAATTGTAATCTCGATGATTTATATGGTTCAGGGGATGGTTTGAAAATTCTGCAGAGCCATCATATTATTCATAGAGACTTGAAACCTGAGGTATGAGGTGTTGTACATGCAATTCTTTTACCTATGGTGGAGTTCCAAATTGGTGGCAGAAGATTGAGTTGCCTTGAAACTGGCTTACATTGGTCAATTTGTTGTAGAACATTCTCCTTTCTGGCAAGGAGAGCGATGTGGTGCTCAAAATAGCTGATTTTGGTTTATCGAGGTAACTTTTTGGTAGAAGAAAGTTAATGGGATGGTTTCCTGGAAAGTTTCAGGGAGACCACCATGAAACTATGTTAATTTTTCTCCCCTTAATTAAGAAAAAATGCCAAAAATTTGTTGAAGACATGTCAGGCAATGTATTAATTTTACTTTCATCTTTCTCATCTTTAAATAGAAGGGTGCTTCCTGATAACTATGTGGAGACAGTATGCGGATCTCCATTTTACATGGCTCCAGAAGTTCTTCAATTTCAAAGATATGATTATAAGGTAAAGATTTTGCTAATGTTTTCCTTTGGTGCATTGCTTTCTTTGCTTCAGAATAGAATTTATTGAATAACAGTGCTTCCTTGTATAGGTTGACATGTGGAGTGTTGGTGTAATTCTTTTTGAGCTTCTTAATGGTTACCCACCTTTTCGTGGCAGGACTAATTTCCAGGTAGTGCCTTTTCTGTAAGTTTATAATCCTTGAATTGTGATCGCTCCAGTCTCTAATAAAAGAAGTTCTCTTGACCTCAGTTGCTGCAGAACATCAAGTCAAGTTCATGTCTTCCTTTCTCTCAACACATCCTTCCAGGGTTGCATCCGGACTGTGTTGATATATGTTCAAGACTTCTTTCTGCAAATCCAGGTTTAGCACATGGCCTGACCCCAACGAAACATATCTTTCTTTCTTCCCTCCTGATTCATTTGTGGAACCATTCATTTTTTTGTATCTCTCTTGTTGCAGTTCAACGACTGTCCTTTGATGAATTCTATCATCATAAGTTCTTGAGAATAAAAGGGGTGGGGAAGTATCATGGTCAATAATAGGTTTAAAACACTCTCCAATGTTCTACTCTCATGTCTGCTATGCCAATCTTATATGTCATCAAACATTTACCACAGATAGTCCCCTGTGCTTTTACTTCACTATCATCCCTGATCAAAGTTATATTCATCATTTTACAAGGGAAGAGCGATCTCTCTGTGTCATCTGCTACAAGATCATAGCAATGGTCCTGGAATATTTATAGGTTGAAGATATAAATGGCTGTGGAATGCAGTTCAACTAATTGAAGTGGTCTGTCTGAGTTTATTTTTTTCGTTTCACCATGCTTGCTTGGTGTTACATTTCCCTGGTAATTCTCTAATTAAAAATGGCATTTGTCTAGACGTATTTTTTTGTATTGTAACTAATAAGTTCAGTGCCTTTGGAGTGCTAAAGCTTGTGAAGCAGCAGTTCATTGTGTATACTCTTGTGTATCAAGTCATTGTATATATACTACATTTTTTCCTGAAAAGCTTTTCAAAAATATCTTATGACGGCATTTGGAAGAATTCTTTATAGCTGTTATTAACAACTGTATTGGACTTTGTTTTTGGGATGTAGTTACAGAGATGAGCTGACTAGATCTTAATGGTGGGTTGGCTGTCGGTGGTTTAGAATATGTGCCAGTTAATGATAAATTTTGTGTTAGCGATGCTGTAATGAGTTATTTTACGTTGTTATTGAAATTAAGAAGATGAAACCGAAAACTTGATGAAGTGTGTCGGCCGATTATCTCCTGCTACATTGCTCATTGTCCAGGGTTCTTAGTGTTTTAGTTTGGATTTGCATGGAATTATATTAATATTGTCCTGAAAAATTAATGTCATTTGGAAGAGTGACCCTGTAACTTTAACAAAAAGAGGCAAGAGGGATGGCTTGGGAAATTGTCTGTCTCTTGATATAGAGAATTTTACTGGGTTGAAATAGGAGTTTTTCTTGGTTGGAGGTTTCCATGCACAGTGAAACTGTGTCTGGTGTTTATTTTTGTTGCCTGAAAGAGGCTCATCTTGTTGTCTAAACAGAAAGATATCATAAAATTGTTGTTCAAACACATGGTTGGAGCAGCATTTTACTGTATATGCAAAGCGTTTCTGATTTGTCGTTTAAACTGCTTATGATATACTATTTCACATTTGCGCAGAAGAACAAACAAGAGCACAGGTGATAAAAATAGTAAGAGGTGGTTTGGTATTGTGTAGCTTTTGATTTTTGCTCAACCATGGAGAAAAAATAGTTTGATTAGTCAAATAGCTTTTGTTAAAATTAAAAAATCTATTAAACTTGAGATGTCTGTTAAAATTCCTTTGGCCATGTAGTTATTTGGCTATCTTCAACATAACCAGAAGAAGGGAAACAAAGTTTCATGCATCCCTTGTCTTCCCATGCTCATGTTACTGGTTAAGCAATTTGTAAGTAAAACCTTGTAAGAGCTCTCAGTGGCTTCCTCGTAGCAGGAACTATCCTGCTGATATGTATGTTCTCAAATTACATCTCTCACAAGGCAGAAGAGAAAGAAAACTGTGTGGCTTAAGTTAGTGGCACGGGCCTACATGCAAGGCACAGAGCCATCAAACACTATTGTTAATCAAACAATACTGGAAAAGCAACTATATAAAGGACTTTTTTTTGAGACCATACATCTCAGAAAGGGACAGGTCTTTGATTTTGTCAATAAGCCGTGTTGTTTGCTTCAACACAAGTCAATTTTCTGTTATACCATTAATGGAGGAAATAGGGAACAGAGACAATTTTCTCAACCTTTTTCAATCAGTCTTGCATAATACAATTATCCTTGTCCTTTTTGTGTTGAAAATCTTTCTTTAATAATTAAAGTCATGTGTGCAAGTTCTTCTTCTTACATTAAAGGTGAAGAAATTTATGTCTTTCAAGGAAAAATGAATCTTGTTATAAGCAACCAGGAAGGTTCTGGGACTTTCTCTATTTTTACTGGCATACAGCGTGGAAATGTCCCGACAGGAAAACTGAGTGCGCGTCTAGTATTTATAAAAAAATCAAGTCTACCAGTGCCGGGGCCAAGTTTCAGCGATCATCTTAGATTAATAGTCGGTGCCCCTAAGAACAAGCAATGGTGGAGCCCTGGCTTTAGCACTTTCCTTGTTTTACTTTATAGTCATTCGAGACTTGCGAGAAGTTACAAGGACAACAATATCATCTATCTTCCATACTTCATCTAATGGCTTTCGCTTATGCAGCTTTCTTTTTGTTAGTAATTTGTATTTACAAACCTGTAAGTTCCCAGCAGAACCACTCAAACTTGATAAGTTTAGGTTCTTCAATCTCCACCAACGTCCAACCAACTTCATGGCTCTCCCCTTCTGGCACATTTGCCTTTGGGTTCTACCCACAGGGCAGTGGCTTTATAGTGGGAATTTGGTTGGTGGGTAAGCCAGCTGATATAATCACCTGGACAGCATACCGAGATGACCCTCCTGTGCCGTCAAATGCTACGTTGGAGTTAACCGTAAACGGTAAGCTTCTTTTAAGAACTTACTATGCCAACAATGAGGCCGGTGAAGAGAAACTCATTGCTAAGATAGAGAAGTCAGCTTCAAACGCTCGCATGCTTGATTCTGGAAATCTAGTGCTCTGCAATGAACATTCTGAGGTCATTTGGGAGAGTTTCAACTTTCCTACAGATACAATATTAGGAGGCCAGAATCTACATGCAGGGCGCGAACTGCTTTCTAGTGCATCTACAACCAGTTTGTCAACACGAAGGTTTCGTCTTAAAATGCAATATGATGGGAATCTTGTTTTGTATCCCGTAGACACTCCAGATACTTCAGTAGATGCTTATTGGAGCACAGACACTTTTGGGTCCTCTGGTACCCATCTATATTTAAATTATACAGGAGAATTGCTAATCCTTACCAAAACCTCGGGCAAAGTCAAAGCTGTGTTTTACTCTGATTCAGAACCGGAAAGCAGCTCAATTATCTACCGTGCAACATTGGAGTACAATGGAATTTTTCGATTGTATTCTCATAGCTTCGACAGCAATGGTGTCTACACTACATCTCTTAAGGCTTATGAACCAGAAAGTCAATGCGAAGTGAAGACTTTCTGCGGTCTCAACAGCTACTGCACCATGAACGATGATCAACCTGACTGCCGCTGTCTTCCTGGCACTGTTCCTGTCGATCCCGAACAGAGATATAATGGGTGTGAGAGAAACTACACTGAACAGTTATGTAAAGTTGCAGAGGAAACATCCTTGTATAACATTACTGATATGGAGAAAATGAGTTGGGATGACTATCCTTATTTTAGAAACTCCATGTCAGAAGAAGATTGCAGAAAGTCCTGTTTGCAGGACTGTAACTGTGCTGGTGCGCTGTACCAATCTGGGGACTGCAAGAAAGTGAAGTTCCCAGTGAAATATGCTAGGAGATTGGAAGGTGTCTCATCAAGGGTTTTCTTCAAGGTGGGTTTGAAGAGCGTCGAAAGCCGCAACCGATCCATTGCCACTGCAATGAAGCCTCCAGTGGTCCATAAGACAAGCAAGAAGACAGTGATGGTCATTTGTGTTATGAGCGTAGCATTCATTACGTGCTCTTCAATTGCCATTGCAGTTTCTGTTTTTTTCATCTCTAAGTCAAGAGTTGTTAAGGCCAGAATGCGGTTGGGAAGCGGAAATCTTGGCTTGGCCCATGAGCTCACCCTGAGAGCATTTTCATATCGTGAGCTTAAAAATGCAACCAAGGGTTTCAGGGAAGAGTTGGGAAAAGGATCTTTTGGAGCAGTTTACAAAGGGACATTATACAAAGGTAAAAATGTTATTGCAGTGAAGAGGCTGGAGAAGTTGGTCAGTGAAGGTGAAAGGGAGTTCCTCACAGAGATGCGTTCGATTGGAAAAACTCATCATAAAAACTTGGTTCGTCTACTTGGTTACTGTACTGAGGACTCGCATAGGCTACTAGTTTATGAATACATGAACAACGGTTCCCTTGCAGATCTTCTCTTCCGAACTGAAAGAATTCCAAATTGGAGTCACAGGGTTAAAATTGCTTTGGATGTTGCTAGAGGGATCCTATATCTACATGAAGAGTGTGAGGCACCAATCATCCATTGCGATATAAAGCCTCAAAACATTCTAATGGATGATTTTTGGAATGCTAAGATCTCTGATTTTGGGCTAGCAAAATTGCTAGTGCCTGATCAAACAAGAACCTTCACAATAGTCAGAGGGACACGAGGTTACTTGGCTCCTGAATGGCATAAGAACACTCCAATATCAGTGAAGGCAGATGTTTACAGTTACGGAGTAATGCTCTTGGAAATTGTTTTCTGCAGGAGAAACGTAGAAACTAATGTATCAAGACCAGAGGAAGTTCAACTTTCTAATTGGGCATACGAGCTTTTGGTTGAAAGAGAATTGGACAAGCTTGATCTTGGTGAAGATGTAGACTTGCAGAATTTGGAGAAAATGGTTATGGTGGGCATGTGGTGTATTCAAGATGAACCAGGTATCCGTCCTTCTATGAAGTCTGTTGTGTTGATGTTAGAAGGAATTACCGATGTATCTGTTCCTCCACATCCAACTTCAGCTTCAGCATAAGTTTGTAGGCAGGAAAACTATTAAAATTCTGTATCCTATAGTTGTAGTAGTTCTAACAAAAAAATCATTTGTTGTTTTTCATGGGAGAAGTTATGGAAGCAGTAGTGTAAAGAACATGTTTCTGTCTCCTCCAAATTCAATGTGTCAACTGGTTTGAATAATTATTAATGGCCGCTCCTAGGAAACATTACAGCATGTTGTTGTTGATGGATTGATGGATTCTTCCATCAATATCCTCCTTGTTATTCATTTCTTCTTTCCAATGAGAAGAAATTAAGCTTAGAAATTTAATCTCTAATAGCCTCATAAATCAAAAGAAATTATTAACTTGGTTTAAGAGATCAAGAGGTGAAGGTGTGTAATGCCATGGAATCTACAAATTAAATAAATAAATAAATAAAGTAAAACAATAAAAAGAAAAGAAAACTATAAAGGAAATTGAAAATTACGATAAGTAAAAGAAGGCGAAGTATCGCGGAAATTTCGTTAAGAAATTATATATATAAAATTGACCATTACTTATTAATAATATTATAAAAATAAAGTTCTACATAAACTATAAATTTTAATTCTATACAAACTGTTTATACAGTATATAAGAATTTTACAATATAAATACTATCATAATTTAATACATGTTTAGGAATATGGTTGTAATTATTTTTCAAAATATTTTTCATACTGCAATATATTAAAATAATATTTTTTATTTTTTAAAAATTATTTTTAAAATTAATATATTAAAACGATAAAAAAACATATATAAATATAATTTTTTAATAAAAAATTAATTTTGTTAGAAGCGTGGATGCCACCGCGTTTCCAAATGCTTTTTTACTCCCAATTTATGCACTTGTATGTGTTAAAACTCTAAAGATAAACTGCAACATTCACCAACGTTAACTTCTAAAGATTCTTGTTTTGAATAGGATTTTGTCTTCAATCCATAACTTGAATCTTCATTTTCTTGGTCGATTATCCATATCGGATATCTTCATTGGTTTGCGAAAAACACAAAATGAATAACTATTCAAACGACTCATGGCTATTTATTTTCTATATATACAATTGCATACTTCAAAGGTATTTTTTTTCTTGTAAATCAGAAAAAAAAAAAAAAAGGTTTCATTTGGATGTCTTTTCTTCAGCTTGGATGTTCGTTTTGATGAGCATTTGATTTTACTAGACCTGATGAAATTTCTGGAGAAATTTGTTGGGAGAATATTTACTATGATAAAACAGCAGTTCAAGCTTTATTATCTTGACTTGGAAGGTTGCTTTTGGGTATCATCAGTAAAGGAAGATAATGACTTCTCTCAGCCGACTGGTCTAACACGTCTGGTAGACTTTTGTGGAACACCACACTAAGACGTGTTATTACAATCGATAGCGAACAAAACATTCATTTCACACGGTTTTAGATTTGAAGTTTGCTAGAATTTTCATCACATTAACATTTAACCAGTATAGTCTAAAAAATAGCTAGCTTTTCTGTATCTGTTTGGCTCTTTACACCACACTCCTGTCCGCATGGCTTTGGTATCAGGGCTTCTGCTTCTAATGTTATCTATACTCTTTGTGGAAGCAAGAACTCAACCAAACCAATTTGGTGAAATACACTTAGGTTCTCAGTTATCTCCCATCTCTAACTTACTTTCATGGCAATCCCCTTCAGGCAATTTTGCGTTTGGCTTCTATTCACAGGGAAATGGATTTGCTGTAGGAACATGGATGATGGGTCAACCTAATAACACGGTCATCTGGACTGCAAATCGAGATGATGAACCAGTCTCCTTCAATGCTACAATTCACTTATCAGAAGAGGGTAAGCTACTTCTTCGAACTGAGCAGGGCAATGAAAAGCTTATTGCTAATGTTTCAGAAATCGCAGCTTCAGCTTCAATGCTTGATTCTGGTAATTTCGTGCTTTACAGTGGTTCTTCTGTTATTTGGCAAAGCTTTGATTACCCAACTGACACCATATTAGTAGGTCAGAATCTTACTGATTTTGATAAATTGGTTTCAAGCGTGTCGAGCTCAAATCACTCCAGTGGAAGGTTTTTCCTCGCGATGCAGGAAGATGGAAACCTTGTCGCCTACCCTACAAACAGCGCTGGTGAATCTGTTGATGCTTACTGGGCCAGTAGTACTACTGGAGACAACAAGGGGTTGAGTCTCTATCTTAATCAACAGGGATTTCTGTCCATGGATACGGTCTCTAAAAAACCAGTCTTGTTGGCAAGTAGTTCTTATCCCTGTAACAACAAAACAACAATCTTTCGTGCGACGCTTGATGCTGATGGGATTTTCAGGTTGTACTCACACTGCTTAGAGAACAAAACTAGCCGGAGTGTGCATATTGAGTGGTCTGCGTTGAATAATCAATGCAATGTTCATGGCTTCTGTGATTTCAACAGTTATTGCTCTGGCATGGGCACTAATTTTGACTGTTCCTGTTATCCTGGATTTGCTTTCAATGACCCCAGTGAGAAATTCAGTGGATGCTACAAGAATGTCACTGAAAGTTTTTGCAGAGGCACCAAAGAAGGGGAAATGTACGATGTCAAAGCCGTAGAGAATATATTGTTCGAGCGATTTCCTTATTCTGTCCTACATGTGAAGAAGGAAAATTGTGGTTTGTCTTGCCTGGAAGATTGTCTCTGTGATGTTGCTCTATATATGAATGAGAAGTGTGAAAAGTATGCTGCACCAATTAGATATGGTTTAAAAGATATAAACATATCATCTATAGCCTTCTTCAAAGTGAAAGCAGCATCTCCTGCTGCACCTCCAATGAGCCCGACAATCATCATAGAAAGCAAGAAAAGTTTACTTGTGTTTCTTGCTATAGCATTCGGCTCTGTTACTTTGTTGTGTTTTGTCATTGCAATCTCTACTTTCTGCGTGTACAGGGATCGAGCTTTTCTTTACGAAAAGCTATCAGGAATCATAAGCTTGGCTGGAGAGTTTACTCTGCGGTCATTTTCTTATAGTGAGCTTGAGAAAGCTACAAGTGGTTTCATGGAAGAGCTGGGCAGGGGTTCTATTGGTGCAGTTTACAGAGGGACAATACCTGGGGGTGACAGAACTGTTGCTGTTAAGAGGCTTGAGAAAGTTTTAGATGAAGCGGAAAAAAAGTTTCGAGCCGAAATCACAGTTATTGGACAAACTTATCACAGGAACTTGGTTCGGTTGCTTGGTTTTTGTGTGGAGGGCTCTCGGAGGGTTCTCGTCTACGAGTACTTGAAAAATGGCACCCTTGCAGATCTTTTATTCCAGTCTGAGAGGCGCCCCATTTGGAAAGAGAGAGTGAGGATTGCTCTAGATATAGCTAGAGGAATACTCTATCTACATGAAGAGTGTCAAGCCTGCATCATCCATTGCAATATAACCCCTCAAAACATTCTCATGGATGATTCTTGGATAGCCAAAATCTCCGATTTCGGATTATCAAAGCTATTATATCCAGACGAAATAAGAAGCTCGATGGCACTCTCACAGAGTAGAGGGCACTTGGCACCTGAATGGCAGAATAATGCCTTGATGTCGGTAAAAGCTGATATCTACAGCTTCGGAGTTGTACTTCTGGAGGTCATCTGTTGCAGAAGCAGTATAAAAATAGACGTCTCAACACCAGATGAAATGAATCTTCCCAGTTGGGCATATCAATGCTTTGCAGCTGGACAGTTGGATAAGCTTGTGAAGGAAGAAGTTATAGAATTCGAGTCACTGGAAAGAATGGTGAAGATTGGACTGCTGTGCGTTCAGCATGATCCAGCTTCACGTCCTTGTATCAAGAATGTGATCTTGATGCTTGAAGGGTCC
>Ga0307509_10007895_pt1 | contig 13742 bp, 14 predicted proteins | sample 10_EM_MG_FD_202245 | JGI IMG/M metagenome (GOLD analysis project Ga0307509, IMG submission 202245) | Populus trichocarpa ectomycorrhiza microbial communities from riparian zone in the Pacific Northwest, United States - 10_EM | ecosystem: Host-associated > Plants > Roots > Unclassified | place...
TCGGGTACTGCTCGCCGTAGCCGCGTACTTCGAAGGTGATGTTCGGGTCGTTCAGGTCAGCGTCCAGGACGGCCTGTACGGCGTCGGCGCGCTGCTTGGAGAGGACGTCGCCGTGGGCCGAGGAGCCGAGGTTGTCGGTGAAGCCGAAGACGCGGACCGTGGTCGCGTTCTGCTTCTTGATCTCCGCGGCGATGGCGTCGATACGGGACTTCGCCGCGGCGCTCAGTTTCGCGCTGTCCTTGCTGAAGAGGACCTCGGCCTGGAGGGCGAAGGTGACGTCCGAGTTGGTGTCCTCGCGGCGTTCCTCGCCGCCCTGGTCCTCCACGACGGACTTGATGTCCAGCACCTTGGGGGCGGCGAGGGTGGCGCCTTCGGGGAGCTTCAGGTCGGGGTCGTTCGGGTCGACCTGTACGGGGGCGGAGGCGGAGGCCTCGGTGCCCGGGGGGACGCTGGGGCTCGGGGTGTCGGCGTGGGCCGTCACCGCGCCGACGAGGTTCGCGGCGACCATGAGGGTGGCGGCGGTGACGACCAGGGGGAGGCGGAGAGTGGTGGTCACTGTGGCCTCACCCGGAGATCTTGATGGTGCCGCTGGCGAAAGTGGGCAGTTGCAGGGTGACTTCGGACGTGCTCGACGGCGGCGCCGGGAACTGCATGAAGACCGGGAGGGTCTGACCGGCGTTGAGGGACCCGAAGTCCGTCGTCGTCAGCGGTCGGCCGTCCGTGTCGCGCAGCACGTAGTAGCGCTTCTTCGCCGTGGAGTCCACCAGGGTCGCGCCGCCGAGCGACGTGCCGTGCCGCAGGATCTCGGTCTCGTCACCCCGCAACGCCACTGGAATCACGACGGACTTGTCGCCGTCGTTCTTCATGACGCCGTTCACGGTGAGGAAACCGCCCGAATCGCGTGCGGCGGAGGTGATCTGGAGCGACAGCCCGTCCGGGCCGGTGAGTTCGGCCAGAGGTGCCTGGGACTGCCCCTCCTGAGCACTCGGCTGGGATCCACTGGTCTTCGAGGGAGACGCCGAAGTGTCGGGCTTCTTGGCGTCGTTCCCGCTCCCGCCGCAGCCGGCCGCACCGAGGGCCAGACCCGCCGCAACGGTCAACGCCACCATCCCCCTGCGGGCCTGCGCAGTGAACCGAATGCTCATCACTCTGCTTCCTTCGTCACTCGTCGTTCGCTTGTCAGTCGGCCAGATGGACGTCGAAGAGGTCCTCGGGTCCCGGGAGACCGGTGGGATCGGTCGGGTCGGGGTCCCACTTCCTGCCGTCCTTGCAGGTGAGTTCCGGCAGCGCGGTGCCCCCGGCACCCGCGCCGGGGAGTTGGAAGGTGCAGAGCGGCTCGATGACCGCCGCGGCGGAGGCCTTCGACCTCTTGCCCGCCGTGACGGGGACGATGGACTTACCCATCGTCTTCGTGGTCTGCACATTGACGTCGTAGCGCATGTCGAAGGCGTTCGGATTGCACCCCAGCACATTGGCGTCGTTCTGGGCCGCGAGCTGGTCGGCCCGTCCGCACCCGTCGAACTCCACGCCCTTGCCGTCGAAGACGTCCTGCCACTTGGTGGGGTCGAGTATGTCGGTCACCCACTCGTCCGCGAGTTGCTTACGGGTGTCCTGTGCCGCCGCGAGCGCCGCCGCGTCCGCGGCTGTCTGGGCGCCGCTCCGGTTCACCGTGGCCTGGCCGACCGCGAAGTACGCCAACGCAAGGAAGAGCAGACCCCCCACCACCGTGATGTAGATGGGGAAGGCCTGCCCTGCGTCTCCGTACCGGCGCGGTTGTGTCAACCGCCGACCTGGTCGATCAGACCGGTGATCTTTCCGAGGATCGTCGACCCGATGCTCGTACCCGTGATGGCCAGCACGATCGCCACGACCACCGCGATGATGCCCAGGTACTCCACCGCGGTCTGCCCCTCGTCGCCGGCGCGGCGCCGAACGGCCGCGACGGTCGTGTTCTTCCAACTGTTCACGCGGACCTTGGTCGCGACGGCGGTCTTCAGCATCAGGTCGCTCATGGTGTTCCCCTCCGAGTGACGCGTTACCGGCTTCCTCGTCGCCGGTGGCGCTTTCGACAGGAGAACGGTATGCCTCAACGGCCCCCGTGTCAGAGGGTCCCAGGGCCCAATCCTGGGCCCAATCGGAGTCCCGACCGTTCACCGCGGTTCACCCCAGCCCTCGCGTCGAACCCGGCGCCGTACCAAGCCACTTGGCGGCGGCCTCCGAGCGGCTCGTGCTGTGGAGTTTGGCGAAGATGCGGTTGATGTGGTTCTTGACGGTCTTCTCGGAGATGAAGCAGGTGGCGGCGATCTGCTGATTGGTCATGCCGGACGCTATGTGGTCCATGATCTCCGCCTCCCTCGCGCTCAGTTGGAACCGTGACCTGTCCGACGTCAACTGTCGCACATTCGGTTGCAATTGCGAAAGCCTTTTGGGTGAAGTCGGCGGTGGCAAGGATGTATCGGGTTCCATCGCGTGTGCAGTTGCACTTAGTTGAGGCTCGTATGAGCCCAGGCCCTCCGGTAGTGCCGGGCCCGTCCGCTCCTGGCGCAGCTGGGCCAGGAGTGCGCCCGCCGCCGACGGTGTGAAGTGGGCCCTGCCCTGCTTGATGTCCCTTACGGCGGCCACCAGTTCGTCCGCCGTGAACTCGCCGTGGACCAGGTAGCCGCCCGCCCCTCGGCGCAGCGCCTCCTGGACTATCTCCGACTCCCTGCTGTACGTGAGCATCACGACAGGGGCGATCCCCACCAGGTACGGGAGCGCGGAGATGCCGTCCACGCCCGGCATGCGTACGTCCAGGAGGACCACGTCGGGGCGGTGCAGCCGGGCCGCCTCGTAGGCCTCGCGGCCGTCGGTCGCCTCCGCCACGACCGTGATGTCAGCGCGGCCCGACAGCAGTGCCGTGAGGCCGGCCCGGACCACCGGGTTGTCGTCGGCCACCACCACCCGAAGGGATGAAGTCGGCACGGACTGCGGGAAGTTCGGGAACGGGTTCGGCTGCGGCGCGCCGGGGTGGGGCGTCGTGTGGTCCGGCATGGCTGCCTCCTCTCGGGTCGTCGTAGTCGTAGGCGTAGTCGTCGTATGCGTGCGTGCGTCGTGGTTACGTCTTCGCCGTCAGGGCTTCCAGCGGGAGTTCCAGGCGGACTTCCGTGCCCTTGGGGTGGCCGCCGCGGCCGATGCGGATGCGGGCGCCCACCGATGCCGCCCGTTCGACCATGCCGACCAGGCCGAAGTGGCCCGCCCTGCGCAGCTGTTCGAGGGTCGTGCCGGGAGGGAGGCCGCGGCCGTCGTCGTAGACGCTGATGCGGAGCAGGCTGTCGTGGACTCCGGCCCGTACGTCGACCTTGGTGGGGGTCGCGTGGCGGTGGGCGTTCTCCATCGCCTCCGTCGCGATGGTGAGGAGTTGGCGGGCCACGGCGGGCGGGACCGGTGGTACGCCGTGTTCGCCGGTGGGGCGGTAGGTCGTGGGCAGGCCGGTTCTGGTGCTGAAGTCCCTTGTACGGGCGGCCAGTTCGACGAGTACGTCCGTGCCCTCGCCGGGGTCGGACTCGCGGCGCAGGTCCGCCAGGAGTTCGCGGGACTCCGCGGCGGCCCGGCGTGCCGAGCGGGCCACCAGTTCCGCCTGCTGTTTCACCAGGGTCGGGTCCATGCGGTCCGCGCCCGCCGAGCCGACCAGGCCGTCCGCCGCGAGTGCCACGCCGTGCAGGGTCTTCGCCACCGAGTCGTGCAACTCGCGGGCCAGGCGGGCCCGTTCGGCTCCTACCGCCTCTGTTACGGCGAGCCTGGCCTGGACCGTCGTCAACGCCGTCGTGGCTTCGCCGAAGCGGAGCATCAGGTTGCGCAGGGTCACTCCCACCGCGCCGGCGATCACGCACAGGCCGGGGAGCAGGGAGGCTTCCGCGACGCCCCGGTGGGCGTCGGCCGCGGCGGTCTGCGCCAGGAGCAGGATCACGGCCTGGAGACCGGCGAAGCAGCCGGCGCCGCGCCAGCCGTAGACGATGCCGGCCAGCAGGGGGGTGCAGACGCTGACGTAGGCGAGGGTGCTGGTGGGGCCGGCGGAGATCAGGAGCAGGGCGGCGAAGAGGGTGTCCAGGGCGAGGAGGGAGGGGTGGCGGAGGAGGAGGGGGCCGAAGCGTTCCCAGTCCCTGAAGAGGACGTAGGAGGCCATGAAGGTGACGACGACTGCTGCGCCTACGAGGCGGGTGGCTACGCCGGGGTTGGCGTTGAGGAGGGCGGAGGGGGCGGCGAGGGCGATCATCGCGAGGCGGAAGCCGAAGACCTGCCTGCACATTGCCTGTAGGGCGCTGATCTGGATGGGGAGAGCCACGCCCCGGCCTTCGGCCGGGATCGATTTCCCACCCGCACCACCCGTTTCACTTTCGTTGTCGGGTGCGGGTGGCCCCTGTGGGGCGCCCTCGCCATCGGCGGCCATCCGTACGTCGTCGGCCGACCGGGCCGCCTTCGGCATCCCCGGCACCGCCGGCCCCGGCTGCGTCGGCACCCCGGGCAGCCTCGCCCCCGGCCCCGCCGGCGTCCACCCCGGCGGCAGCGCAGGCGTCACCGTCGTCACCGGTATGTCCGTTGCTCCGGACCTCACATGGTCCGGCAGGACGGTCCCCGCCGGCGGTGTCGTGATCTCCGCCGGTTTCAGGCGTCGTCGTAGTCGTCCCGTTCGTTCCTCCGTCGTCGCCATCCGCCCGTCGCCCCCGTCCCCTACTTGCCCGTGATCGTGCTGAAGTCCGTGCCGGAGCCGAGGAGGAGGCCCGCGCCGAGGAGGAGCATCGTGGCCGGGACCATGAAGGTGGTGATCATCATGGTGGCCTTGGGGACCGCGCGAGCCGCCTTCCTCCGCGCGTTCTGCGCGTCCGTGCGGCGCATGTCCTTCGCCAGGGCGACCAGGGTGTCGACGATCGGCGCGCCCAGTTCCTCGCCCTGCTGCAACGCCGTGACGAACATGGCCACTTGCTCGCTGTCATTGCGTCGCCTCAGCTCCGCAAAGGCGGCGCGGCGGCTCATGCCCAAGTCCATCTGCCTCAGCGTGATGCGGAGTTCGTCCGCCCACGGGCCCTCGTACTTCGACGCCACCCGGTCCAGCGCCTGGCGGAAGCCCAGCCCCGCGCTCACCACCACCGCCAGCACGTCGAGGAAGTCGGGCAGGGTCCGTTCGATCACGTCCCTGCGGATGCGGATCGCGGACCAGATGCCGACCTCCGTCCAGAACGCGCCGAAGGCGAACAGGATCAGGGCGAGGAGGTAGTTGCCCTTCAGCAGGAAGATCAGGCCGCCGAAGCCGCCGAGGAAGCCGTAGACCGCCCGGCGGGCCGCGTAGCGGTCGATGGTCAGGCCGCCGGGGTTGCCCGCGAGGTCTATCTTGCGGCGGTACCTGGCGACCTGCTTGGGGCCCATCAGGCGCAGGACCGTGGGCGCGTAGCGCATGCCGAGGCGGTCGACGAGGGAGTCGACCGCGCCGGTGCGGGTCGCGCCGACCTCCAGGGCGAGGACCAGGTCGGTGGGGAGTTTCGCGTCCGCGCGGTACATGCGGATGCCGGCGAAGATGCCCCACACGCTGAGGCCCATGACCAGTCCGAGGACGAGTGCCGTCATCAGGTTCCCCCCTCTCAGACGTCGATGCGGGACAGGCGGCGGATGAGGACGAAGCCGACCGCGTACAGTCCGAACGCGATGATCACGCAGGCCTGACCGATCGGGGAGCCCGTCATCCGGTCCAGGGCGCCGGGTTTCACGCCGTTCATCAGGAAGAGGGCGCCCACGCCCATCACCGGAACGGCGTACGAGGTCATGTTGACCTGGGAGAGCTGGGTGCGGACCTCGCGGCGGGTCTCCTTGCGCTCCTCCAGGGTCTCGGTGAGGTTGCGCAGGGCGCTGACCACCTGGCCGCCCGCGCGGTTGGAGAGCACCAATGTCGTGACGAGGACGACCAGTTCGCGGGAAGGGAGCCGGTCGGCGAGTTCGCTCAGCGCGTCGTCCATCGAAGCGCCGACCGCCAACTGGTTGGCCACCTTGGCGAGTTCCTCCCCGGCCGGTGCCTCCAGCTCCTCCGCCGCCATGCTGATCGAGGTGCGCAGGGCGAGTCCCGCATGGGTGGCGTTGGCCATGATGCGGGCCAGTTCGGGGAGTTGGTTGATGAACTTCTCGATGCGTTTCTGGCGCTGCCAGTTGAGGAACTGGATCGCCACCCCGATGCCCAACAGCCCCGCGATCGGCCCGAAGAAGGGCGCCAGGGAGGCCTGGCCGATCAGCCAGAGGGCAGCCACCGTGGCCAGCATGTAGACGAAGAACTCGCCGGGAGTCATGTCCAACCCGGTTGCCGCCAGCCGCAGTTCGAGCTTGCGGCCGAGGCGGGTGCGGCGGAGTCTGCGGTCCAGGTTGCGGAAGCGGCGGGGGCGGCCGAGCGGGATCTGTCCGGTCGACGACAGCCGGTCGACCAGGGCCGCGCGCTGTGCCCTGCCCGTGGCGTAGGCGTGCACGCCGGCGACACCCAGGACGCAGGTCAGCAGGGTGATGCCGGTGGTGAGCGTGACGATCGTCTGGAGATCCATGGGGTCGGTCCCTACCTACTGGCTTCTCTGAGGGCTAGGTGTTCCGTGCTCTGGGCGACGCCGAAGGCCTGCGGCAGGGGCTGGCTCGCCATGTAGAGGCGGTCGGCGGTGCGGCGCGAGAGCGGGAAGTACTCGAAGACGCCGTAGATCCGGCCGTCGGCCGCGATGGGCTGCGGGCTGAAGCGGGCGACCGTCGCCAGGCGGTACGGCTCGCTGCCGTGGCTGTCGAGGAGGGCGATCTCGGTGATCCGGCGGGCGCCGTCGGCGAAGCGGGTGAGCTGGATGATGACGTCGATGGCGCTGTTGATCTGGTCGTGCAGCGCCTCGAAGGGGATCTCCACCTCGGACATGGACGCCAGCGTCTTGAGGCGCATCAGCGCGTCCTCCGCGCTGTTGGCGTGGACCGTCGCGAGGGAGCCGTCGTGGCCGGTGGACATCGCCTGGAGCATGTCGAGGGACTCGCCGCCTCGGACCTCTCCCACGACGATCCGGTCGGGGCGCATGCGGAGGGAGTTGCGGACCAGGTCGCGGATGGTGACCTGGCCCTTGCCCTCGACGTTCGGGGGGCGGGCCTCCAGCCGAATCACGTGCGACTGCTGGAGCTGGAGTTCGGCGGAGTCCTCGATCGTGATGATGCGCTCGGTCTCCGGGATCAGGCCGGAGAGGGCGTTGAGGAGGGTGGTCTTCCCGGTGCCCGTGGCGCCCGACACGATGATGTTGAACTTGGCGTGCACCAACCCCGCGAGCAGGTACAGCATGTGCTCGTCCAGCGAGCCGAAGCCGACCATCTCCTGGAGCGTGAAGGAGCGCGGGAAGCGGCGGATGGTGAGGGTGGCGCCGGTCAACGACAGCGGCGGGATGATGACGTTGACGCGTTCGCCGGACGGCAGGCGCGCGTCGACCATCGGATTCGACTCGTCCACGCGGCGGTTGACGGTCGACACGATCCGTTCGATCGTCTGCATCAGCTGGTCGTGGGAGGGGAAGCGCAGCGGCAACTGCTCGACGCGGCCGCCGCGTTCGACGAAGATCGCGTCCGGGCCGTTCACCATGATCTCGGTGATCGACGCGTCTTCGAGGAGCGGTTCGAGGATGCCGAGGCCGAGCGCCTCGTCGACGACCCGGCGGATCAGCTGCGAGCGCTCGACCGTCGAGAGGACCGGGCCCTCACGGCTGATGATGTGCCCGAGCACCCGCTCCAGCCGGGCCCGTCGCTCGGCGGCGGCCAGCGCGCTCATCTCCGCGAGGTCGATCTCCTCCAGGAGTTTGGCGCGGTACGAGGCGACCATGTGGCCTTCCTCGCCCCGATGGCCGTTCTCCTCGGGATGGTTGACGCGTTCCCGCAGACCCATGAGTGCTGTGCTCCTCGCTCCTTGTTCAGTCGAGCCCTGTTGTGCGGTGTCAGTGGTCGAGCGGCATGGTGGCGGTCTTGCTGGCGTTCCCGAAGCCGTCGTAGCCGGGGATGACGGACGGGATGTGGATGGAGGCGGTGACGGTGACGGTGTCGCCGCCGAACGTGGCCGGACAGCCGGTGACCGTGAGCCGGGCGCTGACCGCGTCGCTGCAGGCCGGCTGGGCGCCCTGGCGGAGCGAGGCGCTGCGCGCCCCCGCCCGGGCCGCCGTCCCCGCCTGTTCGGCGGTGTAGGCGATCAGCCCCAGCTGTACGGCGGCCAGGGTGACGAGGATCAGGATCGGGATGAACCCGAGGTATTCGATGGCGACTTGACCGCGGTCGCGCACCCTGCGGTCGTAGGACATCTCGATTCGTCCGTAGGACATCTCAGTTCGTCGCCTCCTCTACGGCGCCCGCGTGGGCGTGGACCGTGAAGGGGAAGGCGATCGAGCCGGGGAAGAGGACGGGCACGTCGAGCGTGACGTCGGCCGTGACGAACCCCGTGCCCCCACACTTCACTTCGGCCCCGTCCCTCCAGGCGGCGGACAGCTTGCTGAGGCCCGCCTGTTCGCAGGCGGCCTGGCGTTCGCCCCGTGTGGCCGCCGTCCCCGCCCGTACCGCCTCGTCGGCAGCATTCCCCGCGAGCGTGTAGGTGTACCCCACCAGCACGAACTGCCACATCAGCACCAGTGTCAGAATGATCAGCGGGGTCATGCCGAGGAACTCGATGGTGACCTGGCCCCGGTCTCTCCTCAGGACGGACATCCGCATCCCCCTCACTCCCTACGGCGCCGGAAGCTCACCGAGCCGCGGTCGCCGCCGCCCCGCGACCGGCCGCCCTTCTGGGCGACTTCGGGGACCTTGACCAGTCCGAGTTCGCCCGCGAGACCCCAGAGGGCCTGTTTGACCACGCTCTTGTTGTCGAGCTCGTGCAGGCGGCCGGCGTCCACCGCGCCCTGGAGTTCCTTGAAGTTGGCGGGGATCGCGGTGGCGGCGACGGCCGTGCCGGTGATCCGCTGGATCAGCGCGGGCTGGATCTCCGTACCGCGCGTGTGCCGGTTGACGACGATGGTCGTCTCCTCCGCCTTGCGGATCTGCAGCCGGTCCCACATGCGGACGGTGCGCTTCGCGGCGCGTACGGCGACCACGTCCGGGGTGGTGAACAGCAGGGCGGTGTCGGCCATTTCGACGGCCGCCGCGCTCGCGCCGCTCATCTGGGCGCCGCAGTCGATGACGACGACCTCGTAGCGGGAGCGCAGGGCGCTGACGATCTGCCGGGCGGCCCGGTCGGTGACCTCCTCGCCGCGTTCGCCCTCGCCGGGGGCGAGCAGCAGCGCCATTCCGGTGTCGTGCCGGAACACGGCGTCGGCCAGGACGCGCGGCGAGATGTCGGTGATCGCGGCCAGGTCGACGACGGAGCGGCGGAACTGGACGTCCAGGTAGGAGGCGATGTCGCCGGTCTGCAGATCCATGTCGACGAGCGCGACGCTACGGCCCGACGTCTGGGCGGCGAGGGCGAGTTGGATCGCGGCGAGGGTCGCGCCGACTCCGCCCTTGGCGCCGCTGACCGTGACGACGGTGCCGCCGACGCCGGTGAACACGTCGCCGCCGTGGCCCAGATGGCGCCGTACACCCACGGACCAGGCGGCGACGGCCTGGACGCGGTTGGCCAACTCCTCGTAGCTCAGCGGGAGGGCGATGAGGCCGCGGGCGCCGGCGTCCATGGCGGCCTGGAAGAGGCCGGGGCTGGCGTCCGTGATGACGAGGATGACGCCCACCGCCGGGAAGCGCAGGGCGACTTCGCGGACCAGCTCCAACGCCGGGACGGGACCGATGCGTTCATGCACCACCACGACCTCGGGCAGCTCGTCGACGGACTCGGCGGCGAGCCGGGCGAGGGTGTCGATGAGCTGCGTCGAGTCGGCCACCGGGGCCACCGGGTCGGCGTCCGGGAGCTGGCTGAGCAGGGTCGTGATGGCGCGGATGGCGTCCGCGTCACCGACCGCCGGGAGAATCCTGGTGGGCATGCGGGCCTCTCACTTGTCCTTCGCGAGTTCGTACGTCCGGTCCTGCTCGGGCACGGTCGTATCGGTGCCGGGCGCCACCAGTGCCAGCCGCACCCGCTCGGCGAACGACTCGGCGTAGGTGATGCGCTGGGCGTCCAGCGTGGAGAGCGCGAAGGTGATCGGGACGGCGTTGGTGGACTGCTGCTGGTTCTTGTCGCTGTTGCTGCCCGGGTCGAGGGCGGTGATGTGGCCGACGTCGATGACCTTCGCGTTGGTCACGATGATCTTCGACTGGTCGGGGTCGCCCTCTTTCGCGCCCGCGAAGGTGGCGTAGACGTTGACCGTGGAGCCCGGGTAGATCTTGCCGGCGACGCCGGTGGCCGCGTCGATCATGATGGCGACCTCCTGCTGGCCGGGCCGCAGGGCCGGCTGGTCGACGATCATGTCGGTCTGCAGCAGGGAGCCGCCGCGCAGGGTGGTCACCGCGATCTTGCCCTTGATCTGGCCGAGATCGGTCACGGCGTTGTCGGACAGCCACCGCTTGGGCATCTCGATCTTCTTGAACTGGGCGGCGGTGAGGGTCGTGTAGGGCGCCACGTCGTCCTTGACCTGGTAGGCGGCGACTTCGGGGCCGACCTTGGACTTCACGTCACTGATGACGGAGAGGACGCCGGCGAACGCGCCGAGGGCGCAGAGGACCGACAGGAGCAGGAGTATCACGCCGCGGCGCTGACGGGAGTTCATGAACCGTACAACCTCATTGGGGATATCGGTCGAGCGGAAATGAGCGGATCGAGCCGGGTCGAGCGGGACCAGGTGCTGTAAGCGTGTCCTGTGAAGGGATGACTTATCCGCTGGGCGTTTGGTTCTCGTGAACGGGCGGTGTTGCCGAGCAGAAGACACAACGGTCGCCGATGACGTCGATACCGCACCAATGGCACACGGACTGCCGTACCGAGGTGACCAGTTGGTACAGCACCGACAGGTCGGGCAGATATGTACAGAACTCGATCAGTTTGTTCGTACCCCACCAACTCGCCGACTCGGCGGGCAGGGTGGCCTCGCGCAGCCCCATCGCGTTCCAGGCCGGGGCGAGGGTGGTGCCGATCCAGTCGGACTGCAGCTGGCCCTTGGCGACCAGCATCCAGGTGCCGAACTCCGGCCCGGCGAGGGCGACTCCGGGGCCGACCCTGATGAGCTGCGGCTCGGGGTGGGCGATCACCGCGAACTGGCTGCCGGGCACCCAGGACTTGGCGTGCGACTTGAGGCCGACGGGGACCCGGTCGAGCCTGGTGACCGAGCCGAGGACGGCGCCGGCGTGGATGTAGTGGGTGAGCAGCCGGCCGGCCGAGGCGAGCACCCCGGGGCTGAGGTCACAGGACGCGAGCTGCCTCAACTGGCGGGCCAGTACGGCGAGTCCGAGTGGGGGGAGATTCGGACGGAACAGGGCGATCCGGTCGGTCTCCAGGATGGACCGGATGGTGTGCAGCCGTCGGTCGACGCCCTCGGACACGGCCTGCGAGGACACGACGACGACATGCCCGTGCTGGTCGATGAGGGTCTGCATCTCCGACAGCGCCTGGTCCAGCGGTCGTTGATCCAGGTCCCGCAGCACGACGGCGGGCACGGTTCGTTCGTCCTGTGGCGGCAGCGCCATGTCGGCGCTGGTCACGGCAATGGCAGTTGGCACGCGCGGCTCCCCGTCTCACGCCTGTCGGCTTTCCGGTGTTACTCCGGTACGCCGAGTCGACTTCACTGCGTGACTACCTCAGCACTGTATCCACGCCCCTGTGACCGGAGAACAGCGTTTCGGTAGCTGTCCCGCAACTGTCGTTGCGCACAACACGCCAAAACGGGGCAGGTCGAGCAGCTGATCGTGGCCGGGGTGCCGAATCCGCCGCCGGAGAAGTTGGTCTGGACCTCTTGACACCGGATTGGTCTGGACCAACTCTGGACTCCGACGGTGGCCACCGTCGACAGCTCCCAGTCCCCTCCAACTCCCCCACCGGAGGCATCAGTGGACCGCGCACCAGGCATGCCCGTACTCAGGAACAGACGTCTGTGGGCCGGGGTCGCCATGGCCGCCCTCGCTCTCTCCTTCGCGGGCACCGGCCAGGCGTCCGCCGCCGACATCAACAACGCCAAGAACGCCGGCTTCGAGTCGGGCCTGACCAACTGGACCTGTACGGCGGGCAGCGGCACGACCGTCTCGTCCCCCGTGCACAGCGGCGCGGCAGCCCTGAAGGCCACGCCTGCCGGCCAGGACAACGCCCAGTGCAGCGAGTCGGTCGCGGTCAAGCCCAACTCGACGTACACGCTGAGCGCGTGGGTCCAGGGCGGCTACTCCTACCTGGGCGTGACGGGCACGGGCACGACGGACGTGTCGACCTGGACCCCGGACACGACGGCCTGGAAGCAGTTGTCGACGACGTTCACGACGGGCGCCTCGACGACCTCCGTCTCGGTGTACACCCACGGCTGGTACGGCCAGGCCGCCTACTACGCGGACGACATCTCGGTCTACGGCCCCGACGGCGGCGGTGGCAGCGACCCGGCCCCCACGGTCCCGGCGACACCGACGGGCGTGACGGTCTCCTCGACGACCTCTTCCTCCGTCTCCCTCGCGTGGAGCGCGGTGTCGGGAGCCACGGGCTACAACGTCTACCAGAGCGGCACGAAGATCACGGCGGTGACGGGAACGTCCGCCACGGTGACGGGACTTGCGGCTTCGACCTCGTACTCCTTCCAGGTCACGGCGACCAACTCGGCCGGTGAGTCCGGGAAGTCGACGGCGGTGACGGGCACGACGACGGCGACCGGCGGGGGTGGCGGCGGCACCCTGCCCAAGCACGCGGTGACCGGCTACTGGCAGAACTTCAACAACGGCGCGACCGTCCAGAAGCTCTCGGCCGTCTCCTCCCAGTACGACATCATCGCGGTGGCCTTCGCGGACGCGACCTCGACTCCGGGCGCGGTCTCCTTCACCCTCGACTCGTCCGGCCTCGGCGGCTACACGGTCGACCAGTTCAAGGCGGACATCGCGGCCAAGCACGCGGCCGGCAAGAAGGTGATCATCTCGATCGGCGGCCAGAACGGCACGATCTCGGTGAGCGACTCGACGTCGGCGACGAACTTCGCCAACTCGGTCTACTCCCTGATGCAGACGTACGGCTTCGACGGCGTCGACATCGACCTGGAGAACGGCATCAACGCGACCTACATGACACAGGCGTTGAGGACCCTCTCATCAAAGGCGGGCTCGTCCCTCGTCATCACGATGGCCCCCCAGACGATCGACATGCAGTCGACGTCGAACGCGTACTTCCAGACCGCGCTGAACGTCAAGGACATCCTCACGGTCGTCAACATGCAGTACTACAACAGCGGCACGATGCTGGGCTGCGACGGCAAGGTCTACGGCCAGGGCACGGTCGACTTCCTGACGGCCCTCGCCTGCATCCAGCTCCAGGGCGGCCTGTCCCCGTCCCAGGTGGGCCTCGGCCTCCCCGCCTCCACGAGCGCGGCGGGCAGCGGCTACGTCTCCCCCACCATCGTGAACAACGCCCTCGACTGCCTGACCGCCGGCACCAACTGCGGCACCTTCAAGCCGTCGAAGACCTACCCCGACCTCCGGGGCGCGATGACCTGGTCGACGAACTGGGACGCGGCGTCGGGCAGTTCATGGTCGAACTCGGTCGGAGCGCACGTACACGCGCTGCCGTAGCGAATCGTGCCGAACAGGGGGTGGGGCCGGGCGGGCCCCCCGGGGCAACCCCCCCCCGTCGGTGG
>Ga0307509_10007896_pt1 | contig 13741 bp, 19 predicted proteins | sample 10_EM_MG_FD_202245 | JGI IMG/M metagenome (GOLD analysis project Ga0307509, IMG submission 202245) | Populus trichocarpa ectomycorrhiza microbial communities from riparian zone in the Pacific Northwest, United States - 10_EM | ecosystem: Host-associated > Plants > Roots > Unclassified | place...
CTCAAAGCACCTCAGCCACCTGACCCCCATCGTCATCGACAATGGCTCAACCACCATCCGCTGGGGTTTCAGCACATCTTCGATACCTTATACCAGCCCCAATGCAGTGGCCAAGTATAAAGAACGAAAAACCAATAAACCCTTACTTCTCTTTGGTGAGGCGATCGACTCGGAAAGCGGTGCACGGGCTCAGGCGAAGACACCCTGGGAGGGCGACGTGTTGTTAAATTTTGACGCGTTGGTGAGTTTTCTTTTATGGCCAGGGCTGTATATTTTCGCCGATTCTATTGTTGGAGAGGTAGGAAAATGCGTTGGACTATGCGTTCATACAACTGGGCATCGACAAGCCGACGGTTGACCATCCCGTGCTCATGACCGAGCGACTCTGTAGTCCACTGCACTCGCGAGCGCGTGCGTTGAACCGTTTCTCCGGGGGTTCCACTCACAGATGAAACCATAGTGACCTCCGAACTAATGTTCGAACTGTACAACGTGCCCTCACTTGCATACTGTATCGACGGCATAATGTCATTTTACCAAAACCACCGCCCATCATCGATCTTTCAAACTTTCTCCAGTAACGGTCTTGTCATTTCGTTCAATACCGCATCGACTTCCATCATTCCCGTCCTTCGTGGAAAAGGCCTTTTGAGCCAAGCTAAACGGTGTGTCAGAACCATTTCGAATTGTGTCATGAATAAGCTGACCAGCGAGTAGGATTCCATGGGGTCCCTCTCAATCTTCAGAATACCTCCTGAAACTTATCCAACTCAAATATCCTAATTTCCCTACGCGAGTAACCACAGTACAAACAAATGTATGTCCTGCACCCTTGCACGAGCAGCTCAGCTAAATTTCCTCCAAGTGGATGCTACACAACTTTTGTCAGGTCGCTACCGATTTCCCCGCTCTCCTTCGTGAGCTGCGCGACCCACTCAAGCTACGCGCCTCGGAAGTGATTGTGCAGTTCCCTTTCATGTTGCCTGTCACGGAAGAGAAGACGGAGGAAGAGCTGGCGAAAATCGCCGAGAAAAGAAAAGAGCAAGGAAAGAAGTTGCAGGAGATGGCTGCCAAGATGAGAGTGGAGAAGGTTCGTTTTGTTTATATCTAAGATTGACTTCGCTGACAAGTTGGTCCAGTTACTACAAAAAGAGACCGATCTACAGTATCTTACGAACCTCAAGGAGACAAAGGCGACAGAGAATAAACGAGAGTGGATGGTAAATACTTTTCATCGACATCCTCTCGTCCTTCTCACATTTTCCCAAAGAGCAAGCTGCAAGCTGAAGGTCTCGACAACGAAGCCGCTCTCGACGAAATCATCAAGAAGCTCGAGGCGGATTTGAAGAAAGCCCGCAAGAAAGAGGCTGGAGAGGCCGACGAGGGCCAAGAAGAGCCCACTTTCCCTCTCGTAGACATACCTGATGCTGATGTACGTTCTTTTCTCCCTCATCTTTAAATCTTCGCTTAACACCTTGCACCCGATACTCAGCTGGATGAAGAAAGCCTCAAAGAGAAGAAGAAACAGAAACTCCTCAAAGCAGGCTTCGAGGCTCGTGCGCGGGCGCGTCGCGAAAAGGAGAGAGAGAAGGAGGAGAGGGAACGCGAGGAAAAGAAGGAGGAAGAGGAGAGGGAGGAGGATTTGGGTGGATGGGCGAGGAAGTTGAGGCAGGAACAAGAAGTGCGTTGGTCCTCTCTCTCCACCTTTTTTTGTCTGTCCTCATTCTCTTTTTTTGTCTGTCCGTACTTTAGGCTTTGATGGCGAAGATCAAGGACCGCTCGAAGAGGAAAGCAGCTTTGACCGACAGGAAGAGTGCAGCGGCACAAGCAAGGATGAAGAACATCGCGTCACTAGCAGCGGACGACCGTGTGCCTAAGGCAAAGAAACGGAAAGGAGGTGGAGGTGAATGTTTGCTGCACTTCCTATACCCTTACCCCTCTTACTAATGTATTACTATCTCTACGCAGAGGATATGTTTGGCGCAGACGATGCGGATTGGGCGATTTATCGCAAAATTGTGCGTGTTAGCCGTCCTCCTTTGAGTGTCATTCTTTTTCTCACTTTATTTCCCCTGCCTTTTTAGAATACAGCAGCACCTTCGTCTGATGAAGAAGAGGACTTGGCGCAGTTGCAGGCCATCGAACAGAAATTGCTAACACACGACCCCACTTTTACGAATAAACACACGCACGCATCAATCGCAAGCCAGCGTTCTGCTCTCATGTCAGCATTTAGGCCTTCGTATAAGGAAGGGGATATCGAAGGTGTGTCTGTACCTCCTCTTTCTAAATCAATTTATTTTTCTGTGCCCTTTGTGAATCTCGCCTCTTAACAGGTAATGCACGCATCCACCTAAACACGGAACGATGGCGAGTCTGCGAAGCGTTTTTCTCGCCCGGAATGGCGGGCGTAGATTCGGCCGGTCTCGCAGAGGTGATCCACAACCTGGTGCCTTCGTTCATCCAGTCGCGCTCGAGGAATAGTCCGTTGGATTTCCCCAATGACAGGGCGGAGCTCATCCAAGTAAATACAATTCACTTCTTTCCTTCTTGCTTTACTCAATGAATATCCATAAACAACCTCCAGAACATCTTCCTAACAGGCTCTGCGTCCCAAATCCCCGGCTTAGAGGCGCGACTACGTGCAACCGTCCAATCCCTCCTCCCGCCCGGATCGCCCATCAACGTCAAGCGCGCCGCGGACCCAACGCTGGACGCATGGAAGGGCATGGCGGCGTTTGCTCGCACGAAGGATTTCGAGAAGGTGTGTGTGACCAAAGCGGAGTACGAAGAATATGGTGGGGAGAGAGTAAGGAGGTGGTGGGGCGGGAACTGGAATGGGGAATTGCCTCGTGTCGAGCCTCCGAGAGTGCCGAATTTTGATGATCTTTGGGAAAGTTGATTCTTCCAGTTGTGTATACAGGCAGGATTTGAGTTCTTGTATCCCATGTTTTGTAGTTTCCTACATTTCGTATGTCAATGTGAATGTATTACAATCTGCTACACATAATATTTTGCAAGAAAGATTCCTATGGCAAAGACAGAGGCTAGTTGGCCAAGTGAAAATAATGCATGCGTCATTATACAGAATGAACCCGAAGAGGGCGTAGCATGTCAAGTTCCGCCATACTGGCTCGCAAAGCGCATGTACATAGCGACGGAGATGAACAGATGTACTTAGCGTACGTATGTAAGAAAGTGACAAGACAGAAGCGTCCAACAAAAAAGGAAACAGCGAGGACAACGATATGAAATCTGGAGGAGAATTCATGAACATTCCGGGCTGTGACTAAGCCACAGACTGGTTGACTCTGACAGAGTTGCAGATTCTCCAGGTGTTGGGTCCTCTGCCTGTGGGTCCTCCTCCTGTGGGTCAATTAGGTGCGTTTTGACGTCTCTGAATCACCCAAATTTAAAGAAGCCGCGGAACGAAGCGAGGGATATACTGACCTTGCCAGTGTGAAGAATGCCTCCTCGACACCCTCGCCATGAACTTGATGCACAACTCGTCCGCAAGCTTGCGGCCCTGCTCCTCTGTAACTGCCCTCTTGCCCGTCCAGTCCGACTTGTTGTCGATGAGGATCTTGTTGGCGTCTTCCGAGGCATGTTGCTCGTATTCGAGTGCCATGTGCGGATATCTGCATGATATAGTTAACTCCAAAATAGGTTATATCGTAGATAGAAAATTCTGGCTACTACAAGAAGGCACGTCGGCGACGTCGTACACCATCAAGATTCCTATAGCTCCAATATAGTATGCAGTTATAATTCTTTTAAACCGCTCCTGTCCAACAGTGTCCCACTGGGCAAGAAACTCGTTCGTAAGCAAGACTCTCGTCAGCCAAAGATGGAATTCACTAGATGCAATAGTTATCTGAGGCTTGATTTTTTTTTTGCCGTCGAGCTAATTGTGCGGATCTTGAAGTCAATACCAATTGTGGTAATGAATATCTAAGGATGGAATCCGGGCGTCGTCGCAGAAACGCAGCAAGAGACACGACTTTCCAACACCTGCAACTCAAGCGTTAGCGTAGCCTGCGAGGTACTCAGCAACTGATTCACATACCAGAGTCACCAACGGGCAAAAGCTGTGGCGCAGGAAATACTCCTGTTAGCAGGTATCGATTTTGTATAGTAAATTGGACAGACCATGATCAGGAAGTCATAGTGCGGGGGTGGAATGTCGGATGATATATACTGTTAGTATACTGTTGCTCTCAAGACTGTTGCTTGGGACATCACAAGTGCACGTGGTGATTCGCAAATTCTCTGATCAACAGAGCAATGAAACTACCTCTGATCGATATTTTCACCGCGCCTTGCGACCAATCGTTCCCTACATATGAGTGGCGTTCTCTCCAATGGATACTTCTCTTTAATGGCTCATATGAGGGAAGAGTCATGAACGAGAGTCTCTCGAGTGTGTGTGCCAACCTGATGGCCCGGAATCCATCGACAGTTTGACAAAGATCATACTAGTCCATTCTGTCGATATCTTTTATCAGGGACTATGTATGGGAACGAATTCTTCCATTTTGTATAACAGGACGCTGTTCACAAATGCAGGGTGCATCACATGCTCTCGTGAAGCATAGGTGAATAGAAAACAAGGTTTCATTCACGGTGCGTTTCCCACATTTGCCGGACTCCTCTGCTCACTTCACATCCCTCACCTGCAGTCTATACAAAAGAGCTTTGCTATGCTTTTGACAACAGAAGTGCATTTCCGAATCCCTGAATGATGGAGCTCGTTCAAAAGCCCTCGTGGGCGGGTGTAGCAACTTCTTCAGGCTGCGAATCTATCCATCAAGCTTTATCCGGAGTGTTAAAAGAAGCAATTAGCGCCCACCAACATGTGACTGCCTCGTTTCCCCGCAGTTTGTGCTTCTGGAGAGCCATCCTATAAAGCCTGGCCTTGCGAATCCATGCGCTGATTCACCCCCTTTGCAACATGAGTCAAATTCGTAAAATCACCTACAGAGCTGGTCTACTTGACCCCGTTAACCTTACCACTGTCGAGAATATCGACAACGCCTTGAATGAGTTTGGGGCTGTGCTCAATGAAGCAAATTATGTTCAAGTCTTGCAAGAACTACTCGAACGAGCACACATCGTTGAGCTCTTGTTATCAAGTAGGTCATCTGTACGTACCATTCATTCCAATTGCTGACTGGAATGACAGATATCAATGAAGAGATTCCATTACAAAAGTGGATCCTTGATGGATTCCCAATGAACTCTACGTCTTACCACTCCTCATTCTCGTGCAAATTACTCTCCCAGCTTTCCCTTTACTTCCTTTTTCACCCCTCGTCCAATCAGGACTTTGCCTATTCCATGAGCGATTGCCAACATATCGTAAAGAACGCGCTGGATGTCCTACAAACTCCCTTCGCATCGATCTTCTTGGATGAAAACAGACAACACTCTGACCGTCCTGTATCATCCAAAAAGTTCCAGGCGAAAGGGGGTTCAAGCCAGAAGGAGGAGAAACGAAGGAAGAAAGCGGCGGCTCAGGGCAACAATGTGCTTGACGAGAAACCCTTTGTTGCACTGAGCATCCCCGTCCCTCGAAGCTTGTCTGAGGCAGAGGGCATTGTTTCTGGCCTTCTGACCAAGCTCAAAAGTATTCTCGAGGTGTGTTGTTGCTAGTACTTCTACCTTCGACGTACTGACATGCCATTAGTGCTACTTGAAAGAGCTGAGAACTACTGAAGTATCATTAAGGATTAAAGAAGGTTTCATCCCTCAAGAGCGTCCTGATGACATGACGCTTGTTACAGAAGTATGCATGCCTGCAGAAGATACAATTCCTGCCGCTCCAACAACAGCGACTGTACCGCCCGCATTTCCTATGGTTCAGCCTATAAGATCGTTCGTACGATCGCAGTACTGTTACCTGCACTGACCAGATCCTATGATTCTAGGGCCTGGATGTTTGATAACCCAGAAGGGTTCGGGGAGTGGCTCATTCTCATAGCAAGTGGGGCGCATGGAGATCTGAGGGTATACCACAAAAAAGAAAGCAATATATACGATATTGTCATCCGAAAGATCAAGTGAGTCATCATCATTGTCAATGTGAACGTTAGTGACAAAAACCATCCTCTGTACTATTTCTTATGTAGGCAGCTTTCGAATGGGCATTTCTCGGCCGACAACCAGAAAAGGCTTAAAGGTCCATCGACGGAAGTGCCAATCTTTGAGGCGAAGATGACTGGTGACTTGAGATTGATTGTGAGTTCTTCAACGAAGGACCTTACTTCCTGGCATGACCTCATTGCTACTTTTGCAGTATCAAGTTGATTGTGTTGCTAGTGATGACAACAAGGTTAGTCCTTTTGTAAGACTGAGCATTCCTCATTCTCATGATTTTTCCTTTGGCCAGTGCGAACAACAAGGTTGTATTTGCGTTGTTATTGACACGGGGATACGCATCGCTCATGATCTTCACAGTATTGCGAATATTCGGTATCTTCAAGCATGCTCAAATGGATAAGAATCGCTTGTGGGAGTCGGTTACAGCGCACATGATTCGGCGTGGAAAGGAGTATAGGCGACGGTTTGTGAAATTGCAACAAGACACTGTCATTCACTTTAACCGACGGTTGTAGGTGTTCGGAACGCATTCGAGTAAACGCAGGCGGCGATGTTTATCGACCTGCTCGTTTTTCTCTTCAATCCGAACTTGAAACAGAGGACGATATAAGTATGGGTATACTAGCACCAGATTTGCCTGAGGATGATAGCAATGAAGTTCGTTCGTAAATTCCTTCCTTTGAATGCCCTACTGATCGGACCGACAGCTCCATAAATTCCTGACGTATGTCTTACAAATATAAGGGCCAGTATATAAAAACTGAAAACTGGGACTGATGTGAATTAGATTGGAGAAATATGTCACTTTGTCGAAGGTTTGTTTCTGCCTCTTTCAGCTGCCAGTTACGGATGTTGATATTTCGCCTGCACGCAGGAGCTTCTGGATAGTCAGTGTCATCGCAGAGATGTAGCAATAAGGATGCTCACTTTCGTCTATTGCTACTGCAGGCATTGAAGCAGACTGCGATGCCACCTTCCCCTTTGAAGTGTCGTCAGTAAAATTCTCAGAAGCCAGCCACCTTCTCTCTGATATTTCGTCATAGAACTCACGAAAGAGCAGTTATCCAACACCCCTCCTCGTGTTATGTTTTAGGCCGCAGTGGCACTGGGTAGATATTTGGCCAAGTGTCTTGCCTTCGGATGCTAACATAACCTCAGAAAAACCACCACCATGCTCTTCAAGATGCTGTGGATCGAAAGAGCCTATCAGATGAGCATCGAGCACACAGCGCGTCCTCGGCAAGTCTTTGTGACGAAGTCCCGTAAACTCGCACAGAAAGTCGAAGAACACTTCATTAAATACCTCGCTTCGCTCGTATTCTCTTCTGAGACTCGTCGCGAGATCCAAATTTTCAAGTTGAGGGCCACTCAGCAAAGTGGAGATGACGAGAATCTCTGGAATGAAGACGACGATGCTGACTGGAAGAATGACCTTCCAAAAAGGTTTAGCGAACTTGAGGATTGTCACTTTCCACTTTTCTTGACATTCGATCAGGTATGTACTACATACTGTTCACCATTTGCGTCGAACAAAGAAATCATGAAATTGCTAGCTTTGCTCCATGGTCGAGGCTGACATAAATGAGGGCCCAGAATACCCAACGGATACATTTTCCGCTGCCCAGCCCACATTTGCCACTCGTCAGACAAATACATTGACAAACAAGATGGGGAAACCAGTAACCTTTGATCGATTCTTGGGCGATTACTGGCCTCATTTCACTCAGTCGCTGAGGAAGAACTTCCGTTCGTTTTCTTTCTTTCTAAATGGGCACATATCTAACCCTACTCCTTCAGACCCGTCTCTGGTTTATAGCGAGATCATGGGTTTGTGCTTGATATGTCATCATTCTCAGTACTCACCCACTTGCATATCTAGGTGTCATCTGTGGTTCTGAAGGCAGCATCAATTCCTCAAATGGGTATTTGGATCGCGACACTTATGAAAGCTTGTCTTTTCGATCTCAACCAACCTTTGCGGACCACCGTTCCAGTTTATATCAAATTTTCCTCTCCTATCGCAAAATCAAGAATAGTCTAAATGATTTCGACGTAGCTGATAGGTAACCCTCTATATTCTCATTTGAGAAAATTTCTCATTGTCCTTGCAGGACTCATGCCATCCTTCGAGCTCTTAAGGATCGACCTCTCATGGGACAAAGGGTTGACTTTTTGTACGTCTTTGGTTTGAACATTTTCTGCTATCTTTCTAATGACATTGTCAGGTACGTTGATGAAACACAAGATAATCTCCTCATCGAGACTCTATGTACGGATAATGGATTGAAAACAAGCTTTTTTTTTTACTGAAAATTCTTACTCTCCCAGTATTGCGTATGCTCTGCCGAAACCCAGATGGATTGTTTTGGGCAGGTGATACCGCCCAGACAATCTCTGCTGGAAGCTCTTTTCGCTTCAAGGACTTGAAGGCCTTTCTTCACAGGATAGAGGTGAGCAATATATCGCGCCTTCGCCACTCACGAATGATTCGAATCCTATATGATACAGCAACGCAGGCAATTGACCCAGAGGGATGCCTTGGTGAAGCAAATATCAACCCCTCCAAAGGCATTCCATTTAGCGGTCAACTATCGCTCTCACGCCGGCATCGTCAATTGTGCCCACACCGTCGTTAAGCTCATTTCTTCTTTTTGGCCATACTCGATAGATGCCTTGTCTCGTGAACGGGGAAAAGTAAATGGCGCCAAGCCCATATTCTTTACAGATGTAGTTCAAGGCTTTGTCGGAGAGGTGATTTCTTTTCTGTCCGTTGTTGACATCTAAATCATGATTGATAAATTGTATACCAGTTCCTATCACGAGGAGACAGGTACTTCTTAACGACTTGCTTTGATTTAACCTTTCTTACACAGCGTTTTTCCAGCGCCGAAAATATTGAATTAGGTGCCCATCAATGTGAGTATAACTTTTGAATATTATTATATCAAGTAGACTTGAAATTTTCTAGGTATCCTCGTGCGAGATGATGATGCCAAAGAGAAGTTGCTGGCTCAAATTGGAAAAGTCGGCATTGTTTTGCAAGTCATCTTTAGCTATGTTACCCGCTGTTGATTGAATTGCGTGTTTCAGAACCATATACGACAGCAAAGGATTGGAATTCAATGATGTACGAAAGACCCCTTTCTGAGTTATTCCCGATATTGAATTTATTTGGGACCAGGTATTTTTGTACAATTTCTTCCACGACTCTCCAGTCGATGCATCGCATTGGAGGGTAGTGCTTAAGGGCCTCCCAAGCGAGAGTTCTTGTAACGCTCCTCAGTTTGACGCCACTCGCCACGCGGCGTTATGCCCTGAGGTATCGTCTTGCTCATTTTTGAGGTCCAAGGTCTTATGTTATTATTTAGCTGAAATCGTTATATGTCGCCATCACGAGGGCCAGAAATGTCCTGTGGATTGCAGATGAATCATTGAAGGGAGAGCCAATGAGGGTGTGTATCTTTTCGACTGTCTACCAGTAATGTTCTCATGATTTCCGTTAGACTCTATGGGCCAATCACAATCAAATTCGCACATGCAAGCCAGGCGAGGAGCTCTTCAACTTCGCTTCACCGTCTCGACCTGAAGAATGGGCCGAACGAGCAAAGGACTTTTTTTCCAATCAGCAGTACGCCCTGGCCAGGGATGGGTATGAACGGGCCAATAAGCCTCATGCGGCTGCAGTCGCGGACGCCTATCATCAGCGGGAAGTAGCAAGACGGACCCCAGCTGGGCAAGGCAAAACTAAGGGAACGAACCGAAATGCGGCCTTCAGGTCGGCGGCCGAGGCCTTCTATTCTTCTGCGTGTAACACAGCGGACCCCAAGGCCAAAAAAGACTACTACCGTGTATCAGCCGAGTGTTACGAGGATGCTGGCCAGTTCCTGCGTGCTGCCGAAGTCTATCAATTGATAAAGAACTACACCAAATCTGTTGTCCTTTTCCGAAAATCAGGCAAGTTTGTCGACGTACACCAACTCATTGTAAATTTCGCAGAGGAGATCGAACCGGATACTTTGGAGGTGGTGCGAGATGTCGTTCGTCTCTACCATGTCACACGGAAGGATTTCGAGTGAGTTAATAACTTTTTACATTCACAACTGATCTTAGTCCCTACTAGGAAAGCGCATCAATTGTTTGAGACGGTTGAAGAAGAAATTGAATACCTTGAAGATCGCAACCTTGATTTGGCCCATGTAGACCTGCTGCTCCTTCATGAAAGAAGCATAGAAGCAGCAGAGCTTCATCTGCGCGAAGGTCGAATCCTTCAAGCCGTCGATATCTTGCTCAAGGACACAGAAGATCGCGAAGGGTCTATGCAAAGAGCTCATGACTGCATTCTTGAGGGGCTGTGGTTCTTACTATCTCTCGGAGTCTCAATATCCACAGTTAATTCAGAGGAGGTTGATGCCCTTCTTTCTCGCGCTGAATTGCTTGACCAAGCTTTGCTTAACAATAATAATCGTGACGAGGCAAGTCTTTAACTTAACAAAATTCTGTTGTCTCCTCAAACAGGAGCTAACCTTTTCTGGTAGTTTGCGATGTTCAAAATTATTCGGTTGAGTGAGTTCGAAAAGCTCTCAGAGCTCGCATCGTCCTTCGTGAAGGCCAATAACTCCACTGCCGCACTCCTCTGCTTCGATCATTATTTTACTCAGACCCCATCGCTCGTTGATATGGACATCGTCGAGATGGAAGGCTGCCTCACTCAATTCTTTGACTTCATCCGTATCTTGCATCAAGTAGCATTTGTTGTCGACCCTTGCGCCGAACAAGAGGTGTGGAAGCTTTTAGGTGTCAAGTGGAACGAGCACGAGGAGAAGTTCTTGATCCCTCCCGGAACAATTCTGCATCGTTATGCCATTCGCTTCAACATTATCTCCATTCCAAATTCAAGCATATCTCTCCAGCTCTCCAAAAGCCAATTTTCCGAGATATTTTACAACGCCATTAAAGAGCGGTTACTGGATCGGGTTACAAGAGAAAACGACGTGTGTAGGAAGGCTCCTGCTCTCTCTGTATGCCTGCGACAAACTGCCTATGGAGATTGCAACGCCACGCCTTGTCCTCAATCTCACGTAAAACCTGATTTTGGGTGGTTTCAACATTGGGTAAATGTACATCTTTTGCAAATTCTAGTTTACCACAGTATCTGGAGGATTCAATTCCGAGCGGAAATGCGATCTCAGCTGAGGTGATTCCAGTCTGTTGATTTCCTACATATCTTGCTTACAAGCTATTTCGCAGATTCTGGATTCTTAAACTCCACGAAGTTCTTAACCCTGCACATTTTTCCCTGGGCTCATCCGCAGCCATCGATTTTAATAATACTGGTGTTCGGAGAGGCTTCAGAGTTGCGATAGAATGGGTTCGCGCAATTTCTTTCACGCTCGAATTTTGGCCATCCAATTATGATTTCTTGACCGTGGCACTGGGGACTGCAGACCTCGCATTTACGTTCGATAGGAAGGAGGCTTCGGTGTATATGTTTCGTTCGGAATTCGCCCTCGAGCCATGCCCAGAGGAGTATTTGCGCGGACAAGATGCTCAGAACTCGATCCTTGAGCTCTTGGTATCATTTCGCAACAAGGAACCTTCCAGCTTGCTCATGGGCATCTTATTCATTCGGTACGCAACCCCTCTAAAGAATCACCCTTCATTGCTTATGCAATCTTTAGGCATGTCATGGAGATGCAAATTCCGGTGGATATCAACGTCCTTCTCAGCTTCGTGGAGAAGATATGCGGTTTACTAATTGTCTGCAACCGGTATCGATGGAACCAAAGCTTTCACAATATCACGCTGCCCAACAGCTGGTGGGCATCAATTTTAACACATTTTGACTCTATCCAGGCATCTCAACAAGATAGCACTGGTCGGTTTTGGTTGCTGTTGCTGCCCTTAAGCGCTCTCCTCCGTGGATTGTATTTCTCTTCCCATTCCATAGGTCAGTAATTCAGTTTATCTCTTATACTCCACTTACCTTCATTCTCAAGGCCACCTTCTCTATGGCCCTGAATATAGTATTAGGACTCAGGGTACGACTGTGCGCACTATATACATCGCACGTGTGTAAGTGCCATCGACATAGAATCTCATGCATGTTACTTAGCTACATTCCCTAGCTGCCGAATTCTGGGATTGCGTGAGTCCTACGAACTCCCGACTGCGCTCATGTCTTAACAAAGGTTGTAGTCGGTTACAACATAGCTGTGGACGGATTCAGAACCGAAATCCATAACCATGTCACCTCCTTGCGCCGCCAACCCAATCACGGGTTTTCTAGACTATATGCTTCGTGAGACTTCATTTTTTCTAGTGCACTGTTAGCCATTGCGCTAATGTCATGTGTGGAAAGTTATGTCTATGCGGAGAGTTTCGATGAAATTGGCAAAGCAACACGCAGGTCGATGCAAGGATCGCCTTTGGACGAGATGGTTGAGCTTCTGCACGAGCCGCGCACACAATTTCCTGTTCAAGAAATTTTTGCGCTGCGTCGGGTGGTTTACAAATCTCAAGAAGAGATCCTCAATCTCCTTCGTCGGCCTAGTCTAGGATCGATGATGTTTGACTCGGATTCAGCAGATCATCCACAAAACAATGCGCACTTTGAAATTGGCGTTGACCCTGCCAGTACCATCGAAATCGAAAGGACCGGTGCCAATTCTTTTGAGGACGAGCATATCCCATCCTTTGAAGAACACCCCGGAGACTCAGTCGAAGAAGATCCCGACTTCATTCCGCAAACAGAGATTCCAGAGGATGTCTACGTTGGGTATTCAGAAAGGGAGATAGAGGCGGTTCCCGTCATGCAAAAGATATACCGGATTGTCAAGGAAAAGAGAGGCCGTTTAGGCAAAGCAGGTCTAGACGGGGGTTTACACCGGTGGTTCAAGGAGTATTTGGATGCTCTTCAGCCTTCTATGGGTCAAGGGTTCCCTCGTTACAAACTGTTGTTCCTTGGGCCGCTCCCACATATTCTGGCTTCCCTGGATGCCGTTCAAGTGCAGGTCTCAACCAAAAAGGCAGAGTTGAAAGGCATGCTATTGGACAAGAAATTTAATCACCAACTTCTTGACGAGGTCGGCCTAGCTTGGACACATATGCAGTGAGTAGATTCCGATGCAGAACGAGGAGAAGGCTGAATTTACCTCACTAGGTCTGTGACGAAGGCCATTCATCATTATCGTCAATTGTTGGGACCAAAGGCGGTTATGCATCTTCGTCGTGATGTTCTACTTTTGCAAGACACCATAAGAGAAACGCTTCATTGTCTTTCGAGTCTACCCGTCGACTTATTGACAGAGGAGATCCGACAAGAGCTGAATCATGTCGAGAAGATCATGAAGCAACCTGTATGTCATCATCACGCTACGAAGAAACAGAAGAGGCCAGCACTAAACATCGAAGATCCCACTGTGGACCCCCTGGATTTTGGAAATTGGGACGACGATCAGGATGCCTGAAGTCCGGCAAGCGCACGAGACTCTTGCCCGTTGGATGACGGAAATACTAGCCTTGTTGTGGATCTATCTTTCGGCTATGAAACCCTTCCTGTAAATATATAATACCACTGTTGGAATTTACTTGGCATTGCTCGCTTCGCAGCTGATGTTTGGTCATGCATTCAGAGAATTCGGAC
>Ga0307509_10007897_pt1 | contig 13739 bp, 16 predicted proteins | sample 10_EM_MG_FD_202245 | JGI IMG/M metagenome (GOLD analysis project Ga0307509, IMG submission 202245) | Populus trichocarpa ectomycorrhiza microbial communities from riparian zone in the Pacific Northwest, United States - 10_EM | ecosystem: Host-associated > Plants > Roots > Unclassified | place...
TTTCAATAAAACAGGTTGATGGTCTTTCTTTATGACCCCTTTGTTCAAGGCCTCTCGAGCAGCTTTGCGCATCCTTCTCCACCTAAACAATTTTGTTAATAAACGGACCTTTCACAGATACTATTTAGAATACGAACACATCAGTGGAACCTGCTAGGGCAAATAACTTCCCTCCAGTCATCATGTCGACGGAAACGATGTTCGGCGGTCGATCTGAATATATTGCCGCCCTACGTTCCAGTAAATCTGCGGTCGCCTTGTGCGTGTTGAGAACAATTAATGGTTGTCCAAGGGCATTAACGTGAATTATTGGTCCTAAAATATAGTTGATAGTCTGCATGAACTGATCGACAATCCCACCCACCATATAGTTTGCTCCATTTCGTGTAAGTTAACCAGATTCGCCTTTCTTTTAGATCAAGTAGGTTGCCGATGAAGGGCAGGCCAGGAGGGCCAGGAGGTAACTTTCGCCATGGACTTCTGTAATATCCGACAATGCAGATAGCCATGACGCCTACGAGCATTGTCATGGAGAGCCTTACGTCCAACATGATCAATTTAAAGGTAGATGGGTAAAAGTCCATCTTAATATTGAAGGATTCCTGAGGGCGTACTTGGTTGGACTTGATTCACCATCCTTATATATATCTTCTGGACACCATCCCCAGTCGACATTAAGCCGAATAACTTTGCTGTGAAGATCCATCGCTTCTCCCCAATCCAGCCTAAGGATGTCCCAGGGCAGCCAAAAGACGGATGTGACTGTCAAACAAATTCGACAGTCGGATATCCAGACGTGGCAGGCTTGGCGACCAGTTTCCGGAAAAGGTACCAGTTGAGAATTGTGCGGTTTGTTTTTGGCAGCACCATCAGCAAAGTGTAAGTCTGATATAGATGTACCATTGTGAGTTCCTGGAGCCAGGTTGGATAGATGTTGGAGAAATGCATAATGATGCCAATGTCGTGAAATTGGCGTGAAATTGGCAGTTTGTTCAAATTCGGACGTGGCGGCATTGTTGCAATCTTCGGAAGCAGTCTTAGCCTTGGTCTCAGAACCCTCACCTTCAAAATTCGCAGACGACACTGGAATCGGTTCAACTAGCGCGAGTCGCGACACAGCGACCGAGACTGAGTCAGGTATTTCCTCGACTTGTACAATAATCATTTGATATAAGCCCTAATAATGAATATACCAGCTGATTGATGAACGTTTGAACGGTGATATATTGATAAGTAGGTCAACTCCCCTTGTCAGCCAAGCCAATCAACTCTGGGACCAGTTTCCCTCCCCTCTAGGTTGAACCAACCAAGGCCCTCAAAGAAGACCAAGTGAGTTACAGTACCCTCTTTTATTGAAAACCCGGGTCCTACGGCAGATATTCTACAGGAGAGAGTGGGCGTCACAGGTGTCGAGGGTGTCAGATATGTTGAATAATATGGCAGTATACCCGTTGAATTAAGTGCTGTAATGTGTGTAATGGTACCAGAAGCTAAACCGTTTTTTTTACAGGTGGTCGCCAGGTACAAATACAGTAGGGCCGGCAAGCGGCAATGCCCACAACCGATTTTCTTTTTCCCACTCTAATGTCGCGATATTACACTTCTTGACTGCTACTGCTATGATACATTTATACGAACGATATACGAGGTATCTACCCGAGATCTCTTAATGGTGGTGGAAAGTACAGGAATCCAATCTCCCTACGAAAATAGACTGCACTTACGTCGACGAGTATTTGCTGGAGGACAGGCATCAATAGTAAGCGTCAAAGGCAACGGAAACCGTGGAGTGTGAAAAAGGCCGCGATTCCTAAAACCCTCCACCTTCGGTTGTGGGTAGGTACCATTTTATTAGGGATGGCGAGGCTTTGAGAGATTCATCAGCTATCTACTTAGACTATCCATCTCTTGTAGCCGAAGACATTCGTACCCAAAGACTGGAAGCTTTGAAATGAGTCCAGGCGGCGTTGACCTCGAATTTGTGAACAAGAAAACCAGCGAAATGACTGGCTATAACCGTGTTTCATCCGCCCTCCAACATTCTTCACACAGATGGCTTCTTATGAGGATGGCCTGTTGGTATGATCTATTCTTCTCCACATCCATCCGTCTCTGAAATTCTTTCGATTCATTTGCAGAGGGTGGCCATACCTCCGGGTTTGAACGCCATCACCGTAGAATTGACGCCAGGAGACCTAAAGAGTGAATCACGTATTTGAAAGACATGCGTGGCACCAGTCTTTCTCCCAAAACTCTCCAGTCCAGTAATGTCCCATGATGGCGTCTCAACGTCCAAACTCTATTCCTATCACACCCGAGAACCTGCAACCTGGGAATGCGGGTCGGCCAACATGTGCCCCAGACAGCAAACACTTCTGGATTGGTGCATCGGCAGCGACCAAGTAGGGGGTTCGATTTCGTGAAAAAGGTACACGAAGGGGGTTTTGTGACGAAGTTGGCAGCACTGTGTGGTCTGTTGTGGATTCAGTGGGTTGGGGTTGGTAGGGAAGGGGTTGTGGCGGCTCGGTGCAGAACAAGTTCACAAGATGCTCATCCTGGTCGCCAGTTCCAACAGAAATAAATCCCTAAGGGTGAGAAGTCGGCCATCCCCTGTCGTTCTTTACCTTCCCGAGGTTCGGTCGACGATCTATTGAACCCACCGACGGTAGACTCGGACACTGTCGTTCAGGCAGAAGAGGATGATACGCAAGAACATTGCAAAGCGCAACGTGAGGGGAAGAGAACCACGAACACTGCCCTTCCCCTGGCCCAAGGTGTGATTATGTTAGTAGAACTCATTACTAACATCTGGATTTTCAGCGCCTGTGATCGAAGAATTTCGTCGTGTGGGACTTTTTAAAATGTCGTCGAGATCTGCTGAGACTTTAAGGCTTTTTGCTGGTAGTTGACGTTCCGTTGCCGCGATGAGCTTCTGGACCAGAAGGAGGGGAATATTGGCCACCGTGATGCCATTCGTGTTGGTTGCATACCGCAGGAGGGTGTCTGTATCCAGATGTATCGAAAAGTCGATCTTCGCTGCTGCGTCGCGCTGTGGGTTGGGTGCGGGGGCGTACCCTTTGAACCTGTATGGTCGCTTTCGATTCAAGATTAGGTTGATCTGACGTCCCAGGAACATCTTTCGGAGTTGCTTGTCGAATCGCGATAGGTTAATATCCAGGTCCTTTATGGCAAAGTAAGCATTGATTTGAATGCTCATACTATGATAAGTTCTTACCCTTGCAGATCGACATCATGCCGTGGGCATTGAGAGCGGCACTACCGATAAGAATCGAAGAGGATCCATGTGCTGAAACAGCATTGGAGACATTTAGAGCAGCGCAATAGAAATTGTTCGTGAGTTGGCCAGGGGGGCATAGCTTCCGGCTAGACCACAAAGTAGGGATTTCGAACATCTACTACGAGCTAGGTGGCTGACTGCTTTCAAGGCCGCCAGTGGTCAGCCTCATTTGAGATTAGTGCCGGTATATCGAATCCAACCTGTCTATTCAACAACTTACTGTCCATAGTTTTTAGAGTCTTCGCTCAAGTACTAACCTCAGATCACATCCGATCCGATCATTGGCGTTTTGCTTGCTCTGCGACGTATTCCTTTCCTTCCATCGCGCAACGGCACTGGTCGTTTTTCGGCATTTTTTTGGGGGCGGGCATGCCATTACTTATCTTATAAACGAGTCTTATGGGTTGTATGGTTAGTTCCCCAGCCGTAGGTGTCCTTACGTAGGCAGCTTTGTACTTATGTAAAATACTTTTCTTTTTTCCTTTGTATGGCACATCCGTAACCACAGGGCTTTCGAAGCAGTGTTGCAATACTTGCTACTCAAGTACCCAAATTGCATACATAATTGCTGGTTGCTCAGAAAACTCCGTCCAAGGTAAACAAAAACGCTGAAGACAGTGCAATGTCTCGAAAATAATCAAGGGAGTTTTCTTTCATCCAGAGTAACATCCTCAGGATGGATATGAACATTGATGCCAATATGTACCAAAAAAGGCAATAAACGGATATGAGAGCTACGCTTTTGGTACTTGAAATATGAGATTTCTATTTCGTTTCTACACACTGGCCCACATACCCTAGCGTGGAGAGCAAGAAATCTTGATGTCCGTTATCGTCAGCTCGGAGTTTAAAACCATTTTGGGTAGTAGCCGGCCAAATTGAATGTGTGATTGGCCATGGGTGTTGTCTGATTCCTTTAGTCTCAGAAGTTGTTGCACTGAAGATCTTGAGATTCCAGCATCCATGAAGTCTTACAAACGCCAGGTGTCACCCAAAGAGCAGCTGTCACAACTCCGTGCAGCTCACACGTTGCTGCAAGCTGGGATCCATCACGTCGTTTGGGCAGAATATGCCATGGCCATAGCTCATTGCGTCCCAATTGGTTGGGGCCACTTCGACTTGCAATTACTCATACCTCCGTACAATATCACACAGGCTGCACACCTAATTTGCTTGAAACACCCTTATAAACCAACTGACGTTCGTGAAGCCGAATACTGGCCAGGGCTTCCCAAGAACTTTGAACCTTTGACCACAGTCCTTCTCCGCCACCGAGACTATCCCAATTGCTACAACATAAACCAACCTCCTAATATCTATCTTCACACTGCATCTGCCTTCCATTTTGACATTCACAACCCCACTGACACTACCACCGATCCCAGTCCACCTGACGAGTCTTTCAGCGGGCTCCTTTATCCTTCACTGATAGCGTTCTGCAACTCTATCATCGACTCCATCCATGAACCTCCTTTACCCTTTTGCGATCAGCATTTCTACTGGCACTGGATGCGCCTCCTATCTGACCTCTGCCGCTATACTGCTGGTGAGAAAGGGTGGACCTCAAGGAAAGGAAAGCTTGTCGGATCATGCGAATGGCTCCTTCAAGAAATAAAAGAGGAAAATAGGCCATTCCTTTCCCGCATGCTCCTTGAACTTAGACTCCTTCCATTGCAGACTTCAGCACTGGAAAGAATCCTGATCAAGGATGCTCGCTGGTAGGTTACTCAGTTATTCGACATTTAAATATTTCAAGATCATTGATGTTTAGTAAACGAGAAGGACTTCCTTTTCGGTGTCCTATTGTGCCACCCTCTTACCTTTCAGATAAATATGTGCCCCCCAAACGAGAAGTGTTGCGGTACGATGCCGATTCAAAGTGTGTTTGTTTTGTCCTCATATCCGAGAATAATAGGGCAATAAGGAAATCCACAGCCCTGAACCCCAAGGCAACATTATGGCGCTTCTCTCCCTCCTCCTTTCGTCCAGTCTTTCGCCTAGCTACTCGACGCTGATGATCCGACTTCGTTCGGCTTGTATAATACAAAGATGATGATGACGATGAGTGAAGAGGGCTTTCTGAATCTTTGAATAAAGCACAAATTATTTCATCTGACCTCGGTTACATCATTCAAGTTCTCGAACGGTGTCTGGGAAGAATAACATGCCCTTTGGGATTTTGAACATTGCCGTATTGTTGCGACAACTTGATCAACCTGATATTGACCTGATAGGAATACTAATATAGTAGTAATTAAGTGAGATTGGAGCGTCACTTAGCAGAATCGAAATCATACATGGGTTGCCCATTATTCTATGGGAGTGAATTTCCACCTCACAGGGAGGCTTGCATAAAAAGGGAATGTGTGGAGCTTTCAGCTATCGTACTACTAAATTTCAAATCATCTAAGCTTGTAACTTACATGACCATCCCAGTTTCGACGCATTCCACAACATCACATTGAGGGATCGCGAAGGTAGGAAAGAGACAAGATATCTCCTTTCGAGTCAAAGTTCCACCCACAAGGTCATGCCAGTGTAAACGATTAGATGCCACTGCAATGTGTTGGGTGACTTATACAATGACAACGACAGCTTCCGACTCCAAACTGAGAACAGGGACCCGGGGGAGGTGTCAGTGCTGTGCTTCGATGTGGCGGCATCAGCCCCTGCCTTCAAATTCTTGACCAACATGAAGGTAAGGTGAATGATGAGCAATAAGTAGATCACTGAGAGGGTTCTATGAGCCGCCATCAAATACATTAAACAGAGGATGTACTCACAAACGGTGGTGAAAAGCCCGACCAAGATGAACCAGCCTAACAATTCCAAAAACAAGGCAAAAAGAAGGACAGCCAGCACTAATAGTCAAATATGGGACCTATCTCTTTAAGATGTTGAGTCAAAGATACTCACATAGTGAATGCAGATTCTTCGTTAAGAGTACGTCCCTTGTTATCACGTCTTTCAAAAGAGCTAGTTGTTTTCGCGAACGGCGTCTCAACCGTTTAGCTTCACGCTCCCGTTCCCGCTTCCGCTCCCGCTCAAGCATCCGTCGCTCCCGCTCAAGGTCCCGTCGCTCCCGCTCAAGGTCCCGTCGCTCCTGTAGCCGCTCCTGACTAAGTTCCTGTAGCTGCTGCTTACGTCGTTCCCGTTGCTCTCGTTCCCATAGCTGTTGCTCTCGTTCCCGTAGGTGTTGCTCTCGTTCCCGTAGGTGTTGCTCTCGTTCCCGTAGGTGTTGATCTCGTTCCCATTGCTTCACACCTTCCATCCATGACCATAGGGAGTCGGGGATCTGTAACATTGGTCAACTTGAAGTCGAACTCAAAAGAATAGGAGCTGGGTACTGAGTAGTGGTCTCAGAGGGTATTTATTAAACCTGAGCAGCGGACTTCGAAAAGCATCTTTGACAGAAACACAGCAGTCTACAGCTATTTTACTGCTTTGAAGCACTGCCTATGCATGATCCACGTGTTCTCAGCCTATTCATTCACACCATACAGCCCACAGCCATCCCACTTTCATGGTATCTCCTGAAGTTAGAAACTTGTCCTGGCCCGGACTCCAACCTTACGCAGGTGTAAAGTGGGGTCACTCTCCCACTTACAAACCCTGATATACAGGGGTATGCCATACGATTATCGAGTGAGTGTATTCTCCGCCCAGTTGTGGCTGGACTTAGGCTTCATATTCCCCTTTTCTGAGTATAACTTTATGGCACACCTCTGTGTCGGTGAGTTTCTCAGTTTTTTGTTCTAGTCAAAAGGGACTCAGAACCGTCCAGCTCTCCTCATTGCATGTTCCACCAAGACCCAACGACGTTTCTACTTGCCCCTTCTTTCCCAAGTCGCCCTTGGCATCCTCGTCGTTTGACTCTGTAGAGGAAGCGACCATCTAAACCGTTCTGACATCAAAATCGCAATCGTTCAAACCCAATCACCAGTTTCCGTCTACATTCTTCTCCTTGTCATCCCAAGTCTATTCTTTCAAAGGTCCGCTTTTAAGAGGGATGCCCCGTCCAACAATGGTCAATCCTTCCGTGGCATTCTCAATTCAGAAAGCCTTGATTGGGCGCTTGTACGACACCGAGCATGGCGCCTTTTATATGCGTTATGTTGCCTCAGTCTCCATTTCGTCCGTCAATTTGACAAAGCAGGATATCCTGCTAGAGGCCCATGTGCTGATCCGGTAACTCCACCAAGCCAAATCCGACTAGACAGTCGGCATGTCATCCTAAACATGAACGCCGTCCGTATCCAAAAGTGATATGACCTCTTCTTTTGTGTCGGGCGGGGCAGGAGCCATTTGTCCATGCCCATCCAAGAAACCGGCTGGATTGAAGTGGTCCGCGTCGGAGCCATAAATCTCTGGGTTTCAATTCTTGCACCATAGGTTAGGGATGACAATTGAATGAAATAGCCGTTGTACCAATCATCCTAGATATAACATCAGAATCAACTTCAACGGAGTAAAGTGTCATGTCTGAATAGGACGACGCGGCACCCCAAAGGTCCCCATCGCAAGCCTTCCTTCACCTGCATGCATAAGATCCCAAACGAAAATCAAATTGAAAGTGAAACTACCATTGCCCAGATGTAAGGCAGCTTTTGGTAATCACTGAATGAAGGCAATCTTTCTCCCTGTCATGTTCTTGTTGACCTTCTGTGTTTCAATGCTATCATTGCTGCCACCCACCATTCGAGAAATTCGGCAGGGGTGACCCCTGCGAGGTATCTGTGCTGAAGATAAGCGGTCAGCCGAGGAATATCTCCCTACACACTTCCCGCTATCCAGATGTTCTCAACATCAGAGTCCTCCTTCCTGGATCAGGGTGGCAGACACCCCCAGTCTGTGAGCAGAAGAACACAAATCAAGATAGACGATCGAATATGGGCATACCATCTGTTGCCTTGCACCATTCAACAGCCCACGGAGGACTTCTTCGTGACTTTTATAAGATTCCAGTGCCATACGCTTCCATGCAGCAAAGCTACTCTGGAATGTTAGCGAGGAGGATGTATGAAATTAGCGGTGAACGTCACTTGCTGAGGTGGGATGTGCCTCATCCATGTGAAGAATCCAACAAGGTGCGCATCTGGCCTCGTAGCCCTCGCAATTCGGTCAATAAGACCATGAACCCATGCGATAGCTAGGTCCTTTGTGGACTCTAAGGGTTCTTTATCATAGATCATGGCAACCATCGCAGATGCGGTTGCCCGACGAATATGGTCGTTACAGGAAACAGAATTCACGATAAGGCCAGATGCCAGGATCACGGCTTCTTTCAATAAAACAGGTTGATGGTCTTTCTTTATGACCCCTTTGTTCAAAGCCTCTCGAGCAACTTTGCGCATCCTTCTCCACCTAAACAATTTTGTTAATAAATGGACCTTTCACAGATAATACTTAATTACGAACACATCAGTGGAACCTGCTAGGGCAAATAACTTCCCTCCAGTCATCATGTCGACGGAAACAATGTTCGGCGGTCGATCTGAATATATTGCCGCCCTACGTTCCAGTAAATTTGCGTGTTGAGAACGAGTAACAGCTGCCCATGATTTTGACGTGACTTATTGGTCCTAAAATGTAGTTGATAGTCTGCTGAAAAGTCAATGAGCTGATCGACAATCCCACCCACCATATAGTTTGCTCCATTTCGTGAAAGTTAACCAGATTCGCCTTTCTTTCAGAGCAAGTAGGCTGCCGATAAAGGGCAAGCCAGGAGGGCAAGGAGGTAACCTTCGCCATGGGCTTCTGTGATATGCGACAATGCAAATGGCCATGAAGCCTACGAGCATCGTCATAGAGAGCCTTACGTCCATCAGAAGGTAGATGGGTGGAATTCCATCCCGAGTATTGAAGGACTCCCGAGGGCGTACTTGTTTGGACTGTCTACACATTCAGCATCTTCATATATCTTTTGACGCCATTCATCGGACATACCTGGTATGCACTGCCCGGAATGCTGACTTTCAAACGGATAATTCCGCTGTGAAGACCTTTCCAGATCGAAAGTAGGCTTGAACTCAATCAACAATGGTTGCTTGTCCCTGATTCAGCCTGAGGATGCCTCAGCTTGCCATATGGTCAGTAGAGATATCCGACAACATTGAAGATAATGCTGACAGCGTGGGCGTGTGCTTCCCTTGGCAGTTTGCAGTCCGCCTTGTATAGGAAACTCCGAACGCCCGTTGCATTTCAAAATCGGTGCCTTGGGTAAGATTCAAACCAGGCAGGGGTGAGTATAACCCTCGAGCCAACGGTTGGCGGTGCTCTCTGCCAGATTCCGGAATAAACTTGAAAGGCGTTCGCTCAAGGAGGTCTGCCTCCCCACATGCAGGATAGTAGGTATATCTGGTGTGAAAGCAGATTTTGTCGTACCCGATTCTTCTGGTAAAGCCTGAGAGATAGGATGAGCAGACTGTTTTACGAAATGGATGTTCCCAGTCATGCAGCCTTGGTGAATCTTGTTTAAAGACTCGACAAATGTGAATGTAGGGCACAGTGGCACAAGGTTTGCATGGCTCACTTGCCAGTGGTTGAAAGAAGGCGCCAAGTGACAGAAAACCGGACCTTGTTGGTTTAGCTCTCCTCATCTGCAAGCAGGCGGCAAGTTACTTTCCAAAGACAACAATCCTACCACCTATGTGTGATCTAGATTTCAAGGGGTGTTGCTTTGGACTTTCAACTGCACGCAGTGAGAGCAAATAAGGATCCTCGCGGGCTCATGTAGTTTCAGATGCTATAAGATAAACGGAGCTGAACTTGGTCATTCTCATGTCTAGATACAAGGGCTGTTTGGAAAACGTAAATGATCCTGAAAGGGATTCTCAAGCAAATACCACATACAGTCCATTAAAAAAGTGACAACTAGGCCTTAATCAAGGCTTCCTTTGTTCAAGATACCGTGCGTTTACGGCGACAACATGGTAAGCAACAACAGTGACCATCGCCATGATGCCGAGTGAGTTCGCCAGAGTATATAGGGTTTGATGCGAAATCATGTTTAAACGACCGTTTTCTATTTCGACTTGGAATTGAGTGCGTCGTTAGAAAAAGGATGGAAAATCTATGCACTTACAGACGTTCGGGAATTGGTCGACACAGAAAACAAGAACTGTGCCAGTGGACGTGGAAAGGGAAATATGTTTGGTTCTGTTTGTTCGTAACGGACAACGGCGGCTTTGTCAACTCCTCATCGTCAAAACCGTGAAAGAAACGTCCTCGACAACTATGAGGCCCACAATTGCGAGACACAGTGATATGCCCGGACGTACGTTCATTACTTTCTGCAATATACACCACATAAATTGAGCCTTCTTTTTGTGCCAGCAAAGGTCTATGTAAGTCCTTCCTACAGTGTTACATCGGACATTCGACTTAGTGGCTTGCTTTCTAGAACCTTTGGTGGGGTGACAAAGGTGGGACAAGGCAAAGAGGCATCACCCAATATAGTGAGCTGAAAAGCAAATCGATGCTTTCCCTTTCATAACCATTCATTTGCAGCCCTCTCTCCCTACCAAACGAAAACAGCTCCCCACTGGATGAAGTCCTACTTGTTTAACGGCTACCGTCGCCTTTCAGGGGAGCTTTTCTTCTTTGGAATTCCCATGGCTATCGGTGGGTCACTACATCAAACTTACGTCCCTGTCTTAATTTTCAAGTAGGATATGGCGTCTATGCTTGGGCAAAAAGCTATGACGAATGGCAAAATAGCAAGGCTGGTCACCTCGCCACTAGCGGCCATCATGATTAGATCCCTTGACAGTAAATTAATTCTGTCCGAGTTAGAGAGAGGCAATGAACACTTTTTATTATTTTGCATCTTCCTTGCCCAAGTTCTGTCAAGCAACTCGAGTTTCGGAACCACACCAAGGTCTTCGCTGATTTTTATAGCAATCTCCAAAGAAATCCCATGGACTTTCCTGCCAGCCAAAGGCAAATCCAGAGTGGCTCGTCTCACTGAACTCTGGACGTAGGCTGTACGATCATTGGCCAGAACCCGTCGAAAGGCTTCCCTATTAACCGTCATTGCGCGAACCATGGTCGTAACAACACATGCCCATTTTTGTGCTTCTGGGTTGACAGGAAGTCTTACGCGGCGCGCAAGACGGTTTCTAGCTTTGGATCCCCTGTCACGAAAACCCAGTACCCAATGCTCATGATGCAGTTAACCTTCCTAGGATCAACGTTAACTGATCGATTTGGACAATTACAGGATAATCCCATCAGACAATGATCTTCTGGCGATTGTGTAGCGGCGTCGATAGATCCTCGGGCTCGTGAGTTTAAACCGCTATGGTGATTTGTGACTATCGCTCAATAGACCGAAATAGATGGTGATTTTAGTGTTGCTGCGAACGCTGACATCTGCAAGTTCTCTCAACTTTTTGAAGTCAATGCTCGATTTCTCGTGTGCTCCTGAACATTTGTTCTGCGAAAGGAGTTCGATTGAACACTCGATGTTGAGGATCTGTCGATATACCCCAGAGAAGAAAAGCATTCTTTTGGCGACTGACCAACTGTCGGAAACTTCATTCTTCGCAAGGTAATGGATCCCCACGGATACTAGGTTTGAAGTGGCCATCATCTGGCAATTGGCAGTGTAATATAGCCTATAGAGACGAAATCAGCTTCTTCCGAGCGCCCGTCTCAGCCAAATCCATTTGAGCGGTCTATAAATACGGTTACTGAGAGTCAAGGGAGAATGGTGTGCAGCTGCCGTACGGCGTATTCTATCTCTACAGAGGAAAGTGACCGAGAGAACCCTAAAATTGATACTTGGTCATTTCCGAAAATTAGTTTGCAATTCATAGTTGGTTATCACTGATAACGAAGCCTGTAGTGAAGATACGTATTCCGCCACTATTGGTAAAGTTCTGTCACCGGTCCGTACAAAGGATACGTAGCTAGGTAACAATTCCAACTCTTAGGATTGAAAATTGCGTAATGATCCTAAATACTACAGTTCATGGCGGCCGTCCATGGATAATAGATGCTATCCACATGAATGGGAGAAGTCGGGATGAAAAAATTCCTTAACCTGTGAATCTCGTATTGTATAGCAACGGACTCCAGAGTAGCTATCACAAAAAACATTCATTACCAACTGGGAACAAGTCCATCCCTCACGACCCGCAGCCAGGGCCCAGGCCTCGGGGACGGATTTCGACACCTTTTTTACAGCAGCGCTTTGATAAACCAATCAACCTCGAATCGGAACAACCTGAAATATATTGTTCACGTTTTTGTATTGATAGGTCCTTCGGTATCTCGTCAATTTGCTAGATGGACTCTTATATCAACCGATCGAAACTAAATTTCAAGCAGAGAACTTGGAGAACAGCCCCAGTGACTGACTGAGTAAGGCTTCACTCAAGGCTTCAAAGCTTCGCCCAAATATAGATTTACAACCATATGGCCGCACAAGCGCCGATCCGTACCTGCCAGGGACTCGGAGGGGAATCAACCTTATCGGGTTAACGAGATCTCTGATTTTACCAACTTTGGTGCATGCCTTTAATACGGCAACACGCTTGACATGGAATGTAATGTTACCACTGACTGACATGGTGACCGAGGATACCAACTTTGGTCCTTCGGTACGGCACAAAGACAGCACACTTGACATCTCACGGTTGGTGGCAGATAAGACTGTATTTTTGCTAAGATAACGTAGCCGGTACTGGTTCTCCTCAAGTCCTCGACAGGCGTTCTTGTAAAAATGGCAGACTGTATTACTTACGGTAGTGGAAATATATTGGGTAACAAAAAGCTGCATCAAAGGTTCAATTCATTAGATAAGAACAAGGAAGATTCCAATTACTGCGCGGGAACGTGTTTATTGGAGACCTTAAAGACTTGAAGCCTTGGCAACCTCCCTCCCAGAATGTTCACAGAGTACCGTCATCTATGGGGCACATTTCGGATGCTTTTCCATAAAGGGTAATGTGTGTGTGTGCCAGATGTTGCCGAGGACCAAGGCTCATTCAAATTGCAATATATATTGCATTTGATGACCACTTGGAACTGAGAATGACTTACTGCCGATGTGAGCCCTTTTAAATTTGTGTGTCGGCGCACCGCTGCGATCACATCATGATGATCGATTTTTATCAGTAGATACCGGTCCAGTGGTATGAATCGAAGATTTTGAGAAGAAAATAACACAAACGTTTTGCGCCTCCGACTGACAAGAAATTCGAAAGAGGGTTCTTTAACCAAATTTCGTTGGTCCTGATTAGATTCTGATAATCCATCCTCACCCCCAAAATTCCCAAAGTCATTTCTCACAAAGGGCGACCTCTGAAAGAAGGTCAGAAATATGACTGGACTTAACAGCACAATCAAACCAGGTATCTGTGACAATTTGCATGCGAAAAGGTAGAGCCACAACCAATACCTTGGGGCATGTCGCCCTGAGGTTATACAGTATTTC
>Ga0307509_10007898_pt1 | contig 13738 bp, 7 predicted proteins | sample 10_EM_MG_FD_202245 | JGI IMG/M metagenome (GOLD analysis project Ga0307509, IMG submission 202245) | Populus trichocarpa ectomycorrhiza microbial communities from riparian zone in the Pacific Northwest, United States - 10_EM | ecosystem: Host-associated > Plants > Roots > Unclassified | place...
GCCATGCTTCTTAAGGCAGCCACTATTCCTCTCAAAGACTAACCCCGTGGCGAATTCGCTCTTCCGGGGATAGTAACTGCCATACCGGGAATGGTGGCGGGTCGAGTTTACCCAGAATCTACGGTATAGGCGTTGGCGAATGAATGGAAAACGGGGTAAAGAGGAGGAGGGGAAAGCCCGGGGTTATCTTTTTTTTTTGTTGGGATAAGATTTGTAGTAACTTTAGCTGAATGCGCCACAGTGGCGGAATGACGTACTCTCTTTCAGCTTCTCGACTACCGGTACCTATCTGTCTACAAAACTTCACCTATCGGTATAAAAACTACAGCATCGCAGGATCTTGGGTAATCGGGTTGTCTGGGTAGTCAAAAATTTCCCTCCCTAGAAAAGGGGAGGGCACAGCAGGAGGTGAGTTTGGTCGTCTGGGGGAGGTAACAATAATGTCAATAATAATAGCAATACTGGACCTTATCAAAGGAGGCACCTCGGGCGGCATAGCACACTGTTCAATCATTTGGAATCCTACCGTACGATCGCGGAACAGGGAAATATACAGTCCCCACTGATTGGCTCGTAGGCTTGGATCACTGAGATCCGACCAATCAGCGGCGAACTGTATATTTGCTAGAGGTGTGCATTTTCCTATTCCGCGATTGTAATATAGAGGTCACGATCGAATCCGTATTCCACTACTAAAACTATTCTCTATTATCACATCCTCACAATACTGCCTTGCCCACATTTCCACTCCCTCTCCCGACCAGCAGGGATACCTCATGATTTAAGCTACGGCACATAGCCCCAACATAGACAGGCACCATCCCGGGTAAACTAATATCGCATATTCGCTTGGTCAGTGGCGCAGGCGAGTACGGCCACATCCCCGGAGAAGGTTAGTGTGTGAACGATGGTTGGGGCTGAGTATGTGGTAGGGCCCCGAGTTGTCGCAATGTCTGGCGAGTGCGAGTACATGATTGTTGCCGTGAGTGGTGGCGATAGTGGCATGCGTACCGTACTCCGTAGTGTCTACGGGGAAGCACCGTAGGTGGTGTACGTGCGCATGTCGTCTCTGCCGACACGCGGTAGGTGATGTATACGTGGACATAGTACTGTCGTGGTATGATACCTGGGGAGTGCGGGGCTTAGTTGTACAAAAGTTGGAGATGATTTCTCAACCCACCATAATGACCGAATGTTGCAGAAACTCAAACGACCCAATAGACTGCTGTCTTGTCGAAAATTTCAAACCATGGAAAAAGAAATTATTACTTTGCGAGGGGCGTAGCCAAAACTGGCTGCTTAGCCCCTTCTAGGAGAGAAAAGGGACTAAAAATAAAAACGGAGATTATCGTGGTGGGTATCACCTGAGCAGGTAACTCTACACCGGACGATGTTCGAGGCTCTGAGGCGCCGGGTTCTTACTGTAGTGACTGTTGGATGAAGTTAAGGTCACAGTTGTGACCTGGCGCGGGGAAGCGCAAGGGGTGTGTGTGCGCGTTTTAGGAGAGCCATGTGTCGGAGGGGATTAGGGGGTTTGGGGAGGCTGCCTAGAGTATCATTTGCGGTGTTGCCTTAGGATCCTGGTGAGCGCTGTTGGGGGTCTGTAATGGCGGCTTTGTGAAGATATTGGTATAGGGGGCAGGAGGCTAAGAAGCAGGGTATTTGGAAAGTAGTGTTTTCTAGGAACTCAGCCAGCCCGAGCTAGTGCGGGCCCATGCTTGAGTTTCTTCGGAGAAGTTTTTTTTCTTCTCACGATACATTTTAGAGACGCTTGGAGAAGTGAAAGGCAGAGCACTGTGTGAAGATTCCCTTTCTAAACCCCAGCAGATGCAGATTATTCGGGAGGCTGCATGAATTATATTCCCTTGTAACGGAAAGGATAAGAATTAGGAGGGGCACTGTTGTTCGGGGGGGGGGTTCTTAATCTAGGCCTAAAGGATATGTCAGGTGGTAAGATGGTCTGCCTAAACTGTCGGTCCACACTAGTTGCCAAGTTATCCTAATGCTGTTGTGATACGCCCGTCTGCAACTTCACCCAAGAATTGGTGATACCAGGGGAGCGAGTGAGAAGGAGTGACTGCCGACGGTACCAGACTCCAGCATATTTGGAGCGGCACCAATCCCCAAGTCTCTTGATACTATTGCCTCTGCGGGCTAGGCCTACTTGAATCAAGGACTGGCCTGAGGGAGATACTGTCGGAAAGGTTTAATTCTTTGGGCGGGGATTTTATATCACAATGTGGATTGGTTGGTACTCGTAGGAGTAGGCAAATTGCAAATAAATGGTTCGATGGGGGGAAACTTTCACAGAGTTGGGTGGTTTAGTAGGGCTTCTCATATTGCAATTTGTAGTCCTAGGGGAAGTAAGAAAGACTAACTATAAGAAAGATTGGGCTAAAAGTGCTTGATAAATTTGGCTCTCTGTTGGTCTCTAGCTTTGGGGCTACTAGTAAGCTCATCTAAGTCTCCTCGCAGTAGTACGTCGGGGGTGTTTGGCAATGACAGTGCCGACAAGAACTAAGGAATTGGTGGTGGGGTTCCGAGCAGGTCCGTAATATTTCTCCCTCAACTCAACCTAAACCACCCCCTTTTCTCTACTCCGTAGAGTACATTTTCCACCGACGCTTCAGGCCATAAAGGCATCCTAGAAACGCACAAAAACCTTTGCTTTTCCTATTCCCCTGATTCGTCTCTACAGTGCTATTTCAGCTTAAGTTAGGTGATATGCCCCGGCTTGCATTTCTGCCGGACCGACTTGTCGAAGTCTTTTAAGGTGGTAAGCAGGTGGAAGCTAACCCTAGGATCTGATACAGAAACACCGGTGATATCTAAGAAGTTTAAGTGCAATAGAAACTACGACTTCTTACCTAGAATTGCAATTTCATCCAATCTGGGCTCCACCCTTGTTGATCTCTAATCACATAGTGTCACTCGAACTAACACCCTGAGTCGTTGGAGAGCTGCTAATCCGCTCTGTGCCATGGGCGGTTCAGATACGCAGAAGGGAGGGGGCAAAGGATCTCGGACAGCCCATCTGGGGCGCTAGCGTCCACTGGGCTGAATACCGTAAAAACTGGAATAATGGGACTATGTGCTATGCAGTCAGAAATTTCCTCCTCTGGGGGATGGGCGGAAAGCACCAAAAGTCTGCCTCCCGAGACAAACAAAAAAGAAAAACTTCGGGTTTTACCAAGAGGGGCAGCTCCAAAGTCCTAGCACATGGTCCAATTGTTTGAGTTTTTATGGTATGAGATACCCATATTTCTGAAGGAGAAGAGTAGGGGCGAGGCATGACTAAAGTTAGGTCTAAGAAGCTATAAAGAAGATAAGATAATTTCGGCTATAGAAGGACGGGGCACACGAGGGTGGCAAAACATGAGCTGGGGGAAAATAAAGCAGAACCGTCCCTCACCTGGCCAATACTTTGCCTCTACAGCGGGTGTCTTCTTATATGTAACCAACAGACTACCAACCCTACTCCCTGGAAGTTTAGGATCTAACTGGTTGGCGGCTACCCAAAGTGTTGAGGAAAATCCAAATGCATGACTCTTGGGATATGGGGAACTAATCGGAATGGGCTGAATTCCGATTCCGCCTCCGCTTCTCAGATCTGTCTCTATACGGTGAATTTACTTTCTGGACCGCATCTCCTGAGGGGTCTTCCGCTCTTCCTTTTTTTTAAAAAAAAAGAAAAGAAAAGAAAAGAAAAGAAAAAGAGAGTAATTGCTGTATGTTCGTGGTGCTATTTGCGGATTGCGCGAAGCGGCTTCCAGCATGTCTGAAGGTGCCAACGATACCTTTTTCTCTTAATGGCGACCGAGTGATGGTTTCGTACTCTTGTATTACCCCTCAACGAAGCAAGGGCCTTGCTGTTTGCCGAATTACGGTCTGCATCTTTGCTGTCTGGGGATAGCATAAGAGGTACCTTCGATAACTTCTCACAGCTCTTTCTCGAAATCTAGAAGAGCAATTCTACTGCAGCCTCAGGTGTGTCCTGGATATGTATCCCTCTACTGCCTAGAGACAGTCTAACTGGCAGACAACTTAATATCACGAGAGTGAGATTGGAGTTAGTGAGGATCCTCTTGAATAGCCTCCCATTAGTTTTCATATATTTATTCGAACTAGGGCTCGCAGCGGTCTGCGGGCCCGGGCAGCCAAGTGGGGAGACTACGAAAGTTAAATAGAACTAGACCATAGTCTAGCATTTGTCTTGCGATTTCTTGGGAGCGGCAATTTCAGCAAGGAGGAGTGCCCGACGTGGTGGAGTATCGACAAAGAATCACCCGTTAGGTCGTAAATAACCTTAGGAGTCTACTAGTTTCTTTTGTAGAGGATTGTGGGCATCTCCGGCAGGATATGGGGGGCAGTAGGGGGGCAAATAGTATGAGTTGGAAGTAATGATTTGGATGCTCTTGATGTATCCACTAGGTTTCCATGAAAGAGGGAATACTTGTACACGGGGTAGTGTTTGGAATCCTCACCCCTATTTCCTTTCCAAATATTTCTCTCCAACATTGGTAGTGCGTTAGTTTAAGCTAGATCAGTAATATATCGTGTGCCTTCTGGCATGATCCAGGAGGTACTGATACACCGGGGGACAAAAATCCGTTCATATCTTCAGTGAGCCCCAGCGCCTAAAGGATAGGAACACATTTCCACCCACCGGTATAGACATTCTTTTATCACCCCACTATCACAAGAAATCATTCGGTTGTAAACTCTCACCCTTGTAGAATTATACTGTGTGGCGCCTGAGCACAAATTGAGCTGCTAATCCGCCTTGTACACCCAACATATTAGCCACAAGTCCCCTAAGTTCCCTCAGTGGGTTGTGATGTCCTACGTTCTCATACATGATACATCAAAAGAACTCATTATAGCCTACTATACCCCCCCCCATTTAGTTAGATGCTAAGAGCAAAAGCCTTACCGGAGGCTAGCAAAATAGGGATTTCAGTTAGCCCTTATCTGATCCTGGGTGAAGACTGACTGTCCCTCTGTGAGCATTGTGTTCGCGCTCTTGGATTATGAATAGAGTTGAATCGAATAGAGACTGACTTCGCTATCTGTTGGCCCGGGTCCCTGTTGACGAAATGCGTCCCTCAATCCACTGAGTTAATAGACGGCTGATATTGAAGAAGGCAGCGTCAGTGACTTGAGGTATGTAGTTCAAGTTCGGCTAAGGAGCCGAAACCGAAGGAAATCTTGGTATTAGACGAATACCCTAAACTAGTCTGAGATAGCCAATATGCCCCCAAAAGCCGAATATTGCATATGCGGAGAAAACCAATTAACGGAGAATGACATTATTTTAATACATGTGGCTGCAGCTGAGCAGAGCGGTGTCCGGCCTTGACAAACGCTTTCTTCTCCTAGCCACAACTCCACGCCACACTCGTGTCCCTGGTCTCCGCTCTGCCACTCAAGCTAGGGGGGTGGGTGGGGTTTGTGTCAGCAGGGGCAGGGCTGATGTCGATTCGCGTTTATTAGAGTCATTTAGCCCTGGGGCTGAGAAACGGTTATGCAGGCCTTTCGGGTCGAAAAACTTATGGCGTGTGTAACGTCTTGCATACAAAACCGGCAGATCGGCAAGAAACTTGGCACACGAATAGCGCTTTTTCAACCTCGGGGCTGAATGTCTCCTCTAAATGGAGTGTCCCTTGTTGTCGGTATTCGGGGTCGACATGTTGGTGACGCTCGGTAGTAGTACTCGAGTACTAGTACGAGTACATGAAATCTCGATCAAGGTCTATTAACTCAGGTGTCTTTGCCAAGAGAAAGCGCTCTGTCAAGGTCTCGAGTGGGAAAAACTTGAACTTCACCTAATTATCGTAGCCGAAGGTGTTTCCTTAGGGCTCTAGAGATGTACCTTGCCTTAGGTATTCTGGAGCATATGAGGAAATGGGGGCATGTGTGGCGGTAAAGAGGTATGCGTGGCCATCCGTGGATTATTTCACCATGTTTTATACAAGTATATAATCCTATCTTTGCGGTTGAGTTAGCGAGAGGAGCATGAAAGCGGTGTTTATGACCACACCTTGCCTCCTCCCTCCTACCGTAAGAACTCGAATAATTGAACCCCCCGCTAAGACATCCGAAGTTCCTTCTCTTGGATAGGGGGCGAGTTCACAGCGAAAACTGACCCCCTCTAGCCAAGCTTAAGACAAAAAAAGAACCTGACCTCACCATCCAAGGCAACTCCAACGTCCTAAAGTGAGGTTCAATTATTTGAGCCTTTATGGCACCCAGCGTGCAAGCGCCAAACAAATCCGCTCACCCGGCCGCCCCCTATTCACATCAAGAAATACTAGATGCTTCCATAACCCACTGTAAAGATAATCGCGAAGTCGACAGGCCCGCCCCCCCACGAGACTAAAGATTCCTGGCAATGGCCTATGAAGCCTAGGGATGCTAACTTGCTCGCACCTTCCGGGTTGTCTGGGTCAATGTTGGCGAGATTTTCGGCGCGTGGCGCTATGGTCGCACAAGAAACTTCAAGTGGGCTGGATCCGAGTGACCAAGAACTTGTCGGTGTCTGGGATCTGGCATCTTCAGAGCTACTGTCTTCTTTTTTAGGTGTTTAAACGCCAGGAAAAAGCATCCTTCCACGCATACAAAAAATTTTGAATTCGCGGGGGGTTGTAGCGCATAAAGAAATTTGCAAACCGTTTTTTGGTGATCCGGATGCTTATTCTCGGCTTAAGTATCACGATAGTTAACCAAGTAAACAAGCAGTCCTTGAGCATCAATTGAATGGATCATAGACAATCACTCGCGGAATATAGAAACTCAACTTTTGCCAGACTACTCACTCCTCTTAGACCTCCCTTTAGCCAGTATCCATTTCATTTTACCGAGCTAGAATTTATAGGAAAGTGCGAGGGAGCGTATTACCCTGAGGGGAAAAAGACGCTGTTTTGGTCACGCATCAGTGCAACGGGGGCGTTGAGGGTTTCTTCATATGGGTAGTTGATTTATTAATCCCTCGGAACTGGTGATTGATGTGCTTCTCTTCTCTGGAAGGTGGAGCCCTGAAAAGGGCAGAATATCGCAAAACGCCTTAATTTTGTCCAAGAAACTTGTTCCACGCACTTAATACCACAACTGGGTAATATAATACTGGTGGCCAAACCATATAAATTTCAAGAACAATACAAAACAACTATCTAATACAAAACAGCTCCTCCCCTCCAGCCAGACGAACCAAAAAAGGTTTACGCTGAAACTAGCATCAAAGATATACTGCCAACATGTGCGCAAATGCCGGCGTATGCCTCCTCAGTCAGTCACGGAGAATTACGTCCGTCCACTACCACCAGCAGCGGAAAGATCCCATGTTGTCGTTCCACGGTCCGAGAACTGAATACCCAGGGTACCCAAAAGCAACGGTGGCGCCACCGCCACATTGGGGATCGTGAAAGAGTTGGCAGGTGGTACCTTGTGGGAGAGGATATCAGTAGGGTTCATTAGACCGAATCAAGAGGGTAATACCTGGGTCGGGGCCAAAGGCGCTAATATTCCGTCTCCAGTAATCATCCCAGTTTGTGCAGCCGCCGTTGGTCGCGATGCAGATGTATAGATTATTACCTTTGAAGCCTCTAGAGTGATCCCATTAGCTTTAGGGGGAAAGGGGCATGCCGAGCAAGGTGTTGCTTACTCGTCCGCAGATACGAAAATACACCCAGCGGTTCTCTTTTCAAGGCTCTCCTATTGTATAAGTTAGTCACTGTCTGCAGGCCCAATTGGTGGAAGGCAGCTTTCTACTCACGAAGTCTCTGGCGTCCAGATTGGAGGAAGCAACGGGAACGTCGTTGGCTTTGGGAGTGATGATAGTTCCCTTGGGGAAGGGCTTCGGGGCTCCTACGGGTGTCCCGACCTTTGATAGTTCAGTAGGTGGGCCGTGGTCGGATCTGAGATCCCGGGCGTTAATCGCAGCCGGAGTGGCAATGACACCGGTAGCGGAGAAAGTCGCCAACAAGAAAGAGAGAAAGATCTTGGTCTGCATTTTGAATAGGATGTTGAAGATCGAAATGGGTTGAAGCTGGATGTCAAAGCTCTTAATGGGTTGTCAGGGAAGCTGAGGATGGTGATGAAGCAAGTCGGGGGGTGGAGAGAGGGGTTTTATACCTGAAATCTGGGCTGCTAGCAGGTAGAATTTGGCATTGCTAGTGCAACCATAGCTATTCGCCTCATTTGGCAGGAGGATTGGTATTGCGAAGCCCCACCATAATCTTAGCACTCCTCTACGCTGTGGGCCAATGAGCTCTCAGGATGCAAGGTAGTCTCTGTCAAATAATTAGCTTCAATTAGTCTGCATGCGCTGCTGGTGTGCATTGAGACCCGAAATAAAATCCATAGCCTACAATCCCCAGCGGTTACCTACCTTTGTGTATCGTGAGCCTCTGCATCTCCCTAAATTAGAGCTTCGGAGCTCTCGCAGGGATAAATACTATGAGACTCTGACCATTGCTAGAAACCCTGCTTTCCTGCCAGAGAAGGGAAGATGAATTGGATTAATTGCCGGTTGTCCCCATCAGCTGATAGAGTTCTCGAGCAAGTCCTAACCAAGGCCGTCTTTATCATTTTTCCCCTAAAGACTTCAAACTTCTTATGGTGAGTTGGACTACAGGAGATTCCCTAAGACTCACGCCTGGCCGTGGGATGGTAGTGTAGCCATCCCCCAGGAAACGATAACTCTCCAAGTACAGTAGACTTTTGCTTCTTTCCACCTAGTAAGGGTGAATTCGAGTGGAAGGAAAGGCTGTAAAAAACCCATCTACGACAACCTCATTCAAATAGCCTACCACTATTGTTCCTCACAATCAATATCGCCCGTGGATATTCACTATAGTATCCCATCTATAATACCTCTATCATGGCAATCCATTAGTGGCAATCCATTAGCACGAGGCCCCCAACCAACAGTTGCTGCTCAACAACCCCCGCTGGACTAAGCTCGAAAGAAGGACAAAGCCCCCCTTGCAGCCACTAAATATCTACCATTGATAAATCATTCCCATAGACCGCCCCCAGCAATTATTCAGAAAGGACCCACATGTTGTAAGTACGATGGGTATCCACTCCTCACTCGATAGCTAGAAATACTACCAATAATTACCATTTCTCACTAGCATTGGTACGGTGTGCTAATGAAGGGATATTGTGAAACAAAGACCCTCGGGAGCACCCTTTTGGGCCTATAGTAAGCCGCCGGGGGTCCGGCGGGGGATGGGGTTGGAAGAAACTATGCTTAGAAATGCCTATTAGAGAAGGGGGTATCTGCTATTGCACTGTGGGCACTCTGCGTGCATCATATCATAAGGGTTCTCGAGAATCAAGATATGGCGGTGGTTTATGATACAAAGCCAGACAGGCACCTGTGCACACCGGCACTTTGCCTTCAACCTACGGTACCTTAAACCTGGGCCTGAAAGCACGGTGTTGCTGCACAGTGCACAGCCTGTTGGGAGGAGGGTTCGGATAAACAATATACCTTAACAGCAGCTTCTAGTCTTGGGTGCCTTTGACTATCTCGATTACAGAGCCATGTTTGAACTATCTAATTCCTAACCCTAACGAGCCCGCATGACCGTGAATTTAGGGTAATTCAAGCCCAATTAGGCACAGCACCAGCTAAAGAAGCGGCTACATATACCGTAATAACTTGCCAAACTCGCTATGCAGCCAAGCCCACCATTCACGGGTTGTGGCCAATCGGAGAGTAGACTTGCAGCCACGGTCCGTCATGCTGGCCAATTAGAGTGCGACAATCTGGTGGCTTGCATGGCGATTTTGGCGAGTTTCTACGGTACTAATAGAAAGGCCGAAACAGACTTGTAATCACCTCAGACAATTTTATGAAGACCCCAAACGGAATCGACGATCTACCAGCCTCTGCCGAAAGCGAAGCTTCTGACAACTCCCGTTTAAAGAGATCTCACGTAATTCCACCCTGTTAACCTAGTACTCCTAGAGGTCGGAAAAGGTGGAGAAATTAACTTTGCCCTGCATCAGCCAGCAAGCAAGGACTCTCGTGATTCGTTCTCTAAGCATTTAAGGCCTCGTTTCTCACTGAGTAGTCAAACTGTGAGCTCTGCAAGGAGCGGCCTATTGTCTGCAGGCTGTTTATTGAAGGGGTATCAATAAGGGATTTAAGCACCGAGTGAAAAATAACTAATCAATCTCACATACCGGCCGGCCCCAAAGATCCGAATTCACACAGGCTTCTCTGCTGAAGCAATATATTAGGGTATTATGTGTGTATGCGATGTTAGGTGCCTAAATGGTCGGTGAAAATTGAAATCTCCCACAAGAGGCTCCTTCAGTCTACTTGAGCTCCGCTGGTATGCTGTAAAAACTCGCTGAACCCACCACCAGAAATCACTGGATTCAGCCGCAATGAGCTTAACGGAGCATGTCAACAAAATTGCGGTAGGGGGGTCTGAAGAAGGTAGCCGGTAGGATCCTGTCCCATCCAATGTTTAAAACCCATGAACTGATTAATATTCCAAAGACCTTGCTCACGGCGAGAATAAGTTCAGCCCTGAGGCAACGGGCGCAACCGCAGTTCCTTGCAACACTCAACCATCCCAATACCACGACAACTTCGGTCAACACCACAGTCAGAATGAAAGGTGCTATTGCCAGATGCAATGCCCCTAGAGAGAGGGAGGGGCACGGATGTGCGGGCCTCAGTATTAATAGTCATTATAGTTGTGGTTGCAATTCTAATCGCAATTGCGGTCATCATGACTGTAGAATTTTGCGGTTGATCGTGGTGTGCCGTTGCCGCGGCACTTATTTTCGCCGCGAGTAATATAACTTCCTACTAACTGGTCATCTGAACAGTTAATCTAAATAGCCTGCTCCAGGTAGGCAAAGTGGATGTTACTGTGGTTTGGTTTACGTAAATACTCGAGTATTCCCATGCCATAGCACTGAACCGGGAGGGCATCAAAGTGCGGGCGCCAACACAAAGGCACCAAGGAGATGCATAGGGTCCAATGAGCTCATCCATGGTCTTCAAGCTATGGGTAATATGGAAGGTTAGGGGGGTTAGAAATGTACCTTTCAGCTCATGTTGCGCAAAGATGGAGAATGGAGTTGCTACTGACCGGAAAGAATGCGGTGTAGCACCCGGCTGAAGGGAAACATGGTTTGTCCGCTGATCTGGGTCGAGCCCCTTCAACCCCCTAGCAATCCTGCCTGCACCCATCCCGTACCGGAGGGCAGGAACAATCGAGAATTAGAGAACCCTGAGGTCAGAGGGGCAGCGCACGACAGCAGAAACCCATGTAAGGATTGCTGCACCAAGCGCTTTCATAAATCAAGTATAATACCGACTTACTCGGAGGGCTGCCGGTATTTCAAAGGACGGGAGAGAGAGCAGAGCACTGATTGGTAATCTAAAGTCAATATAGGTTAGTTCAGTTGCGAGAGAGCTCACGGATATTTGTTGGGGCACGTCCTGGTCGCAATTGGGGGGGGCGGAGGTAGAGCTCGGGTTATGTTTGGTCATGGATAAGTTGCCATGTGACTATTAAGAGTATGACGGTCTGTACAAGCGTGCCGTCTTACTGGATATCCCGGCATCGAGCTCTTAATTGCCATTAAGTAGCAATATATGGCTGTGTTGTGACACATCGAGCGCTTCAATACCGTACTATCTCAATGTGTTAGGTTGTTATCATTATCAATATCGTGAAGCATCAACTCACGACCCGCTAGTAACTGCTGGGAAGCATCCCCTCGCGCCGGGCAAGCCCAAGGCAGACGAGAATAGATAATCAGCTCAATTCTTTAGTATCACACCCAAGTTGGATATAGCTCCTAGCTACATTAAGCTCACCAAGTATCACTCGTAATATAGTTCCCTGCATAGCCATAATACCCTGGTTCTAGTCGCGTAGGCACTAGTGGGAATTTCTACTAATGGCTTAGACCTCCGATCCAGTTAGATGTCGTATTTCTCGAGGGTTTAGAGCAAACAATGATTATGAGCAACTAGTTCTCGCTGACAAATCTCCCTGAGAAACCTTTCCTAAGCGGAATTTCTACCATCTAGCCCGGGGCGGACATAGAGGATTTCATCGAATGCTGTAGTATAATGTTTTACCAGCTAGTTTCCTTCAGTGAGCGATCTCAGATATCCATTCCCGGTGAAAGCGAGGCCCTGGTAGTGCTAAGTGATAATAAAGGGAATGACTGGGAGTTTCAAGTATCCCCCAACACCCGAAAGAGCTCTCGAGGCACTGGCAGTACCACTCCCGTAATATTGGCGAGGGCTATGCCCAGCTATAACTCCTCGGGCGCCTAGAAAACCGATTAGGCGGGCAGGGGTTTTGGGTCCGCGCCCTCATTTCCACTGGAGGTATCATAGGATGTTATTTAATTTGGTATCATATGATAGGAATAATGACAGGAAGGGTAAGAAGGCTTAACACCTTGAATCCCTATCCATCTCACCACCCTCCCGGATATCCGAGTACCCGTACTAAGTCATATTAAACTCTAAAAGATGACATTCAATCTGCGGCCCGCCCTCTGTGCCCTGACATTAGCCCTCCCCCAGGCGGTGGAACTATGCACTAGGGAAAAATTGCGGACAAAACGGCAATTCTCCAGCCCCAGACCACTATGTGAGTGAGCCGTAACAACCCCTATTGGGGAATCCACTCCCCTGACCATAAAGTCCGCATCGATTCTAAACCCAGTAAGCATCAGTGACAACGATTCGCCCACAGCACTGATACGATACAACTTGAACTTCTGCTATTATCATAAAAACTCGAATAATTGGACCATGTGTCAGGACGTTGGACTTGCCTCTCTTAGTAAGGCCTGTGTTTCCCCACCCCCACTTTTGTCTTGTCTCGGGGGCGCGTTTGTTGGTGTGTTCCCCCCCTGTTTCTAGGGGAGGAAATTTCGGACTGCGTAGCACATGGTCCAATTACTCTAGTTTTTACGGTATGGGACCTCTGAATAGCACCGGTGGCAAGCCTACCATAGGAAATACCGTAGATTTTGGGTAAACTCGACCCGCCGCCATACTTCTTAAGGTAGCAACTATTCCTCTTAAGGACTAACCCCGTGGCGAATTCGCCCTTCTAGGGATAGTAACTGCCAGACAGGTAATAGTGGCGGGTCGAGTTTGGCCAGGATTTACGGTATACTTTTCTCTTTTTTTCTCTTTTTTTCTATAAAAAAATTCACTCAGTGTTAGTTTGTTGCGACAGCGGTTTATGAAGTTTAGGGTGGATGTTATGATCCGAGGAGTACAAAGTGCCAGCACCCGTGTGGTACCGAAAAGCACGTGGTCAACTTAAAATAGCTTGGCATGCTGTCAGAATCTGACTGAGACATGAAATCCCGGAAGCCAGGCACTGCCAACCTCAACTGAGAAGGATATATGTGCAGTACAATACAAGGCGAGTCAGCATTAGGGTACAAATACGTAAGGAAATAACTTACCATGAGGAATGGGCGAAGAGTTGTTGGGTATGTTAGGTAACTTACAGGGCTGCTGAATATTGGAAATCGTAAAGTTGCCGTTGATCCGCTCAAGACCTCATGTCTTCCTCTTTCCGCTTTAGGCACAATACAGAGAGAGTACCGTAAAAACTCGATAGATCCACTAAAGTTCATCGACCTCGGATCACCCCGATCAGAGACAAAACACCCCGAGAAGGAATAGTGTTTTCCAGACTAGGTATAGGTTGGGGAGGCGAGCTTGCAG
>Ga0307509_10007899_pt1 | contig 13738 bp, 22 predicted proteins | sample 10_EM_MG_FD_202245 | JGI IMG/M metagenome (GOLD analysis project Ga0307509, IMG submission 202245) | Populus trichocarpa ectomycorrhiza microbial communities from riparian zone in the Pacific Northwest, United States - 10_EM | ecosystem: Host-associated > Plants > Roots > Unclassified | place...
GCAGCATAGACGATACAATAATCCTGGCATTATCTCAAAGAGAGGTTTAGTCTGGTAAACATCAACGAGGACTCGGAAATATAGATAAGGGACACTCCCTCCTTCCACCATGTCAATCAAGCGGCGACCGCGACAACCTTGTTCTCCCTCTTGATTGAGAACACCGCGATCTGGCTAATAAACAACCCGATAGTAATACCCACCGAAACCTGTATCATCCTCAGCCCCAACGAGAAGGAACCCAAATACGCAGATTCCGCTGTCGTGCCCGAAGAGTACGGAGAGAGTAGTCCACCTTCGAGACCCAATGCCGACTGCGAGCCGAGTTCCGTGCCAAAAGGGGTCATGAATGAGAAACATGAGGCAGTGAGTAAAGTATAGCCGGAGCTTGAGGGGCAGGATAGAAGCGGATGAACTCAAAGAGGGTAGAGAAGGATGGAATGGAAAGCGAAGAGGGGTACATACAGGAACCAAGAACATCAAGCCCGGCACGGCACTCGTGTACGACCCGCCCCGTGAGAACCTCCCATAAACGTTCCCACAGATCCCAATGACCAACGCTCCAACCGACGACGAAACGTATACCCTATCAGAAATCACCGACGCGCCTTTGTTCGCAGTGTATGCGAGGCACGAGAACACTATCTGAAAATAACGTCAGGGGGGAGGCTGTACACATTGAATGCGTGAGCACTGAAGAGTGTGGACTCCATAAGGAAACAATAAAATACCCCCGACCGGTCGAATCCATCAGATTCCAAGAGGTTGGGGCATTCAGAATGGATGGGTGTCCAACGTTCAACGTCCAAGACCGTTCGGCCGCAAGAAAAATTGTGAATGATGAATGGTGAACGTTGAACGAGTAATGACTGACGACACGGAACGAAGAAGCATTTAAAGCGGGCACGTCACTTACCATCACCGGAGTATGTCGGCTACGATAAGACTGCAAGTTCGCCATGGTTGACAGGAACGAGTAAATTGGAACGAGAAACAACATCGTGAACGCGGGGAGAGGCTGGCGCCACCAAGCCCAAGCAGGGTCCCTGTAACACCCTAAACACATCGAAACAGACAAACGTTCAGTGTAAACGGCGCGCATGGCCAAGAAAAACCTCCCTTTGACCATGTGCATAGCCTCGTCTGGAGGCAACGCAATCTCCAAACTCACCCCGAACCCCGTTTGGTTCGCCCCGGCGCCAGTCATACTTGCATTCAGTGGGACAAAAAGGCCAGTGAGATACTCGATCGAGCGGGTGACGGCGAGTCCATCCGTGGTGGTCGCTGCCGACTCATTGAACAGGAGATAGAATTCTGAGCCTATCGTCAATCCAAATCCCTGTCCATAACCGGTTAGTCGAGGTACGAGTTGAGAAAGTGAGGATTTACCAGGATGAAGGTATAGATGATCGCGTAGACGAGGCGCACGGCACCACACGTAATATTCTTGGAGGACGTTTCGAGCGCAGCTGTCACTGTGTGCATGGTTGATGCTGATATGATGACCCGCAGAAGCGCGCACTCACGGATGGTGAATCCGGGGAGGATAACGGTGATAGCGGCCGATGCTACGGCGTTGTAACAGAAAAGCCTTCCAGGCAGGGAAGCAAGTAGGCGCGTGATGAACGAAATCAGGACACATCCTGTCACCCTGAGTGGAGGTTGGCCTATTCAGTCGATTTCTGACAGAGCCGCCCCACATACTCATAAACGTTGGCGTAGATCGTGCTGTTACTCGCCCCCTTGAGTCCCAAGAACTGTAAGCAACAGGCAAACGCGCCACCGACGAAACAGTCCAAGATGCTGCCTCCAAACGCCAAGGAACAGATCAGAGTCGCGCTGAGGAAGCTCAACAGGCACCTGAGCAGGAGTGGATAGATCGGAGGAGCGGCCAGGAGTTCCTCCAGCTGCCTTGTCGCTTCAGAAGGGAGCATCTCGTCCTCGTTAACGTAGTGGTAGATGATGTAGACCTTCTCGAGGGCAGATAGGGCAACACGACCCGCAGCACGGACGATATGGACCTCGTTAGTGCCAGTAGCGATGTCACGGAAGGAGATGACCATGACTCCCGGGAGGTGCAAGAGGGTGTAGTTGAGGAGAAGGGTTTCCGCGATCTCGTTGAGCTGGGAACCAGCTCGATGGGATGGTGCGCCAAATTTGAGGAGGCATTTGGCGAGGGTCAGGAAGAACTCCTTTCGAGCTCGAACATCTGAAGTGCGGGTCAGATTTTGAACAAAGGGGAGGGCGGGAAGACAGACTTTCGTAGTTGAACCGGATTTCCCGGACCTGATGCCTCTCTACGAACTCCTCGTTCCCATCTTGACCGTCGCCAGCGTGTTCGTGATCCTCGTCATCTTCGGAGGACGAGCTATCGGAACGATCGCTCGAATAACTGTTCAACCTCTTCAAACCATTCATCAAGCGCCGCATGGGAGACTTGTGTTTGTGAGTCGCCGTACTGTGAGCCATCGCAGAGCTTTCAGCAGTCAGCGACGAGCCAGGTCGCGGATCTCCATCGGATTCGGGCTGCATCTTCGCGAGCAGACGAGAAACGAGGGTGAACAGGAGATCCAAGAGAACAACGTCGATAGCGAACCATCCCGTTTCGCGTTCAACATGTTCGCGTGAAGGGTTGAGAACTTCGGGATGTGCTCATTCACCGGCACCGGCGATGGGACGATCGAAGGCCGGCACAGCAGAGAGCACGAGGTTTATACGATTCCTATTGATTGAGTTCAGGGGCTGAGGAGCATCAGGTGGATCCTTCCAGCGCTGTCCGGTTATGACGGACTTGACTTGTGCCCCGGTCGAGCCGCACAAATCCCAGCCATTATGTGAACCATCGCCAAGGAGCCGAAGAAGGACAAGCACGAGCGCAGAACTCGAGCGCATCAGCTAGGTAAGTGGAAAGCAAGTATCCAGTCTGTGTCCCCCAGGTCGCAACTCTCGCAGCAGAGGTCATCTCTCCGGGCACAGAGAGCGGGTACAAGAGATGAACCGGGATTTGAAATCTGGTTTCTGTTTATGGGAATTGCGGGATCCTCAATAGGCGATAAGAAACCGCCGTTCCAAGGACTGGAAGGGACCAGATCGTGATGGCATCTCTCCCGCTTCTTCGCTGCCAAACGAACCGATAGCTGGAACTAACCCAAGATTCATCATGTCACCGGCGCCGACCCTTATAAACGTCCGCTCAACCGACTTCCACCCCACCCTCTCTCTCCTTCTCCACCATGTCCAAGTTCTTTTCTAAATTCCAAAAGGTACGCGATACAGCCCGGGGACGCGCCTCCACCCTCTTCCTGACCAGCCGTTCCAGAACGATACCAAGGACGACAACTCTACAAAGGCCATCAAGGAGCTCAAGGATGGCAACACCGGTCTCCCCTTCAACATGGAGTACTCGGCCGTCGCAGCCCTGATTGACGTCCTCAAGGATACCAACGCCATCGACGACCGGAAGATGCTCGTCAGTCACCCTGCTGGGATCGAACACGATGCCCGAACTGAAATGTCTTGCCTAGTTGGAGCAGGTTCTCGTGATCCTCTCGCGTCTCCCAAAGGGAAAGCTTGCTACGAGATTGGAACACGCGACCATTGAAATGTGTACGTGCTGCTTCCATCCCACTCAATGACAGTTCCCGGGTCCTGATCTCTGCTTTTCAGTATACGTACGTCAAGCTCATTCATAATCTCTTCCCCAAATTAAACCCCTTGTGGACAGAACGACCTCCCCCACCCTCCTCTCACCAACGTGGGCAACGAATTCGCCTGGCGCTCTGCAGACGGTTTCGGCAACAACGTCGTGAACCCCAGCCTCGGCGCGGCCGGTAATTCCTACGCCCGCAGCGTGTCCCAGGCCAACCCCCTGCCGCGCCACCAGTTGCCGGACCCGGGTCTTGTCTTTGACACTCTTCTTCGACGGGAGAAGGTCCGTCATTCACCCCGTCATCTCCAATGAACGCGCTAACCCCAATCGTCATCAATTCAGTTTGTGCCTCATCCGGCTGGCCTTTCGTCCCTGATGTTCTCGTTTGCCGCCCTCGTCATTCACTCGTACGTTACGATCGTTTTTATTGAATTTCCCACAGGTCATCCGGTCAAGGTTATATCCTCGCTAACACCCGTTTGTTTCCAGCGTCTTCCGCACATCTCACGATAACGTCAACATCAACGAGACGTCCTCCTACGTCGACCTTGCCCCTCTCTATGGCGTCAACCAAGAGAATCAGAACGAAGTCCGCGTGCGCGACGGCAGGGGTTTGTTGCACCCTGATGTGTTCTCGGAGAACAGGTTGCTCCTGCTTCCCCCCGCCGTCTGCGTTCTCTTGGTTCTGTTCAACCGCAATCACAACGTATGCACCTCCCGTTTCCGATGCGTGAACCCTGGCCTGATTTACCGTTCGTCGTGTCCAGTACATCGCCAAGAAGCTCTTGGAGATCAACGAGCGCGGAACGTGGAAGGACCCTGATTCCATCCCGGCCGATACCCCAAACCGTGCCGAGGTCATCATTCAGCAGGAAGAGGAGATCTTCCAAACTGCCAGATTGATCAACTGCGGTTGGTTCGGTTTCGTCGTCTTCTCCGACTATTTCTCGGCCATTCTTGGTTTGGTCAGGCAAGGTAATGCCTGGAGCTTGGATCCATTCTCCGAGTTTAGGGACGAAGACCATAGCATCTTTGAACGAGGTCGCGGGAACATTTGCAGCGTCGAGGTACGCCTGATGGTCATGGTATGTTTCAGGTTTCTGACCATATCATACAGTTCAACTGTTTGTACCGCTGGCACGCTACCACCTCCGAGGAGGACGAACGATGGGTTGAACAATTGACAACTCACTCCTTCCCTGGAAAGAAGTCTGACGAGGTCCGTGGCGGTTTATTGTCCCAATATTCTACCCGACTCACATCCGCCCACCTGTAACAGATCACGGTCGGTGACTTCAAGACCAAATTGAAGGATATCCAAGGGAAACAGCCTGACATCAAGACTTGGACTTTCGGATCGTGAGTTGCCTACCTTTGGTCGGCGATAACGCTTCGGTTAAATCTCATGGTCCTAGGATGGAACGAGGCAAAGACGGAAAGTTCAAGAACGAGGAATTGGGAAACATCTTGAAGACACAGTAAGTCTCCGGCATTTTCGTTGGCAACACCCCCCAACCGTTCAATTTAGGACTGAGCACCCAGCTGGTGCGTTTGGGGCCCGAGGAACTCCCTCCAACATGAGGTGGATGGAAGTTATGGGTATTGAATCCTCCAGGAGGTGGGGCTGTTGCTCCTTGAACGATTTCAGGACGGTCAGAACATGCGACCCATATCCTCGTCTCAAGTTTCTGACGTTTCCGTAGTACCTCGGGTTGAAACGATACAAGTCGTTCTCGGAATGGAATCCCGAACCGGAGATCGCTAGGGCCGCTGAGAAGCTTTATGGAACAATCGACAACCTCGAGTTGTACGTTGGCCTCCAGGCCGAGGCCACCAAGCCAGTTGTCAAAGGTGCTGGTCTTTGCCCCGGTTACACCATCTCCCGTGCCATTCTGGCCGATGCCATCGCTCTCATCCGTGGAGATCGCTTCTTCACGGCCGATTTCACCCCGCACAACCTCACCGCGTGGGGTTTCGCCGATTGCGTGAAGTCCCCGGAAAACCCTGGATTCGGTTCCATGCTTGGCCGACTCTTCCTTCGTACCCTTCCCGACGAGTTCACTGAAAACAGCACCTACGCCTGGTTCCCACTCATGACTCCCAAAGCCATGGATGAGGTCCTGACGCCCCTCAACCAGAAGGAGAAGTATGACTTCAAACGACCCGGGAGTGCCCGCGGTGCTCTTGAATTCAAGGAGTACGGCGAGGTCTCTGGCATTCTTGCGAACAACGAGAAGAAATTCAGGCACCCATTCCTGCACAGGGTGTCCGAGGTCATCCGAGGTCCAGGGTTCTTCCTTGCCACCGATGCTCCTGAAAGGGGAGAGAGGGAGCAGAGGCAGGTGTTCAAGTCGTTGGCGGAGACCCCTGAACAAGTCGATGCCATCACCACGTTCTTCTACGAAACCACCAAGGCTCTTATCAAACAGGAGTCGTACAAACTCGTTGGTGGCAAAAAGAGTGGATTGGATATCGTGAGGGACGTTTTCAGGGTCGTACCAATCCAGTGGGTTGCCACCCAGGTCGTAAGTGAAACGCTCCCTCTAAATGACGTCAAAGACCAACGAAAACTTCCTTTCCCTCCGTAGGCTGGTATTCCGCTTAGGAAGCCCTCGGAGGACACCGAAAATACCTTTACGCAGGCAGAGCTCTTCGATGTCCTAAACGATATCTACACCTTCTGCTTCACGGATATTGAGGCCGGCAATGTGTTGAAGGTCCAGAGCAGGCTCAAGACTCAGGCTGAACAGCTTATGGGTCACATCGAGGCTAACGTCGGAGGGAGCATCCTCAAACGCGTATGTTCTATAGTCAGTTCCGTGATCGCCAACCGTTGACCATTCGTGAATAGCTGTCCGTGGCTGGACTCGTTGGGACAATGTCAAAGATGTTTGGTAACAAGCAGGGTCTCGCCGAAGAGCTTCGGCAGGGCGAGGGCTCCACATCTCAGAAGGCCAACTCCGTCCTGGCCGTCATGGTCGGTGCTTCTGTTGAACTTGGTCAAGGTAAACCTTCGTCGGATTTTGCTAGCACCCCCGAAACTGAGGACCACTTTCCACCCCTCTAGCACTCACCCACATGACCAACATCCTCCTCGATCAATCCGATGTCGCCCAAGCCCTCGTGGCGAACGCCGACGAGGCTGACGTCTTGGAGGGCTATGTTACCGAGATGCTGAGGCTTGACCCACCCGTCCAGGGTATCTACCGTGAAGCCACCGTAAATGAAACCGTTGGTACGACTTCCATCAACGCTGGAGACTTGGTCTACGTCGACGTGTCGAGTGCGAGCCAGAATGTGAGTTCCGAAGCCCGTTTCCTCTACAAGGTTTCTCATTGCCATTTAGCCTCGTGCGTTTGCGGAACCCACCAAGATCGATCACTCTCGGCCCAAGGAAAACTACATCCGCGGCGATGTTTTGACTAGGACCCTGGGCACGGAGTTGGTTTCCAAGATTGTCGCCAAGGTTCTCCAGGCTGTGTTCGAGTTGAGGAACGTGACCCGTGGACCCGGTCAATCTGGTGAACTCAAACGGTAACCCAACACTTGACCTTTTCATTTGCAAAACCATCACTGAACTCGTCGTCCCTTTAGGTTCACTTGTGAACTTGAGGGCATCAAGTCGTACAGGTACATGGACAAGGACCAGAAGTTGACCCCGTGGGCCAGCTCGTTGGTTATTACGGTATGTCCCATCCCTGGAATGGCCCCGACACAATACTTATGGCATTCGCAGTACGATAACGTAGCTGAACCCACTTCCAACCTTTGAACGACCGGAATACCCCACCACGAACCACCCAACGAACCTCTGGACCTGGAAAGACGGGGTTCACTGTTTTCGTTGAACCCTGGTTTACTATGTCGAGTTTCTCAATTGCCCTGCTTTCCCATTCTCATCAGTTTTAGCTCTCCGTAACCAGCGGAATCCCCATTGTATTTGTAACCGAATACCTATCTCAATTCAATTCAACCTCGCGTCAGTAATTCTCAATTCACGTCCAGTCGGGTTCTGGTGAATGCCAGGGTAAACGATCAACCATCGGCGTCCGGGGAACACAAGTGGTGTCCTGGCATCCATTTATTCGGTGAGACGCATGGCGGATAAATTTACAACATGTAGCGGTAATCTGGGTTCAATTCGCCCAGCTTCTCCTTCTCCTCTCGGCTCTTCCCAGAGTGCTGATTCAGACCCTTTGCACGCTTCCGGTTCTCCAATATGAGGGCAAAGAGGTAGAGGGTGGAGCAGATGGCGGTGAATCCGAGGAATCCAAGGGAGAGGGAGTAAGCCCTGATGTACTTGGGGGCATCGCTGGCCACGACGCTGAACGTAGCGATGGGCATAGCGCAGGCACCGAAGCCAACTTGGAAGGCGGTACCAACGCTGCGTCTCAAGTGTCCACCGACTTTCGAAATGGGATATCAGATGGTGATGGGACCGGGAGGATTCGTTGACTCACGATTGGCACCGAACCAACAGACGACTATAAGAAAAGCGGTCGCCTGGCCAATTACAACCAAGAAAAGTGTACCGTACCTCACGCCCACGCCATCATAGACGTTCAAGAGGATGATTATCCCGATGACGGAGATGAGCAGCGTCGGGAGGATGAAGATGTACCTTCTCTTGTAGTAATCGGAGGCGATGGCGACGAGGATATTCAACACGAAGGCGGCAGCCATGGGAGGGACAGAGTAGAGCTGAGTCATGACGGGGGCGTAACCGAGGGATCGGAGAACCGTGGGGGCGAAGAAGGCGTCGGCATATACAGGAACGATGCACCGAGGATGACCTTGAAATCCTTGAGGACTCCAAGAACGTCCCTCCAGGTCTGCTTAGCGTCAAGCTGAGAGTCACCGAACTCCTCAGCGAGCTTGGCCTTTACGAATGCCTTCTCGTCATCGGACAGCCACTTGGCTTCCTCAGGGAAGTCAGCGGTGAGGGAAAATACGACAATGGCGAATACGACAGTCGTGAGTCCCTCTAAAACCACAGAATAAGTAAGTTCAATGCGCGACCCCGGGGAAGGAAAGAGGGACACACCGACGATGAATACCCATCGCCAGCTCGCCAATCCAACCTTGCCATCCAACTTGGAGATGGCGTAGGCGAAAAGGCCGCCGAAAGCACCGGCAAGACTCGTGGAGGCGAAAAACGCAGTGAAACGCTTCTGGGCCTCCTCACGCTTGTACCACCTAAAATCGTAGAGCTCAGGATTGTTGGGCCTCTGGCGTGCGGGATGTGGGAGGCGTACATGGAAATGAGGTAAACGTATCCGGGGAAGATGCCTGCTTCGGCCATACCCAAGAAGAAACGAGCAATGAGAAGTCCAGAGTAGCTCTTCACGAGACCCTGAGTGATTGTGATGCACCCGAAAACAAACATGCATCCTGGAACTGGTCCCGGGGAAAAAGGGAGTTAGCACTCCATCACACGGTTGGAGGGAAACCAACGACGGGTTGAACTCACTCCAGACGCGGGGGCGGAAGCGCTTGAGCAACAAATTGCCAGGAATCTCAAACAGGATGTAGGGAACGAAACTTTATGCGCAGGCCAATTACGGCCGAATTGATCACACGACGCCATGCCAGAGGGGCGTCGATCACTTACAAAATGGTGAGAGCGACGTTGTATTGGTGGCCGACCAGTCCGAGATCGTCGCCCATCCCATAGATGGCCGCGTTGGCGATGTTCACCCGGTCCAGGTAAGCAAAGAGGTACGCCATGCAGAGGACGGGAATGACCCGTATATCAATCCTCCTCATCAACGCAGACTTGTTGACGTCTGGGTACTCCTCCTTGACGCTGAGATGTCCATCACTGAGCTGGATGGATTGCACTTCAGAAGAGTGAGCTGGAGAACCCAGAGCTGGTAGCACATGAACGTGACGCGGGTTAGTTGTGTGGGGTGAGAAGGATTGAATAGCAACCCACAGCCCCTTTCTTTTTCCATAATGCCCGGCGATCAGAAGCAAACTAATCTCCATTGGAGGGGTGTGTGGGGGGTGAGGGAGGAGGGGTTGAGAGGAGAGGGGTGCTCGGACATACGGACTTACATACTCTACGGGCAGCGAACCGTATATCCGTCGAATAAACCGCTCGGAGCTTATCACAATACAACGTGTGGAGCCAGCCCCAGTAAATCACCGGCGACGAAATGTAAAGGGGGCGCATAGTTATTCTTGTGCCAGGTAATGGGGTTCAGGGTGCTTTCAGTAGGAGTACCATGTGCGCCTTTTGTCCTGGAGCGAGCCGTTTGGCCCTCGGCACGAAATCACCTTCATCGAACGAGTATGCAGCCCGTGGCCCGTAGCGATGTACGGTGGAGGTATAAAAGAATCGCGCGCAGATCTCCTTATGGAGCGGGTCGGACTCTTGAAAGGGAGATGACGTAAGATCCCAGCGAAGCAGGGGTAAACAATTTTGACTATGGGGCAAAGAGCGTTGATTCGCGAACAAAGTGAATGGTAGTGGATTCCGGAGTGGTAAGTTGGTTCAATCCAGAGGCCGGGGTGGCGAACAAAAGAAGTTGCGGACGGAGGTGAAGTCGCTACGGAAGGCAAATGGCAAAACTCTCCTCCGAGCCTACCAACCGCGCTCGCGGCCAGTGTTATCGGTGTCAATAGCATCGTCCAACTCGTACTCCACTCGCGAGACATACGCATGATCCCAAAGCTTGAGCACCTCCTTCGCTAGTACGAATTCCTGCGAACCGACGACTGTGGTGGTCGGCGACTTCATCGCGGGGCCCGCTGTCCGTCAGTCACCGTACCCACTCTGCGCACTTACAAGTAGTCCTCGATTAATGGGGACACCGCCTCTGGTCGTCTATAGCCTAGTGCCTTGGGTCAGAAAGGGGGAGTGAAGTGATATAGAACAACAAACGCTCACCCCCTGCCATTCCAAGCATTAACATTGCGGCCTCCGCTCGCTCCTCTGCTGAAATGGTTCCATCCGATGCTCGTTGAATAGCTGCGTCCATTGGTGGAAAAGTGAGACCATTGATTGTGTCAGGCTCGTCGTCTTCCTCATCATCTTCCTCGTAGTCTTCCTCGTCCTCGTCCTCATCATATTCTCCCTCATACTCTTCGTGGCCTGCTTCGTTACCTTCCTCAAAATAGCTATCAGGATGTTCGGGGTCGGCGTCCAAGCCAGGGCGTGCTTCATCAGCAAGACCGCCATCCGCACAAACGACATTACTGGGATCTTGACCCCGGGTTTTCTCGCTATCCTTCCTGCTTCCGCGGGATCGGGTGGATGGCTCTGAAGTGGTGACGCTAGGGTTTTGTCCTGATTGGGTGGGGGGTACACCTGACGCCACGAGCGGAGCTTGGTTCTGAATTTTGCGAGGGACGAAAAAGATCTGTTCGACCACTTCTTTGATATTGGTGATGTAGCTCCTGGCCTCAGGAGGGTAGTCGCCCCGTTTCTTGGCGGGTTGAAGCTTTGAGTTGGCGCTAACCAACAGGGAGAAGATGGAGAGCCTCTGCCCCTCATGAGAACGCGCCGATACGAAACCAAACTCTTTGAATTCTTCACCGAATTCGTCGACGAGATACGGGCGCTCCGAATGAGTAAAGTACTGAGTCCACGAAGGGGCATCGGAGTCGGAAAGGGGAGGTCCACCAGGTTTCCGGAGTACACGGCGGGTGTTGATCAGGAGGGGACGGCCTTCGGGAAGAAAAAGCTCGGGGCGAAGTACGAGGAGGGCACATTTCTCGACAACGAATGGGGCTTCTGTTATCTGGGAGAAATATGAGGATTTCGGCTGTCTAGAGAGCCGTCGGCTTCACGCACCACCAAGTCACGCGGAGCATTTGGATTTGACTTGGCTCGCTCTTCCCATTCACGGTTACTAGCGTCCAGCTTCGAGGTCATCGCCAAGATTTGGTTCAGGGGGACAGTGATACAGAAGGAACCATACGCATCAAGGTCACCATGCCACTGGGCTTCGACTGGGAATTCGCTTGGGTACTTCAATATCTCCGACCGGGTGGAAAAATACTCACTGGTGATGCAGTTCGGCAAGCTGTCCAAAGAGAAGTCTTCGATCCCAAACCGTTGCCGGGTGAGGATGCGTTCCTAAACGAGACGATTCTACCACCGCCTAGTACGTCTGAAATGACAGATGCGCACCATTTCTTTCTTCCGAACGCGTTTTTCCTCTGGACTCGATTTGTTCATGCGACCGACGTTCACGAGGCGGTAGGGTCGTAGCTGAGTGGAAACAGAACCGGTGACCAAACACCGTTGGTCATACAACAGTGCCCGGTGCGCGAGGGTGCTCTGGTTCACGCTGGACGTCGATGGGGTTGTGGGGGGCGGCGCGGTTTCACCTCCATTATAGCCAAGTAGAGGATTGGGTGGAGTTTTTGTGGATACGGGCGGTATATCGACGATGTTTCTGCCCTTGATGTATGCCATGATGGTTCAGGTTGAGATCAACGTGAGTGAGTGATCGTTCACACTTGTTTGTCTTCGCCGCGGCGGACGATTGTAACGCAAGTACAGTGTACAGGATAGGTTTCCACACCGCCACCTGTTTTCGCTGCAATGATAGTGGTTGCATTGCGGAGCTACGCGTCAGAGGGTCATGGGAACTATGTGAGGTTGAAAGATCAGGGTCGCAATCGGGCGGGGAATGCCAGGAAGGGGGCAGGGTGAACAGGTGGTTGTTCCGATACCACGTCTACAGATGTAGGGAAAAAATAGACCACTGTTATCGAGTGAGCGATTTGAGTTGGCTGGCACCTGGGATCTAGGCTGGGAGGCCGTTGCCAACGGTCTCTCCAGCGGGCGTTTCCGCGTTCAGGGTCACCTGTACAATTGGAGGCGCCCAACAAGATACACGAGGTTATCGACAGGCGACTACGCGGGTCCCTAGTCCCGTCTGGAGAGCTCTTCGTTTACAATACGCAGAAATGTGTGTGGCTCAGGGTCGCTTACGGTCACTAAAACCGCCCCGCAAGGCAGATCTGGTTGGATGTGTATTGTTAGGCTTGCAGACGTTCTCTGACCACCTTGCCGACCCTCCGATGGGCTACGTTAACCTTGGGGTGTGCGAGAGATCTGGTCCGGGGGCTGAAGGGCTGAAATTTATGCCAGTTGCTTCCGGATGCGAGCTCATTGCGCTGAATACACTTTTCGCAGCGAAGGGACTGGATTTTATCAGAGACCCCGTCCTCAGCACCCCAGCAATTATCTCGCCCTTAATGTCCGTTCGAATGACCATGAAGACCAAGGACTTCACTTCCCCCTGGTGGACGGGGACGCTCCCCCCCCCAACTGATCCCAATCTCCTCAAGCAGACCACGTATTCCCACTGACGATTGTTGCATGGCCGCTGGGTCTCGCCGGGAGGGTCACCACGGCATGCGCTATGAGTTGGTTCAGAGTTTGGGGACCAGACACTTCGTTTGGTCCATCTATACCCGGTCTGCAGAAGTTGTTGGGGGAAAGATACATCGCGACCGACGACAAGGACTGTCCGTTCGATACCAGCCCGCGGGCGATCAAAGCTCCCATATGGATTCCTGGGTTGTTCACCGGTACCGGTACAATCCCAGGCGTCTCTATCGTAGAACGCTGAAGTGCTCAAGTTCTCTACTGTGATTTGGTGGGACCGCGATATATACACTTCAATGACAATGAGACAAAGTACAACACGGGCCTCGGGAAGATGATGTAAAAAGAGAGAACAGGAGTATCGTGTGGGTTTTTCCTCTCCTATCGTCTAAACACAGTAGGAACCTCGGTTGTGAACAGCAGTTCCATCCGCAATGCAGACCACCGAACGCTGGGGCTGGGTTGGTGCACTCTCCCCACTTACAAGTAGTCCTGGATTAATGGAGAAACCGCCTGCGGACGTTTGTGGCCTGGTGCCTGGAGTCAGAAAGGGAGAGCGAAGAGATTGAGAGCGACAAACCTCCTGCCATCCCGAGCATCAACATTGCGGCTTCCGTTCGCTCCTCTGCTGAAATGGTACCGTCCGATGCCCGTTGTATAACTGTCTCCATTTCCGGAAACGTGAGGCCATTGATCGTGTCCGGTTCGTCGTCTTCCTCGTCGTCTTCCTCGTCGTCTTCCTC
>Ga0307509_10007900_pt1 | contig 13736 bp, 11 predicted proteins | sample 10_EM_MG_FD_202245 | JGI IMG/M metagenome (GOLD analysis project Ga0307509, IMG submission 202245) | Populus trichocarpa ectomycorrhiza microbial communities from riparian zone in the Pacific Northwest, United States - 10_EM | ecosystem: Host-associated > Plants > Roots > Unclassified | place...
CCAAACCCTTTGCGAAGTACCTTTCCGTCTCGGTTATGTGGTCCTGTCGGGGAACACTTCGGTTAGTAACTTCAGCACCTCATCCCCGTTTCGCATTCGGAAAAGCATCGGCCGCGGTTACTCTAGTCGGTCGTCTCAAGTGTTTGGACTGCCTTCCTCCACACAACCTCTTCTCTCCACCCTCTTGGTCTTCGTCCCGTTGCTCGGTTACAGCTACATCCACCCCTCCTCCTCCCACCACCTAAGCTGGCACCTTACTGCTTCCCACCTGCGGTCGATCTTTCGGTCGCTATACAAAAACCCGCCTCGGTTACGCCCGTCCTCCTGGCCGCCGCTAATGCCGTTTTGGCACACCCACCGGGGACACCTCATCAGAGTCTCCGCCAATTTTTATCCCATCCTGTCATCGGGCACCGCTTCGTTCCCCTGCACCGCTCCGGCGTGCAGGTCCACACTCTCACTTCCTAGCTCAGGCTGATTCACGTCACTTATCAGACGTAACTTTCCTTTGTCAGGGGTTCATACATTCATTTTGTTTGCCCTTTTGGCTTTTTGTAGATGTCGCTAAGGGTTCTCCTCTCCTTCCTGCTTGTTTCTTTCCTTTCTACTTCCTTCGGGTGTACGTGTATGTTCGTGGGATTTGGTTGGGCAATAGGCGAGATGTGCGGTTGGTCACATACTAGGGGGACTTGGGGGTTTGGATGTTTCCTGGGGTGAGGAGGGTTGGGTCTTTGTCGGCCATTTCGTTAAAGATTCATGCTGTCTTTGTAACTTAATAAAACAAACGCACTTGATTTAAAAAAAAAAAAAAAAAAAAAAAGTCACAGTAGTTAGAGCTCTTCACACTACCATCTAAGTACTTTCTTACAATATAACTTTACCTTTACCTCTACAATTACCTCTCGCTTGTATGCAAGCAACCTAGCTCTCAAGCGTCAGAGCAACTACGACCTTGTAAAGACAAGGACCGTCCCACATCTCTCTCAAGGAAGAAGAGATCACGATACGAAGCAGTTCCCTCGCCACCTCTCCCCAATAAGATATTGGATCAAGACACGAAGACTAGAAGATAGTCTAAAACGAAAGGAGGAATCATAAGCAAATCTCGGAATGAAGAATACTCTCGCCCAAAAGAATGGGAACTATAAATATAGTTCCAAATATTCACGCAAGTAATTTGTTACCTATTGCATAACTAACCCCTCTAGGGTAGGATTGTTACATTTGGTAGTGTCAACTAGCAATACTTAACAAAAACACGGCGATATCACCCCCAGACAAAACCCCCGAAGACGATCGCACGCAAGGGGGAATCAATGTTACATCCCTAAGAGAAGCCTTAGCCGAGGCTGCCCGATCCTCCTCTACCGCAAGCCCAGTATCCTCGGACTCTGAACAAGAACCCCAAAACTCAGAAGACGACACTCCAACAAGAACTCGAAGAAACACTATCATGACTTCCAAACAGAAGGAAGGGGAGACATCTAAAAAGGAGAAAGGAACGGCTTTATCCACTGGGACACGAGAACCCAAGATTCGAGAACCAAGCACATTCGAAGGAAACCGAGACGACCTAAGAGGATGGCTAGCACAGTTATCCGTATATTTCGAGATCTTAGAATGGGAAGAAGAACACGACGACGATAAGATCAAATATACAACATGTCTGCTAAGAGGAGATGCCATGAAATGGTATATACTATATGCCGAAAAAGTACCGGCCAAAAGTTGGACGACATGGGGAGAATACAAAAATGAACTAAAAAGACAATTCGGACCAGTCAACCCAAGGGACGAAGCAAGAGCCAAGATAAGGAAGTTAAAACAAGGACAATCGTCAATGAGGGACTACTGGAATGAATTCCGACTAATAGCAAGTACCGCCCAGCTGGAGGGCGCTACTATGTCGCAGTTCCTCATAGCAGGAATGAAAAAGCAATTGCAACAAGCATGGATACTTGCCGAACTGGACCAAGACGACGTCGAAGTCATAACACTATGGGCTATCAAGAAGGAAGCAAGGATGGAAACCTTGAAATACAACAAGAACAGTGGAGAAGAACCCACAAAAACAGACAAGGCAGTAAGGAACCAAAATGGAACGTTCAGAAGCAACCCAACATACGAACCGATGGATCTTGATGCCACCAAGAGGGGCCCAAGGCCAAACATACCTCAAAACGAATATCAAAGAAGGATGTCACAAGGATTGTGCCTGCGATGCGGAAAGGCAGGACATAGAATACCAAATTTCAACGGAGAAAAGAGAGGAATCACCCAACAACGATGATGGAGTCCTGGACGAAGCAACGCAACGGCGGGAGGAGCCCAGAGCTGGAGACGAGACACCAATATCAAAGCCATCAATATGAACGAAGAAGAGACGACTCCTCAACCGGTGGGAAACGAAGAGTGTCCCCAGTAAGAAATGGTCTGAGGGATTGACCAGAACCAAAACCCATTATTATCAGAAACTTATATGCAATACTCAACAACACGGAAATACTAGGAAACGAAAACGATCATACCATGGTAAAAATACGATTACATGGTATAAACAACAGTACAACTGTCAATGCAATGATAGATTCGGGGGCCACAGAAGACTTTATAGACCAAGAATTCTGCCACAAATATCAGATACGGACAACAAGAGCTAAAAACCCAAGGGAGATCTACCTAGCGGACGGCGAACCTAGCTCAATGGGGCCTGTTACCCATACAGCAAGGGTACCTATGGACATTGGAGCCTATAGGGAAATTACGACCTTCCAAGTAGCCAAACTCCAAAATCACGAAGCAATCTTAGGAATGCCATGGTTAAAGAACCATAACCCCCGAATTGACTGGGGGCAAGGAAAGATCACTTTTGACAGTGAAAAATGCACAACGATGTGCCTGAACGAATCGCCCACGGTATACGCAATACCAGAAGCGGAAGCCTTGGAAGAAAACCTAGTTAGCAGGTTCTCCACGATCCAAGCCAAGAAGGATAAACATATCCTAGTCAAGAAGATACTTAAAGATGCAAAGATACCAACAAAGGGTACAAGAGGAGCTGCAGGATATGACCTGTATGCAATCAAAGACAAGACTATCCCAGCCAAAAGACAACAAGTAGTCAAGATAGGAATATCCTTGAAACTACCCAATGGCACCTATGGATGAATGGCACCACGAAGCGGACTAGGTGTCAAACACGGCATAACAGTCAACGCTGGCGTAATAGACAGAGACTCTACGTGAGAAATAGGAGTTGTTCTAGTCAACCTCTTCAACCATGACTATCATATCCAACAAGGAGAAAGGATAGCACAGCTCATACCAGAAAAGGTTCTGGAAACGCAATGTCAAGAAGTCACTCATCTCGAAGATACGAGACGAGGAACTAAAGGATTCAGAAGTACCGATACAAGAAGGATTGAGATAGACGAAATCGCAACCAAGAAGTTTGAAAGATCCAAGAAACAAGGAGACGAGGATGGCCTTCTATGGGGAAGGTACAACAATGAAAAACTGGAAATATTAGCAACAAATATTAGTACTGAACTAGCAATTCAGAGCAAAAAAGGACAAAGAAAGAAGGATCTCACTGAGATAGTTCCCGAAGAATATTGGGACTATCAGAGAGTCTTCCAAGAAGAAGAAGCCACCGGATTACCACCCCACCGATCAGGGGTAGACCTTGAGATCCACATCGGAAAAGACGGACGACTACCGTTAAAGAAGATATATCCTTTAGGAGCCAGAGAATTAGAAGAACTGGCGAATACATACGAATAAACAAGAAGCGAGAATGGATTGGAGACTCCTTCGCTGATGGAGGATCACCCATAATGTTTATCAAGAAAAAAGATGGGAAACTACGATTATGCGTCGATTATAGGGAACTAAACAACATAACCAAAAAGTATCGGTACCCGTTACGATTGATCGGTGAAGCCTTAGATCGACTCCAAGGCGCAACATTCTTCACAAAACTCAACATTAAGGAGACATACCACAATATACGAATCAGGGAAGGAGATGAATGGAAAACTACATTCACCAACAAATTAGGAACCTAGGAATATCAGGTTATGCCTTTTGGACTATGCAATGCGCCGGCGGCGTTCCAACGATGGATCAACCGAACACAACACCAATTCGTGGATATATGCTGCATCGTCTACTTAGACGATATCCTCATATACTCCAAGACAAAGAGCGAACACATCCGGGACGTACGAGCAATCCTAAAAGCAATCGAAAAATCGGGAATGAGGATCAAACCAGGAAAATGCGAATTGCATGCAACCGAGGCGGAGTACCTAGGATTCATCATAGGAAGAGAAGGAATCAAAGTAGATCCTATTAAAACCTCAGCAATATGGGAATGGGCCAAACCAACAAAGGTAAAGGAAATCCAAAGATTTACGGGATTCTGCAACTTTTATGGAAGGTTTATTGAAGGGTTCAGCCGCAAAGCAAGACCCTTATACCAGTTTACAAGAAAGGACAAAAAGTGGGAATGGGGAAAAGAGGAAGATGAAGCATTCGACGAAATCAGGACACACCTCACTTCAGCGCCAACCCTGATTCACTTTGACCCAAAAAAGCCAATCAGGATCAAAACAGACGCTTCAAACTATGTCACCGCAGGAATCCTATCACATCCTGGAAAAGAAGGCATGCTACATCCTGTAGCATATCAATCAAAAACAATGACAAAGGCTGAATGCAATTATGATGTACATGACAAAGAGCTGCTAGCCATTGTCAAGGCACTCGAAGACTGGCGACGATATGTCAGCAACACTGAACATCAAATAACGATACTCACGGACCACCAGAACCTAGTGCCGTTTATTACAACTAAAAAGTTAGTTGGAAGGCAGATACGCTGGATGGAAATCCTAAGTCAATACTACATCAAAATCGAATATCGACCTGGAAAAGAAGGAGGAAAACTAGATGCCCTCACCAGAAGAGCAGGGGACTTCCCAAAAAACTACGACGAACGAATTCGACAAAGGGAACCAACCCTCCTACCAAAAGAACAATATTTTGAAATAATCGAAACGGTCGAACTCCAATCAAAGGAAAAAGAAGTGCAACAACAAGCAGCAAAACAAGACTCGAAACAACAAGCAATAAAGAGAGGATTAGAAGAAGGAAAACAGGAGATGAAAGGAGTGGCCTTAGGATTATGCCAATGGAAGGACGACGTTATATGGTATCAAGGAAAGATATAGACACTCAATGAAGATAAGCTAAGGGTAGAGCTTATCAAACAACATCACGATATCCCTACGGCAGGACACGGAGGAACGGCAAAAACTACCGAACTTATCCAACGAAAATATTATTGGCCACACATGAGGGATTTAATCAAAAAATACGTCAAGAATTGAGACATCTTTCAAAGAACCAAAGTAATCCGACACGCACCATACGGACTACTACAGCCAAACAAAGTACCGGAAAAACCATGGAAATCGATATCGATGGATTTCATCACGGACTTACCAAAGTCAGAAGGGTATGACGCAATCCTAGTAGGCATTGATCGCCTGACAAAGATGAGCCATTTTATACCATGCCACAAGGATATGAATGCACGACAGTTTGCGAAAAACTTTATCAAGAAATATTTCCACTCCATGGACTACCAAACGATATTTTCACCAATCAAGGAACTATATTTACATCGGACTTATGGAAAGAAACAACAAAAATGCTCGGGATCGAGAGACGATTAAGCAGAGCTTTCCACCCGCAGACGGATGGACAGACACAACGAACCAAGGCGACACTCGAACAATATCTTCGAGCATATTCTAATTATCAACAAGATAATTGGTGTGAACTACTACCGACGGCAGAATTCGCGTACAATAATGGCTACCAAGAAACCATCAAACATACACCCTTCTTCGCCAACTATGGGATGAACCCCGAATATGAGGCCATAGGACACCTGATGCAAGGGAATACCACCCCACTCGAGGAAATGAGTCAATTACATCACGTACTAAGAGCGGAAATGTCGCAACCACAGATAAGACAAAAGGAATATTACGATCAACACAGAAAACCCGATCCAAATTTTAAATCAGGAGATATGGTATGGTTGTTAACCAGAAATATTAGGACTACGAGACCATGCAAGAAGTTGGATTACAAGAAAATCGGACCATTCAAAATCTTGACAAAAATAGGATCAAGCGCTTATAAACTCGACCTACCCGACACGATGAGAATACACAACACCATTCATATCTCCCTTTTAGAACCATACAAAAACAACAAACTACCAACACAAAGACAAGAACCTCCTCTGCCTATTATTATCGAAGGCGAACCAGAATACGAACTCGAAGAAATAGGCGACGCTAGACTATATTACGGAAAACTTCAATACCGAGCCAAGTGGACAGGTTATGCTCCAGAACATGACAAAGTTTGGTACCCAGGTTCGAACTTCGAAAATCCAGTCAACGCAAAACAACCGTTCCATGAGCGATACCCCGAAAAGCCCTCTCAGGATCGACATTACGAAGGAAGACAACGGATAGACCTCGGTACGAGTATCACGACCAACATCAGCCCAAGGAACAACACCCACCTTTCCGCCAACGAGCCCGGATTATTGTCCCATGAAAAGCCCCACACCATCCAGGTGTCCAGGTCCGGCAATGAGTTGGACCGCATGCACCGAAGATGAATGCCAAACACACAGAACAGACAAGGAAAGCACCTACTTTCCACAACCCCAACGACGAAACAAGTCGCCTGCTGGACCCTCCGAATGGGAACAGACATGCAAAATACAAACACCAAAGACGGGACCCTCGGGGTTCAAAGAAGAACCACCAAAGACAACCAGCGGGGTCCACCAAAAGAAAAAGGAACAAGACGGGCGGACCCACTGGACGAAGTGTTACCGGGACGGATGCTGGCAACACAAGGAGGAAAAAACGAAAAATCACTACTACCCCAGAAGGCCGATACCTGGGGAGAGGAAACTGAGAGGATGGGGAAAGGACGGGAGGACACGCCCTTGGGGGGAGGGGAGCGAAAAAACCCAGCCGGATATCGAAGCCTACCAAAGGCAGATCCAGGAGCGGTTAGAGGAAAGGGACCAAAACAGAAAAACGATTACCAACCTCGAAACCAACATTGGAAACCAGAGGAGAACGATCGCAAGCTCGGCATTCATGCTAGGAAGAGCGGAAAACGAGGTAAGGGCCCTCCGTCGGGCAATGGAGAAATACAAGGTCCTCAAAAGCGATGTGAGGCGAGTTGGGCGGAAGTTGTTTGATTTGGGAAATTAGCGTTGTGGGACCAACGCTGAGGGAGAGGGGAGCTAATGTCACAAATCGTGACTAAGCAAGGCAGATTTCACATGACTAATAGTTATTAGTCATAAGGTATGTTTATGTTTCGCGCTATGTAGTCAGTTGACTTATACTCCTTACCTGACTCACACTTGCCCGTCATCATTATCTTATGATTGGTTGATGTGTCCATGACTCACAATTGTGAGTCATAATAATGTAATGACTTTCGGGCGTGACTCACATTATGAGTCACGAGTTCCACGCAGGTGATGCGATGTGTGCACCTGACATGTTTTATGTTTTATGATTGGTTTACGGTATGTTGCGCAGTGACTCATATGAGTCATCTGATGGATTTCGGGCATGACTCATTATGAGTCATAAGACGCGTGACTCGAGTTATGAGTCACCAAGGTTAGGGTTGGGGGCGTCAAGAGTATATAAGTAGGAGACTCGGTCACAGTAGTTAGAGCTCTTCACGCTACCATCTAAGTACTTTCTTATAATATAACTTTACCTTTACCTCTACAATTACCTCTCACTTGTATGCAAGCAACCTAGCTCTCAAGCGTCAGAGCAACTACGACCTTGTAAAGGCAAGGACAGTCCCACATCTCCCTCAAAAAAGAAGATATCACTATACGAAGAAGTTCCCTCGACACCTCTCCCCAATAAGATATTGGATTAAGATACGAAGACTAGAAGATAGTCTAAAACAAAAGGAGGAATCATAAGCAAATCTCAGAAAGAAGAATACTCTCGCCCAAAAGAACGGGAACTATAAATATAGTTCCAAATATTCACGCAAGAAATTTGTTACCTATTGCACAACCAACCCCTCTAGGGTAGGATTGTTACAATATCTTGGAAATTGTGAGTTAAGACTTGTGTGGTGCGATGCCAACGGTGGGAATAAGCAAAGAGCCGTATTTTTGTGACATTTGTTGACAAAAGAAGTGGATGAGTAAGCATATCACGTTTCCACACAAAGGACGAGTCACTTACAGCATGCTAGGCATATCAGGCCAGAGCAGATACGCGGAGTTGAAAGTAGATCAAAGAATTTTGAAGTGACAGTCATAGAGAATATCTTAATAAATGATTCAGCCAGTTGCTGACCCAAGCTGGAATACAGCATATTGTTAGATGCCCATATTCAGCATCACATTGGCTGAGCATAAATAATAAATAGCTCTGTTATGGAAAATGCTCATTGCCTGTTAGCAGATGCAAAACTTGGACATGAGTTTTGGGGAGAGGTCGTCCCTACCGGAGTGCACATACATAACTATTTACCCTCCTGGAGCCATGATGATATCTCCGCACTCTGACATTGGAATGGCAATGAGCCCGCTATTAGGCACCTTCGGGCATTTGGTTCAAAGCCATGGGTTTACATTCCTAAAGAAAAACGTCAAAAGCTAGATCAAATGTCAGCTGAGTGTCTTCTTATCAGCTATGTGGAGAATTCCAGTTCAAAGGTGTACTGGCTATGGAACGTAGAAACAAAAGGAATTAGCAGCACAGATTCTGTTATAATCGATAAACAAAGCCAAATTGAAAACAATAAGATAAAACAAGAAAGGACCGTTGAGTGGCCAAAACAGATACAGTATACGACAAAGAACTCACCGAACCGGGAGGAAAATGACCACCGCCGACTAGACACTATTATCGCAATTCCCGGTCTACCTGATCCGGTAATAGGAATTCATGATTCCATTACGGTCCATCAACCCAGTGATAAGCCAAAATCAGAGTCAGAAGGAAGCAAAAGAAAGAGAAGTAGCAATGAGGGATGATGGGGTTGAGGAGGGACAATGAAGGTCGCAAAGAATTCGGAAAGCTAGTGGGTTTTGATTCCACACACACAGGTCGCACTACTTGGTGGCCCAGAAGATCCTCAGTGGCAAACTGTAATGGAGCCACGAAACTGTAAAGACAATGAAAAATGCAGATTAGGCTGGGAGTCGGAGCTAGAATCCTTAGCAAAGAACAATACCTGAACAATAGAGCCACTTCCCCAAAATCGAAGTGCAATAGGCTGCCAATGGCCGTTTCCAAAAAAGGAAGATAGACAATATAAAGCTCGTTTAGTCACAAAGGGTTTCAGTCAGCAACCAGAGAGCAACTACAAGGAAACATTTGCTCTTGTATCAAAGTTGTAACGCGAGAACCGAATAAAGAGGTAGACTCTAAGGTTAGGACCGCACTAAACACTCAAAGTAGAAGATATAGCTAAGGTAAATAATTCAAAAGAATCAACCGGTAAAACTTAATATAGTAAAGGTCGAAGCTTTACTTAATTTAGTCCTCTTGAGCCAAAGTTTGTTGTCGTAGTAGAATGCCAAACGCTTAAACTTAAGTAGATATCAGATGTAAGCCTTTGACATTCACAACTACTCTGAGCTTGCACGAGTACCCTGTCCTGCTCCGGGCTGTCCGAGGTCTATACACTTTCAGAAATCATCCTGCACGAGGTATCGGACTAACCCGGGTACACTTAACTCTTTCAATAGGATATGACTTTCTGCAATGCATCTCCAATCCTAGAGCAGGTGAAAAACTCATCCTATAGAAGTCCTACCAGTGGCTAACAGTTATGACAACAACCGGAATCAATACCTAGGTGGTAGACTCACTGGCCCAGTGGTAGTATCGTGGATACAAGCTATGCAGTCCATCATTTAATCTACGGGATTGTCTAATGTGATAAATTGAGATGCAAGCTAACCTGGTGGGATGTAGCCGGTGGTTCGATAAGTGGGCGCTACCCATAGCCAGCCTCTCGGGACATACTCTACCGTGATAAGACTCATACCTCTAGAGTCCATTGACAATCCATACTAATGCTACAAATCCAGGGGAGAAGGTCTGGGCTGGTTACTGAGGGATTTGTCCCGAAAGCGCCCTGGCCTTCTTGGACTACCTAAGTACCACAATGAAGACTACCCTACTACCAGTAGGCTAAAATAGACTCCTAGGTGCCTGAGAGACCATATATGGTTGCTGCCCATTTTGGCGGTTACTCATACTCCCCTTATATATGCTGCGAATGAGATTCAGTCGGACTGCTGGCGACAAGGTCTACTGTGTTATGGCAGCCACGTTATTAACCTCTTTTTACTATCAAACGTGCAACTATGCCGCCGTCTGCCTATGACGCGCCGTCCTAACCCTGGGGCCAGAGGGGGGTGTTAGCAAAACCTGACCAGGTTCAATATCCTGTTCGCGCCACCCTTACTCAGGGGTGGGGCCTCCCAGCGCAGGTGCGTCTGCGCCCATGAACGTCTAAGAGCCTATAGAATGTGAGGAAATTGACCTCTAAGTTCTATGATGACTTTGCTGGTGAAGGTAGGGTAACTTTCGTCCATTATTCCTCTAACCGGTCTGGAAGTCCTCCAGTCAACCACAACAGTCTTCTCAGAGATCCATGTAACATTCCCATAATTCACTTGACCTTATGCGAATGTTCTCCCCAAAGGTTACCCTGCTTAATAGAGTGCCCAAGGCTACTCAACCGTTCCCTATCCCTTCCCCTAGGCGAACCAGCATTCTTGTATACAAAGTCTACTTGACCACCTTCCGTTACCTCTTAGTATACTATCTCGGCTAAGGTGGTAGTTATTGTAGCCACCTATTGTAGGGTCGTTCTAAAATTTTACGATTATAAGATTGCTACTTCCCTTGAGCTGCCAAAAAAGCTGGGAAATCAAAGGTATGGACATTAAGACAGAATTGCTGCAAGGTGAACTTGAGGAAACTATTTACATAGAGATTCCTGAAGGAATTGCTGTTGCAGTCAATAAGCAGTCACGAAGCCATCAACCACCGAAGGCCTGCCGTTTACAAAAATCGATTTATGGGTTAAAACAATCTGCGAGAGCATGGTATGGGAGAATACACAACTTCTTTCAAGAACTCGATTTTTCCAGAAGCAATCATGATTATAGCTTGTTAATCAACTACGAAAACAAGTTATAGTTCTACTCAATGTTGATGACTTGATTGTAGCGGCACCAACTAGGCACTTAATCATGTGGATTCGTATTAGATTGCCAGACGAATTCGAGATGACGGATCTTGGGCCACCTACTTCCTTCTTTGGTCCGTAAATAGAAAGAATGTGTCTTAATAGTACCCTTCATCTCTCCCAATGAAAATACATCCAACTTATCCTTCACCACGAAGGAATGGCGCTTTGTAACCCATCAAGTACCCCAGCAGGCCAACATATTAGCTTAGAAAAACGTGCCCCAGGACATGAAGTGACAGCTGATGACAGCACAAAATTTTAATTTGCCATCGTGTTAATTATATACAGAATGGTAGGATAGTGGCCAGATATTTCGTATGCTGTATCCCACATGAGCCGGTAAACTATAAATGATAATCAGATATATTGGAGAGGTAAGAAAAGGATTTTTAGATATCTCGCAGGAACACCCAATTGTGGGATATGTTAAGAGATGTAAGGAGAAGCCTCCTCTTATACGGATGCCAACTGGGTGTCAGGAGAGGCCTGAAACTCGATAGGGGGATATGCCTTCAGGTTGAATGGTGCTGCCATCTAATGGAATAGCAAGAAAGAGAGTACTGTCGAGTTGTCATCGACAGAGGCAGAATACATGGCTTTGACTCAGGCAGTCAAAGAATCAATCTGGCTACAAGCTATACTATGTGACCTTGGGGCTAGGAGACACCTGGAGGAATTATGCACGATCAATATCGACAATCAGGGAGCTCTTGCATTGGCAAAGAATCCACAGTTTTATGCACACACAAAGCACATAGATACACAATATCCCTTTGTCCTTGAGTAAGTCGCCAATCAACCAATTCTACAGCACTACTGTCCTACGGCTGATATGACCGCTGATATTTTCACAAAGGCTCTACCAGAACCTGTATTTGTTAAACACAATCTTACACTAGGGTTAATTGATCACTCAGCCTTCACTCTTACGGTGTCGAGAAACCTGGAGGACAATCTAGGCTATGGAATAGAAGGGACCACAGGTGAGGGGTGGTATTGTTGAACACCGGCACTCACCCCGACTTCAATACTACAGCATGCACATTTGTCACGTTTGTTAGAATAAAGGGGAAGCAAATCGGATGATTCAACTGTCAGTATTGTACTCAGTGAAGAGTCCGAGAAGCAGAGTAGCTCGGGTGATATTGCGGTCAAGAAAAGAGTGGAATGTAGATGGTGTGATCTGGCGGTGAAGAAAAGAGAGGAAAGAAGATGGTGTGATGGAAGAAGGAAATCACATGATCTTTTTCGGAATACTCTTGGACGAGTAGTCAATGTTTTTTGTACTTAACAGTCCTTCTCGTGCACATTTGTTCACAGAGTAAGCCAGCGCAAAAGTCCTTCTTCCATATACATTATTCTTTCTCCAGATCAAGTTCCCAGATCCACGATCTGTTTATCAGAAAAATTATAAGAGCTATGTCGCTGGAGTTGCCTCCTCTGGTAAGGTCCCATGTTTTATTTTGTTTTTTTATGTTTTCAGAAGAGCTGAACAGATCTTGTTTTGCTCTGAATCTACACCCTTTTCCGAGGTCGGGAATTCCCGATGGCATAGCACATCTTCGGTTATTCCAAGTTCTATAGTAAATGTGGACTTGATTCGCATAATCTACTTTTGTTCTGCTAGCACAAAACGGCCCAAAACCAAACAAAAGCCAATCTAGCAGTCCTACAAATCTCATCTGCTAGAAGTATAAATGTTCATAAACTCTCTCTACATAAGAGCTGAAACAAACCAAATAAAGAAAAACCCCATAACCAAAGCTATCGCAACTAGAAAAACAAGCTCTAATTGGCTGATTAAGGTAGAGTAGCTTATCAAAAAAAAAAAAAGAACAATGACCACGGCATTGTTTATTATCATAAACTAAAGTGGGAAATATCCAATAGAAACCTGTAAGCAGGTAATCCAACCAATAGTAAAGGAGAAGGCGTTAGTGGAATTCCGCTGGTCCCCGACATACTGTACCCACACTAGTGCATGCGCTATTCCTAATATCGTCCATACCCTTGTCAACCCGATCCATCGGGCGGAGATTTGGCCTGAAAAAATAGCTTTGCACTTTTTTGGAAAGGGTAATCGAGTGGCACCTGTGGTTGACGTCTTGCAATACTTAAACCGGTGAGCTATTCTAATTTCGGACAAGACAATTTCACTTTCTCTCTACCCACGTCATAGATAAGGAACATTGGGTGTAGGGTACACGTGATAGATTCCCGTATTATATTTCATGGAGCACTTGAGATGTGGATCGCCTCTCCGCTTCAGTATTAAAGTTGGTATCGCGCTCTATGATAGTGAGCGCATATTCCGTCATCGATGTGCTGGCGCTTACTCGGTAGGAGCTGCCCCCGTAGTAATTCTACCAGCCAACCTG
>Ga0307509_10007901_pt1 | contig 13736 bp, 13 predicted proteins | sample 10_EM_MG_FD_202245 | JGI IMG/M metagenome (GOLD analysis project Ga0307509, IMG submission 202245) | Populus trichocarpa ectomycorrhiza microbial communities from riparian zone in the Pacific Northwest, United States - 10_EM | ecosystem: Host-associated > Plants > Roots > Unclassified | place...
ATAGGACAGCCCTGTCTGCTCCACCCTCACCACTCCGCCACTCCCCAAACTCCTTTGTTTCTAAAAGCCAGTTCCCCACACCATCGAGCCTGTTGGTACGCACATCCTGATGCCTTCCCCTGGGGTCCAGTGGTGAGAGCCACTGCATAATCTCTGGGTTCTCATCGGCTATGACTTGGTTAACATTGACAATCTTGTGATTATTCGTTACGTTATTGCAGTTGACGTTCCGGTTACCAAATGAGGTCGAGGACGAATATGCTGTGTGGTCCATGGTGTGTCCGAAGTCCTGGTCGAGCGTAGATATGCTATATAGATAGTAGCGATACTGGGGGTTGTGTAGAATTTGGACCAGCTGGCCGTAAAAAAAGGGGCGGCTCCAACTGCATAAATTATTATCCAATCATCTCCCGCTAAGTAAACACCAGCACATCGATTGCTGTGAAACGCCAGTATGAGTTCAACATCATAGAACACAAAATAGACACTGATACTCGGGTGAAGGCGCAATCCATGCCGCAAGCGCTGCACGAAATGTCCAAGAATCTATCATGTAGGCTCTCTATCGCAATGCACCCCGCATTATTTATTAAGATTGAATCATCGCCTACCTGTGCGGGGAGGACATGGGGTTTTCCCATCAGAAACTATCCCCTGCAGTGTTGATAGTGCCGAATTTCCCTACATCGTGCTAAAGAGGCACTAGCAAGATTAGCGTATTTCTCTGATTGGCGGATTCAATCTCATCTGTGTAAAGCTATCACATGACTCGGGATGTTGGTTAGTAAATCTCAACAGGTGCATTACCTCACAGCTACAGCTAACATCGCTCTCATATCAGGTTTAGTGCTCCTGTGGATGGAAAAATATCTGCATCATAACTTGACCTGAAATGCTTTGATATCACTCGATTGACATATCTAGAAAAGTGGGGAGCTAGTTTTTTAGTTTGCATTTTAGCGTGATGTAGGGAAATTCGGCACTATCAACACTGCAGGGGATAATAACCCCCCAGTTTAATTATTGCAGCGCTCAACCTCCCTCGACTATCAGTAAAATACAGTATCAGTCCTGAAGTCAGCTCTCTGCTAAGTTAGAGCAGTCGGATCCTAGTTGCGTCTCCTCTGCCGTCAATGTGCCCCTACGCTAAAATTTGGTTTCCCTATTCTTAGTAGTGAGCATGATCGGTTCCCCAAAGAAGTCCAGTGTACCGGCATGAGTAGTGTGCTACTGTACAAGTACATCGTACAAACGGGGGGTCTACCTACATAAAAACTTGAATAATTGAACCGTGTGGCAGGGCGTTGGGCTTTCCTTTCTCCCAGGAGCATAAAGTAAACCTCCGTACAACGATTCACACCACTTGTACGATGCAACTTGGACTTCTGACATTAGACTATAGGGTCTCTAAATAGCACTGGCGGTAAGTCTACTGTAGGAAATATATTCTCTTTTTTCTATCAGATTCTTTGAGTTGGGGTCAGTTTGTTGCGACAGCGGTTTATGAGGTTCAGGGTGGGTGCGGACTTTTCCCTTCCGTCCCGGAGGGGTTAATTCAATAAATTTAACCTACTTGTAGCTATTACTAGTACCAGTACTGTAGAATTCCGTAAGGCCCATTCCAAAGTCAGGCTCACCTACCCACCGGGTGGTGACCGACGCAGGCTACCATTCCTCCCAACATAGATGATGAACAAAGCGCGCGCCTTATTTATGCAATTCCACGGGTATGGTTCCGGACACTTGAAACCTACCGCCAAGGTATGGTAATGACAAGGGAGGAGAGAAGGACTTGAACGACAACAACGTGAGAATAATCTAATAATAAAAATATGGATATAGAAGGTACGAGGAAGAGTTCTGGAATAGAACTACGAATTTATTTTATGGATTAAGTGGAAGTAGAGGGTGAGAAGTGGCTCCAAAGAAGTGAAGAAGACTACTAAAGGCGAAGAAAGGTATAATACATTGCAATGATATAGCATTCTAAAAAGTCAAATAAAAAAAACCCCCCGAAGGACGAGTCGCCAAATAATACAAGACAAATGGTGTTGAGCAGTGCAAGTGAAAGACGAAGAAAAATAATACGAGAAACAGCTAAATGAGAAGAGGGGGATGCGGATGATGCGCCATAAACCACCATGAGACTACCAGGGTTAATTTACACTCATGCCCGTGTATGAGCTCGAGTCTATAATATTATGTGTTAAATAAAGAGCAGTACCATTTCCGCCCCCATCAGCCCCGCATGTATAATATAGTAATTATTTATAAAGCGATTGCAATGAGAGGGCTGATAAGGAAGAACCGGGGGGAGCGAGAAGATAGAAGAGAAAAATTGAGGAAATCAGGACAAAGGAAGGAATTGCTATTGCGAGGAGGGGTCGTGTAGCGGGGGGGAGGGGCTTCGGTGGTGAAAGGCAGGTCGACGACTCAGGTGAGAAGCGGTCTGGGACTTTTTCAGTACCTATTAGAATGGGAGGGGAGGATTTAGGCTCGGAGAGTAATTGCACAACTCCTACATGTCCCCAGGACGTAGCTAGCTCAAGGGCGGTTTCGTCGGTGAGACCTGGTATGTCGGGATTGATATCCTCTCGTTCCAATAGCATCTTTACTATTGCATCGTGTCCACCGACCGCAGCCCACAAGAGTGGCGTTCGGCCGCGTTCGGTGTCTGCAGTGTTGGGATTGATATCCTCTCGTGCTAGTAGCAACCTTGCTACCTCCACGTGTCCACCCTCCGCAGCCCACAAGAGTGGCGTTCGCCCATGTTCGGTGTCTGCAGTGTTGGGATTGATATCCTCTCGTGCCAGTAGCAACTTTGCTACTTCCTCATGCCCACCCTCCGCAGCCCATCCGAGTGGTGTTCGACCATATATGGTGTCTGCAGTGTTGGGGTTGGTATCCTCTCATTCTAGTAGCAACTTTGCTACTTCCTCATGCCCATCCTCCGCAACCCATCCGAGTGGTGTTCGACCATGTCCGGTGTCTGCAGTGTTGGGGTTGGTATCCTCTCGTTCTAGTAGCAACTTTGCTACCCCCACATGCCTACCCTCCGCAGCCCATCCGAGCGGTGTTCGACCATATCCGGTGTCTGCAGTGTTAGGGTTGGTGTCCTCTCGTTCCAGTAGCAGCTTTGCTATTCCCTCATGCCCGCCCTTCGCGGCCCACAAGAGTGGCGTTCGACCATATCTAGGTGTACTAGTGTCTGCAGTGTTGGGGTTAATATCTTCTCGCTCCAATAGCAATTTTACTATTCCCTCATGCCTATGCAGCGCAGCCCACCAGAGGGGTGCCCGACCATATGCAGTGTCTGCAGTGTTGGGGTCGATGTCCTCTCGCTCCAATAACAGTTTTACTATTCCCTCATGACTACGCTCCGCAGCCAACCAGAGAGGTGTCCGACCATATTCGGCGTCTGCAACGTTGGGATTGACATCCTTCCGCTGTAATAGTACCTTCACGACATCCTCATGACTTTCTGTAGCTGCCCATGCAAGCGACGTTCTGCCTATGGCATCGACTGCATTAATATCCCATTCCTTCTTTGCCAATAAAGCAGCAACTATCTCCCCAAGCCCGAGAAATGCGGCTCCATGGAGACCTGTAAACCCATTAGGGGAGCTATTCTTATCAAAATGCGGCTCCCACCGATACCTATTCTCCTCGTACTGCAGCAAGAGCAGCCGAGAGGATATATGCTCTTCGAATCCGATTAAAAGCTCCAGTGCAAGGGGTGTCACACTCGACGCCTTCCCCCTTCCCATGTGCTTTCCCCAGTAGGAAGAAGCATATTCAACAAGGGGCAATGTCGGCGGGGCAGAGCAAAGCGTTGACGCAAGTTCCCGGACACAGCGAAAATTGAGGTATGTCAAGCAAATCTCCGCTATCATCGAGTGTGGGCTTTGGAATAGGCTTGGATTATCGGATAAATACTCTTGCAAGGTGAAGTGGACAAGCCGAACCGTAGAGGTGGATCCCTCGACTGTAATAAGCCCCAAAGAACATCCGAGAATGGCTCGAATTTCAGGAATGTTCTCATGGTCCAGATCTGTCGATCCTTTCTTTACTCCTAGAGCATGGCACAACTCGCTGGTCTGTAATGGTCGCTCTGAATTTGATACCCACATCAAGGCTTCCATTCCAAGTCTAGATCTACCTCCGTTCTGAGCCTTCATTCGGTCCAGGGTCGTCGCATACGCATCCCCCAAATGATTGCCCTTGGTCATCTCGCTCAACTTCTGCCTCCTCGCAGAGATGGTAACCTCTCCAAGGATAATGTCGATGATTAACGAAACAAGGAGGAATCTAGGGACGATAATGAGTCAATACAAGACCATGCATAATGAAGTGGGAACTATGGATGCTCCTACGCACATTCCCGAGATTCGCTCTGGAATAGTTGTTAGGATATCCGCTCGCAGACCATCGGACATCGCATAGTGCTCTGTGTCCATCTCTAACTTATTCTCCAAATATCTTTTTACGTCGTGCGCCTTCGGACTAATGGGTACTATAACACCATTGGCGAACTGCCTTGTAATCTCGGCCTCAACCTGAGGTCTCCCAGTGACAAATATTCGCATCCTCGGTGACTTCCGAATGATATCCTTCAGTGACACGAGAAGCTCCAGTAGATGCTTAGGAATGCACTCATCCAATGCATCAATACAGATAAACACTTGGGGTAATGTGGCAATGGCCTGCTCTAGCATCTGCACCATGTCTGGAAGTCGCAGACCTCGACCCCCGACCTCCTTTTTCGCCTTTTGAAACGCCTTTTGTACATCCTCGAGCACCTCGCCTCTAACTAACAGTTGCTTAAGGATGGCGCCTATGATATTGGCAGTTGTCTGCTTCTGTTGGTCGCGGAAGTCGCAGTAGAACATCGCGACTGCAATGTCTTCCTCGCTAGGTTCATCGCATAGGGCGTCGATCACTAGCGAACTAATATTGCTTGCCGTCGGCGGTAATTCTTACTCCTTCTAGGTGAACCAGACACTTACCTTAGATATGTTTTCCCCACCCCCGGATCTCCGTAGCAAAATAGGACAGCCCTGTCTGCTCCACCCTCACCACTCCGCCACTCCCCAAACTCCTTTGTTTCTAAAAGCCAGTTCCCCACACCATCGAGCCTGTTGGTACGCACATCCTGATGCCTTCCCCTGGGGTCTAGTGGCGAGAGCCACTGCATAATTTCTGGGTTCTCATCGGCTATGACCTTGTTCACATTGACAATCTTGTTATTCGTTACGTTATTGCAGTTGACGTTCCGGTTACCAAATGAGGTCGAGTACGAATATGCTGTGTGGTCCATGGTGTGTCCGAAGTCCTGGTCGAGCGTAGATATGCTATAGATAGCTATAGTAGCGATACTAGAGGTTTTGTAGAATTTGGACCAGCTGGCCATAAAAAAAGGGGGCGGCTCCAACTGCTTAAACCATTATCCAATCATCTCTCGCTGAGTAAACACCAGCACATCGGTTGCTGTAAAACACCAGTATGAGTTCAACATCAGAGAACACAATAAATAATGCAAGGTTCATTGCGATAGAGAGTCTGCATGATATATTCTTGGACATTTCGTGCAGCGCTTGCGACATGGATTGCGCCTTCACCCGAGCATCAGTGTCAATTTTAAGATTAAATCATCGCCTACCTGTGCGGGGAGGACATGGGGTTGTCCCATCAGAAACTATAATAACCCCCCTGTTTAATTATTGCAGGGCGCTCAACCTCCCTCGACTATCAGCAAAACACGGTATCCCAATCGTGAAGTCGGCTGTCTGCTAGAGCAGTCGGATCCTAGTTGCGTCTTCTCTGCCGTCAATGTGCTCATGCTTCTACGCCAAAATTTGCTTTGCCCATTTGTATTAGCGAGCATGATCGGTTCTTCCCCTCTAAAGAAGTCCAGTGTACCGGCATGTGTGGTACTACTGAGGTCTTACTTCCACAAAAACTTGAATAATTGAAATGTGTGCTAGGGCGTTGGGCTTTCCTTTCTCCCCGGATCATAAAGTAAACCCCCGCGACAACGATTTACACCACTTATACGATGCAACTTGAACTTCTGCTATTATAGGATCTCTCAACAACCCTGGTGGTAAGTCTAGCATAGGAAATATATTCTCTTTTTTCTATGATATCTTTGGGTTAGGGTCAGTTTGTTGCGACAGCGGTTTATGAGGTTTAGGGTGGATACAGACTTTTCCTTTCAGTCCCGGAGGGGTTAATAATTCAATAAATCTAACCTACTTGTAGCTATAGTGCCAGTACCAGTATGATACTGTAGAATTCCGTAAGTAAGGCTCATTCCAAGGTTAGGCGCACCTAACCCACCGGGTGATGACCGACGATCCTCGGTTGAATCCGCAGGCTACCATTCCTCCCAACGTAGATGATGAACAAGGCGCGGGCCTTATTTATTGGAATCCCACGAGTATTAGCGTGGAAACTTGTGTACTCGAGTAAAGGGGTATGATACTCCTCTTTTTCTTTTTTTTTCAAAGTTGATGGTTTTAGAAGTCTACGACAGATAAGCCCTCAGCAGTAATTATTATTATTTTGAACCTTGGTATGATACCTTTATTGCGATTTTTTGAAACTTAACTTTCATTCAGAGAGAGGCGGATCCTATTGAGCGACTTCTGCTTGTGTTGCAAAGGCCTGCATTCCTGGCCTAGGACACGCCACCCACAAGCGATTAGGAACGTGCACAGGACTTAGTACCGTACTGTCGGTCACGTGGATGACTATGGTGGAAAATACGCCGGAACACAGAGACTATCGTGAATGTTTGATACCATTACTTTTATTAGTTTAGCTCCATAGGAAAGGACTACTTGAGGAGGAGAGAGCAGTGTCTGTCTGCATCGATCCGCAACCATCCTCATCCACCCCTTTCCATCAATGTTCATCGTGGTTTTTCTCTGACTTTTATCTCGCTTGACCTTGGCTGTTGAACTGTGAGAAAGTGAGACGAATTTGCTTTCCTTCGGAAGTGCCTATTCCCCACCAAAAGAACGCCTTGACCGGAAGAGATAGTATAGTACGGTGTCTCCGTTATCACCGCGCTCGACTATTAGATAGTCCACAATTGTCGAGTGACGTCATGTGATCCCGGGTCTACCAACACCAAATCAGACTTAATCCAAATCAAAGCGATGACGTTTCGGTATGGTACTAGTACCAAGTTCCCCACAATCACTCATCAACAGACGGATCCCGCACCTAGCCAAGCAATCATTCCCCCAATAGCACCCATCTCCAGGAGATGCCGAAATCTCGCAGAAAGCTCCCTTCTGTATTTCCCGCCAAGTCAAGTATCATATCAGCACTCGCCTACTCCGTTTTTGCTCCTTCCGTTCCCCCTTCCTCCCATCCGCCTAGCCCGGCCTTCCAGCTATGATATTTTATATACTCCTCTGCCGGAAGACAGGAGATGATAGGGAAAAAGAAAGGAGCGCAACGAACGAATCTGATTAGATCTTCCGGATGGCTATTATACACATTCCCCCTTTCCACCATACAGTGCGTATAAGGCACTCCCACTTAACTTCAGATTTTTCTCCACGGCTTTTTACAGTTTTTTATATAGGAGTTCTGCAAAAGCCCCTTTAAGTCATCTACGACCATGGGTTTAATAATAGACTACTACCGTATGGAATCTTGGTATGATGGATCCTCATATCGTAGGAGTTGATGTTGTCGGAATGGGTGAGGTGTAGGTGAAAATGTGTGCTTTTGGTATAAAAAGCCCATCTAACGAAATGGTTTGACCCAAGGTAGTAAATACGGCACCTTATGATACATACGTTAACTTCCCGAAGCGTGGAGTGATGTTATCATACAATAAAGTGCACGTCTTAGATGGTGCTAGGGGAGATGCTTTCGTGCCCTCTAGAGTACGTCTCGCCCCTAAGTGTAAGAGAAACATATCCACCCCCAGGTATGATACTATCGTATATCGCCAACGATTTCAAATACAATTAAGGGGGTGTTTGGCACAACCCCAAGCCGTAAGTTGTAAAGACGATTGTAAAGTGACCAATCATGGCCCTTGAAAAAGGATTATGTGAGCGAGTTTCGGGAGATGTTATTGGTCGGTTTTCAAATAGTCGTTGCGACTTACTATTTGCACTTGCGCCAAACATCCCTAGGGGTTTGTTATTATCGTTACTCAGGACAATTTCCGAGACTCCTCAGCCTTGTCAGAGTATGATCACTTCATTTCAACGAGTTTTTACGCTTAATACCGAGCCATACATAGCAGCTTAACATTGACTTTTTATCATGAAAGAAACTTTTTGTCTTCATAAGACCATAAAAGGAAAGGAACCCTTGCAATACGCCCTTGACTTAACCAATCCAACCACCATCCCGTGGCTTTTGAAGACACCAACTACACCGACAAAAAATGAAAAATGAAGAAACAAAAGTGCCCGCTATTTTCAATTCCGAATGAAACTCCCTCAGATCCACCAATCATCCCTTCCCAAACATAGAAAAAGACTCCATAGCCAAATAGCCCCCCAATAACGCTTTTCTCTCTCGCCGCATAGCATCGTGATGAATGAATCCTTCGCAAATCAAAGCTATGAAAATGCGCAGAAGCAAGAAAAACCAACATCAAAAAAAAAGCAACCCCACCCGTATACTTCGCCTCCATTCCTCGAGCAGGGAGGGGAGAAAGAAAAAGACAGGTGACTGATATAAAGAGTAGAAAGACAAAGAGGCCCAGAGCCCAGTAGTAGTACACATATATTCGCGGTTGGAATTATAGGTAGGTAGGGGCGACAACTAATCCGTAGGCCCGACAGTGCCCAATTGATGCCTGGCAGTCTTGACTCTCTCTCTAATATCCAGTTCGGAATCCTGAGACATGCTTTCTAAGCTTTTGTCAAATCCTAGCCTAATTAGCTCCTTAGCTCGAGTGTGAACCTCATCAAGATCCTCATGCTCTTCGCGCCAGGTGAGATTGATGACAACCCATGCGAGGCCACTCCTGACAGGGGGAAGTCGGTGATTCCAAAGGGCAGATAGAGTCCTGAGAAGATCCACGCGTTGAATCAAGGCTCTCTTGTGAGGAAGTGTACCTGTGGCAAGGTGAACAAGGATATAGACAACGGAAGTCACAATTTCACCAGGTGGAGACTCAGAGACGAGCTCCCCTTTCACATAACGCTTTGGTTTAAGTTTGTCCTCCAGAATCTCAAAGACCCGATCTTTCCCCACGCTCTCGAAAAGGTGGTCGATCATGAGATTCCGATCCTTGCCGCTAATCCAGTTCCGTAAGAAGTCTAGACCTTGCTCCTGCAAAGCAATGTCCTCCTTCCTCCTCCTCAAGGAGTCGTCTCCCTCTCTTTTCTCTAACTGTGCCATCACAGCAGTTGCCTTTGGGGGGAACCTTCTTGCCCATGACCTAGCCCTCTCTTCCGGTGCATCAAAATATTCCTCGTCACCCGTCCGCCCAGCACCCAATCTCCTGAGATCACCAATACTGTCCTCCATACCGCCTTCTGTGTCGTCCCCATCGCCATCTTCACTCTCCGCCATCTCGTCATCCTCGCCATCCTCATCCCCATATAGGTCTCGACTAATAACCCCGAGGAGCCAGTCTACTCCTAGCCCCTCAAAGCATTTCCTCTTTACCTCAGTCTCGGCCTCCAGAACCAAATGCTTCAAAGCCCAAAGCGCATTTAGCCGCAGTGCAGCATTTTCGCTCTTCGCATGTGAGCAGAGGACATCAAGAACCCCGGCCTCTAGTATTGGCCTTCGCATTGGGGAGAAGTCCAGAACGAGATTGCAAACAGCTGCCGTCGAAGCTATACGTACCTCGATATCGTCATGGCGAAGGAGAGCAAACAATGGTAGAGCGATTCCGGCATCAATCAAGGAGGTTCTTAAAATGGAGACAGAGCGAGATAGTGCCCTAATAGCGCCGCATGCGGCAGTGAGTACGGCAGGAGGGTTTCCTTGCCCAACCGTGTTGTGCTGGGGTACGGGTATTGGGATAGGTTCGAGCGGTTTCATCGAAGACACAAGGACCGGGACCACCCCCGTTTCAATGATCGCCTTCCGATATTCATCTTTGAATAATGCGAGGCTTGCCAGACATTTCAAACCGCCTTCTTTAACCTTCATCTTATGGGTAACCTCAAGATTACTTCCTGGCTCCCCTGTGTGGTTGGAGTCATGGGAATTTCCGTTTTGGTGACCGTTAATTGCAGGAGATGGTAACTCATTTGCTCTCTTCAACATTGCAGCTAGTTTCTTAATTGCTCCAGCATCCACAGCAGCCTTTTGCATCTCAGTGCTGTCCATTACCAATCTGGCCAGAATCGCTGGCGCCTTTTCCTGAATCGTCCAGCTCGCCCATGTGTCTGTGTCAACGCTACCGACTCCTGCATTTACCCGATTCTCTTTACCCTCCTCAGTCAAAAGTCGGACCAAAACCGGCAAAACCAGCAATATCAGCAATTGTACAAGTTTCTTGCTCACAAGGTCCACTTTGAACAAATTCGTCAAAACACTTATTGCCATCAATCTCGTAATAGAGTCCCCAGAACGAACTTGCGATATTAGCCACGGCAAAATGGGGGACTCCTCAACCTCGAGATCGATTTCGGGACGGTTGGATCCACCCTCAGTTGCGGCCAGTGCGGCCGAACGAAGTATACGGTCCTCTAGATCGGCAATCTCCGCCCTCTGGCGTAGAGGAGTATCGCCACCGGTGGAAGATTCGGAATCATCCCCAGCAGGACCGCCGCCAAGAAGCGCGGCCTGAGACTCGGTGGCTCCCGTCAGGGGATTGTAGAAAGGACTTGATGCTGGAAAGCTGCTGCCGCCGTGTATTGATCCTTCCGTTATGTGACTTGAAGTGGTCGGTGAGATCGCAGCTGATGCTGAGAGCGGGGGAAAAGCAGATGGTGTTATGAGTAAATTCGGGGGTTGTATTATCGAGTTGCTCGCTAACCTGGGCTGAGGCAGATTTATTGAGGAAGTTGAGCCTACCGTTCCCTCGCCTGGCTTGTTAGACGATGAAGATGGGGCATCGGGTGAAGAGGGTTCATTGGTAGGGAGAGGAAAGATTGCTATGATTGAAGGGGAAAACAGAAACTCCAGAGATCGGAGTCTAGAATCCTTGATGATAACAGAAATGGCGTCAAGAATCGGAGCCAATTTTGCACCCGGAGGAGCAGGGGGAGGTATGTCACTGCTATGAGTATTTTTAGGGTTTTTAGGAATGGATTTCTCGGCTACAATATGGCCCCCTAATCTGGCACTCAGGGCTCCAAGGACCCCAGCCTCCACTAGTAGCTTTTGATGGGTTGAATGGCATCCACTATTATCCGAACTACCGGGGGCATACCGGCCACATGATTTAGCAATAAGGGATGCTGTGAGTGAAATCTGCTGTTGGACCAAGGCAGTGGGAGACTGCTGCGAAAGGATTTTGTAGAGACTGCTCAGAACCTCAGGAGTATAAAGCGCCGTAGCAATTGTGTACGAAGGACACGTCGCAGAAAATGCTGAAGTGTCTAAGATCGTATTCAATGTGCGAAGGGACGATAGAACGAGTTTCGATGGAGATGATGAAGGATCGAGAGAAGCTATTAGCGGAGGCAAAGCCCGTGAATCGAACAGATGCGAAATATATTTTTCACCGCCTATACAATGCCACTCAGTGGTTAATGACATTTCCAGAAAAAGTAAAATAGCCACGGATATCCGGATCATCTAAACGTGTATCTTGAAGGGGTGATACCATAAGCCAGGCTCCCAACCGCAATTCCAGCTTCCAATCTAGCATTGCTCCAAACCTCATCCGCGTTACCGCTACCCTCTAGAATCCTAACAAGAGGAGGCACAATTCCTAGGCGCACAAACAATTCTTTCTTCTGTTCATGGCCGATGAGCTCATGTTTGAGTCGTTTGAGTGCAGAAAGTGTATTCTGCGGTTGACTGAACGGCGACACGGTCAACTGTGATAAAAGCAACAAAGCGGTAGACTCCTCCTCGGAATGGGTCATGATGGTGTTGAATGAATCCGTTTCGTTGAGATTTCGGGGGGCAGTCGCAGCTGCAACCTTGGCAAAGGGGTCGTGTGCGGTTAAGGAGCACTGATGTTAAAGCTTTGAGGAAAAAATTGACGATGTATGCGTGGCCACCAACAGTTGGAAAGGTTTGGAGTAGACGGGGTTGATGGATGGATGGATGGATGGATGGATAGATGAATGGATAGATGAATGGATAGATGAAATGGATGAAGGGGAAGTGACTGGTGAGGTGGGGCTGGTTACTCCCGGAAAGAGCGATGGCGGGGCTAAAGGAATCTCGTTGGTCAGCGATATTGAAGAAAAAGTGATGATGATGACGATGGGTGATGATGATGGTTGGCGAGGAGTGGGCGGAGATGCAAGCTCTTGGGGGAGCACACCGCACGCGCACAGGCAAGCTTTCTGCGGAGGTCGGGGTATGGGGCTCGGGGGACAAGGTTGAGGAAGAATGAAATCGGATTCAGAGACATGACAGCCCTGTGTTTGCTACCGTGCCCCCAATCTCGCAGTAACAGCGCACCCTCCATCCCCAACACTGTTACACTTGCATCCATCGCTCGTTCAATGAATCTGACACCCAGTTCACACATATGGATCCGCATTTGAATAGTCTACGGCAAGCTGGCTATGAGCAGATGCAGTATGTGTGATGATTAGCAGGAACGAAATCCCCGAAACCGAAAATACGGCACAGCACCAAGTGTATTGGTCACTGGCGGAGTATACTCGAGTACAACAACTCATTCCCTAAATTAGTAGCTGTTTGGGTACTCCCCATCACTCGCGCTCGTAGGGTTGAATACTGGTCCAAGAGGGGCCAATCGCCGCGGATCGGGATATTTCCCACCTCTTCCCCATACCACCGTTGCGATCTGCTCGTTCCACTAACCATCCCGACGGGATTTACAGTGTTACAAGACACGATAGCTGTTGCTGTGCTCTCCCCACCTACCATCGACTGCGTCCGAAAGGGTTTTATTTATTTTCTTCAACTCCTTTTCTACTTTTCCCCTGACCAACTAAAAGTCTTACTGCACGGTACCTGTCTCACCGGTACAGCTGCCTGGAAGGGCCCCATTCAATTCGCGGAGAAATCCGAGAGGCCATTATTGATATAGGTATCGTGGAAACCCCGGTATGTGTGCCGGTCCCACACTACCGCTCTACCATACCTTACTTTAGTGCACTAAAGAGTTTTCCAATGCATCGTGCAGTGTGTACTAGGTCAAGGTCTCCGACCATTCCTTCTTCATTTCCCCCCTAGCTAATTCCCTCAAAAAATGATTCCTCGCCAGCGAGGCAATACAACTTTAGGGTAACAATGTCGAACGTGTACTCGAGTATATATATTTCCATTGGAACGAAGGAAACCGAATGTATAAATAAAACTAACCCATTTTACTTGAATCTGCGCACCTTTGTACTCCTACCAGTTCCAACCTATTACTACTTGAGCCTCCTCCCCTATCCCAAGTTCTGCTGAGTGCTGTGTGATCCTGTCGCCTTTGCTTTCCCCCCCCTTTGCCATTTTCGCCGGTCTTCATACTCACCTCTTCCTATTCGCTCAGCCAATCACGCTGACGATACAGCAACGTGCGGCTCACAGAACTTTCGGCCGCAGAATTACCCTCCAAAAACGCATTGGGACCGCTCCTATCTCATAGCTCTCTTCTAACC
>Ga0307509_10007902_pt1 | contig 13736 bp, 15 predicted proteins | sample 10_EM_MG_FD_202245 | JGI IMG/M metagenome (GOLD analysis project Ga0307509, IMG submission 202245) | Populus trichocarpa ectomycorrhiza microbial communities from riparian zone in the Pacific Northwest, United States - 10_EM | ecosystem: Host-associated > Plants > Roots > Unclassified | place...
CAACATAGAACATATGCACATATGTGGGGTCCAGCTGTGGCAGCTCGATGGCAGCACCTCTGTATCAGTCGAAGAGGGGGGTGGCGGGAATGGGGTGACAATATAGTGTGACCCTGTCTGTCTGCGTCGTTGCATCTTCGTGCTGCAGGAGCGGGATGGCGGCGAGACAGTGTAAGAGGGGGGCACATGTCGCCAGCGTCCATGGCAGTCTTTGACGCTTCAACAGTGCAACTAATTTGGTTTCTGCACAGGCCTCGGTGGGGGCATGCAGGGAGGCATGCAGGGGTGGCGTTTGGGAGGATGGCATCAGGAGGGTGGGATAAGCAACACAGAACTGGGGGAGGGAAAGAATGGACTCACATATTTGAACTGGCACAAAAAGTGTGGCCTCCTTGTTGTGTTATGCATGTGCTGCCAACATGCAGGCAGGCAGTGTGCAGGTGCCAGGTTGTGAGACCTGTGACGCTGCAACAGCATGGCTATGATGGCAATAATCTGAGCTGTGAGGGAGGGGTGAGAGGACATGTGAGCAAGCAAGGGGCAAACAATGCTCACCTCCTGTCAATGACGTTGCAGTATCGGGCTGGAAGAGTGGGGCAGTGGGAAGGACAGCGTAGGTATAGGAGAGGGGTGCTTGAGCACCAAGGATGCGGGACGTACTGGTATGTGAGGAGGTTGGGCGTCCAAGCTGACATGGGCACAATGTGGGCAGACAGGGGAACTGGGAGGGAGTGACACCAACGGTCACAAATCAAGCTGTGAGGAGAGAGGTAGGGGTGACTCGATGCAAGGTCAAAGATAGGGTGCTTGAAATCAAAGTGTTGCCAGCTTGAGGTTGTCGCTATTGGTTTTGTGCTGCATTTCTTCAGACTGAGTGTGCTGGCAGTGGTGGGAGGTGGTGGCAGAGGTCAGGATTGGTCAGAACATGAAACAAATGTAGCACTCACTCAGAGAGGTAAGGATGGTGGGAGAGGGGCTCGTGCTGCTGACATCCCATTGGTGGTCTTGGATGGCTTCAGGCCAGTTGAATGTGGCGAGATCTTGCTGAACGCGATATTGAAAATCATGCAGCATCAAGGGATCAATGTTGAGCTGTCACTCCAGGTAGGAGCACATCACTCATTCGATAGGGCATGACGGGACAGGTCTGGACACAGAAAAAAGTAACCTGGCAAGGGAGGGTTCAGGACTGGTCAGGACACCAAAAAAGAAAAAGAGAAAAGCGGAGGGCACTCACCTGCAGTGACCCACTGGAGTGGGACTGCCCAGGACATGCAAAAAAGGGTGCCAGTGAGGTAGAGCCTGCAACTGGTTAGCACACGGGAAAAGCGACCCAGTAGGGGCACTCACCGGTACTCACCAATGGGAGATATGTTGGGTGGCATGCCACTGGGAGTGGGAGCAGTGATGATGGTTGTGATTTGGTGGATTTGGGCTGTAAGGAAGGGTCAGATCAGAGAGAGAGAAAGTGGCCACTCACTGGGTGGTGTGGCAACAGGGATGGGGGCGGCCAGGTTTGTTCAGGCTGTGAGGGATAGTCAGAACAGAGAAAAAATCAGGGCCACTTACCAGGCAGTGTGGAAATGGGGATAGTCAGAACAAAGGGGGGGGAAGTTACTCACTGAGGGTGTGACAGAGAGGGGTGGCCGGGTTTGTTTGGGCAAGGGATGTGAACCGAGAAAAAAACATGCCACTCACTGAGTGTGGAGTGGGGAGGGGGACTGGTTGGCCACAGGAAAAAAGCAACCTGAAAAAAAGCAAGCAGTCAGTGAAAAAAGGAAGGGAAGGACTCACTCTGGGAGCCTTACAGTAGCATTGCTGTGGGGTGGAGGAGTGCAGGAAACCAAGAAAAAGTAAGTGGCAACGGAAAAAATAAAAAGAGCTGTGAGTAAAAAAAAAGTGAGGGGACTCACTCCAGGGGGGGAAAACCCAACCTAGGAGGGGGGGAAAGTGACCTGTGGACCTGTGAGCAGTGAAGAGCAGCTGCTCAGAACAGAATCGAGCAAGCAAGCAAGCTTACTGGAGGACCTTGGGGGTTGAACCACAATACTGGGCACACCTCTGGTGTGCTGTCATGTGCATGAAAAAGATTTCACGCTTTTTTTGCTTAAGTAACATTAAATCGTCCAAAAAAGGGGTGGCAGGGAACCCCAAATCAGGGACCCTCCTTTGTTAAATTTTTGATGGCTGGTGAGGAAGCAGAAATTTATACAAGAGGGTTGGTATATATACAATAATGTTGATTGATACTAATATTAAATCAAAAATAAGTATAAAGTGAAGATTTTTATGGTAAAAAGTTAGACCCAATAGTTGGCCACCCAAGAATTTGCCTGGGAAGGTCCATGAAGTGTGTTTTTGTATGTTTTCAGCCTATCTGAGCATAGTTCTAAACTTAATTTGTTGTAAAAATTTGTATTTCAGCCACAACCAAAATTGTTGAGTTTGGCTGTCCAGCACTGTAGTTTCATCTGTCCAAAGACATGGCTTGTCTAATATTTGTTGACAATACCCTCCTCTTCCTAATGCCTCTCCTATTTCGTCACCAAGTGATGCCCAGGGGGAACCCTGGTAAGGAACATGTAATTGATTGCTGCCCCCAGTCTCCCCTCTATGATTCTTCCATCAGGACCATAGATCTGGTTACTACCTTACGTGTTAGTGTGAACAATAGTCAGCGCTTCAGACTGTAAAACTGAGATGTGTCAATGACCATGACAAAACTACAGTGACCAGTGGCTTTTGGGATACTCAAGTGATACTCAGTACAGTACAATCACATCTTGGCCTAGTGTTGCGGCAGCTTGAGCCGATAAGTTTGCAAAAATCAGCAATATAAAATCAAATCAAATGGATACAAATATGAAAATAAAGATAAGAATAGAATAGGTCAGGAGCCAGGGGGTCACTTAAGACGACTTAACGATTTGACCAGCCGTTCAGGCGTAATTTAACTGGCTACACTTTCAGCTACAAATTCAGCTACAAACTGAGCCAGTTAAATTACGCCTGAACAGCTGGTCAAATCTCTAAGTCGCATTAAGTGACCCACTGGCTCCTGACCTATTCTATTCTTATCTTTATTTTCATATTTTTATCCATTTTATTTTATTTTATATCACTGATTTCTCAAAATCATCAGCTCGAGCTGCCGCAACACTATCTTGGCTGGAACTCTGCTACCACCACTCAACCTGATCGTCTCCCCATTTATATAGGGGCATTCCAGGATCCATTTTACCATCTGCGCAAACTTGCACAGCTCCCCTATGCACCTTGGAAATAGCAACTCACAGGTGAGGCTTTCCTGTACCTTCTTATTCATAGATATTATCATTGGGGTGACAAAGACCCCAGGTGCAATAGTGACTATGCGAATACTGTAGTGCTCAAGGTCATGAGCCATGGGGAGGGTCATGCCAACCAAGGCACCCTTCGTGGTGGAATACACAACCTGACCAGTCTGGCCCTCAAACTGCATGGTTGCAAAAACAGTGTTAGTACAAAGCAGAAACAGTGGCACAGAAAATGGTCACACAGCAGCTGAACTTGCCACCATCACAATGACGCCCCTCTTGCCATTAGGGCCTTCTGGCAGAACTTTGACCAGGTGCTTGCAAGCAATTCATGTGAGGTTGAACATCCCTGTCAGGTTGATGTCCATAGTAAAGTTCCACACATCCAGAGAATGAGGTTGTCCATTGGCACATATGATCTATTTGGCTGGTCAGGACTTGCAAAAATATTGCTGGCACTAGGCACCCTACCCACCTTGGCTGCTGTCCCAATGCCAGCACAGTTGATGATGCCCCCTAATGGAGCACCATTCTGTTTTGTCCAAGAGATGACCTTGTCGACAACCCTGGTAATGTTGTCAACCTTGGTGATATTTAGCTCCCAGAATTTAGCCATGCTGGGTGCCAGTTTGATGGTAGATGTGTCAGGCTGCTTTATGTCCAAGATGGTGACATATCCCTTCTCTTGAAGGATGTGTCTGACTGTAGAAAGTCCAAGGCCAGAAGAGCTTAGGGAGATGGAGTTTAGGATAGGGTGTGGTAATCATCAACTGGCGACTCACCCGCCTGAGATTATGAATGTCTGGTTCTCATCCTTCATATTTTTTTCTATGTTTTCAATCCAAGATGATGGGTGCCAGCAGAGAAGTAGAGTTATTTTCAGCACCATGAATTCTCGATTCATGGTTGCGTTTCTCAGTTCCAGTTCCATGAAGAAGATCAAGTCCTCAGCCCAAGGGCAAAGCTGTTTTACCCAAAGTGGTCAGCTGATTAGATCACTTGACTTATGGATCACCTGACTGTAATCATGTGCTCTGACCTGAAGTAAATGCTGCTCGATTGATACTTTCCCCCAGGCTCCTAACCAGCCAACTGGGCAGGTTGTCATGAATAAGGAGTGAATTCTGGGCACACAATGGCCTCAGAACATGTGCAAGTCAGACACAAGAACTATGATGGTATTGGGAATGGTAATCTACTCACCTCAGAATGCATGCAAGTCAGACATGAGAACTGAGGGCACAAAAACAAACTGTCTACGGTATATAACAAGTGAATTAAGGTTCTGGACTAAACAAATGTGCTACTGTCTGTCAAAATGAATGCTAAGTGTGTCCATGAGGAATGGACCGGGTAATCTTGTCAATCTGCTCTGCGTGCCATTTGCTACACTCCCCCTCATTTCGCAGACAGTCTGGGCACTGCAGCAAAATGCCTCCAAATAAAAATGGGGGTGCGCAAGGATTATATTCAGCGACTGTAGCTGCACATTGGGGTTTCTCTGCCAGTGCACCAGAGCATGCATGGTGCGGGGACGTGTGTGACAATGTGTGACATGGGTGTGACAGCCACCAAATGGCTGCATTGCCTTGTCCTTGTTGTGCTGTCTCTGCTCTGCATCGCCCGGGACAATGCCATGCCCTCTGTATGGGCCTCGAAACAAAAGTGGGTGGACTCCTTGACAGCAGGAGCTTGGAGTGATGGAATAAGGATAAAGGTGCATGGTTGGCTCCTTGCAGTGGTACTGACAAACTGACACCACTTCTGTACAGCCAAGGATTTTCTTGTGGGCGATGATGCCCACTGCAACGTTTTTGTTGTGGGGCGTTGATGCCCGCTGCAATGTTCATGGCCTCAACAGGCCTCTTCGAATTGAGGGTTTGCTCCCTCGGCGGCCTCCCTCCTGGATCCCAAAGGGGTAGGGCACCCACACTCAGGTCCCTTCGTGGTGGCGCATCGTGTGCGCTTTTGCCCTTGTTGGGGCCCCCTTGCAGCAGTGCCTCTGCTTTGAGCTTGCCCTTTCTTGGCAGTATCTTAATCTCTCGCCTGGTGTTGCCGACTTCCCAAGTTGACTGGGTGTCCTTGTGCGACACTTCTTGTGGCAGCCAGTCAGGCTCGCATTCATGGGTTCATGGTAGCGTCTCGAGCACGCCCTTGTCTCCTCACTGCACCTCTTGTGGAAGTGCCTCTGTGTTGCGCTTGCCCTTCTGTGGCAGCGTCTTATATGGTTGCGCATCGACTTCATGTCTGCGCCTGGCCTTATCTTGCGCCCATGGGACCAATGCCTTGGGCCTGGCGACAATGGCTTTCTCAGCCTTGCTAGCAGGTTTGATGCCGGTGATTCCCTCGGCCAGGGCTGGTGTAGTGCCCACAACGGGCAACGTTCCCCCTTGTTCATACGTGTCAAAGCCTGGGGGTTTGGCTTCATTGGCATCTACATTCATGACTGTGCTGGCAAGCCCAAGAGGGTCTAGGCCTCCAAGGATCACAGGTACATTGCCCAAGGCTGACAATGCTCCCCCTGCTTCCTGCAGGTTTTCTGCTTGTGGATTGGGCAGTTTCCGAGGTTCGGGATGGGGATGGTCTTTGATGGCATGCCACTCAGTGGCAGTGCCTTCTCCATGTGATGGATTTTTGCGCACAAGGATGTCAGATGGCAGAAAGGGTGAAAATGAAGATGGGAAAATTTGAGGGGGTGATGGGGCAGCATGCAGCTTGCTCCCCACACACGGTAAGTGAAAGTTTTGCTCCCCCTCAAGCTGTGATGCTGACCTGATACAGGTATCCGGATTGACGATGATGACGCCCAGGCTGGGCCACAGATCAGGGCATGTATGAGCACCCATGTCAAGAAGGGGCCTCTGTGCCTGATGCGCACAGACTCGGGCCTTCGGAGCAGCGAATGCTGGCTCCCAAATGATGGAGCCCTGCATCTGCGGGTTGGGAAGGTCAGGAGGGCAGCTGTGCACCTCTCCAATGGGCATCTGGCCCTCATATGTCCGTGCCGACATCAGGCCCATCTGGCCAGTTGCGCACCATGGTGCCTTGCCCAGGAGCAACTCCAATGACCCTCCAACTCTGGTGGGGGCTTGGGTCTGCTCAGGCTGCTGGCAAATGGGAGGTTTTGTAGCCTCATTTGGCAGTGGCAGTGTGGCCTCGATGCTGAACTCAAGAAGGGCCAGGATCTGCAGGGCTGCACCCCATAGTGGCTTCAGTAGCCGGGCCCAGACGATGTACCACAGAACCCAGAGTCGCTCCAGGAGCATCTGGTTCTGCCTCTTGATGGCACATTCTCTGCGCAGGGTGACAGTTTGGAGGTGATCCTCCTCCTCATCCGGTGCTCCTAGGGATGCTGGGGTGCGAGTAGCTGCGGGCATGTGCAGCACATTGTGGGGAGCGGGGTGGGATTCGGTGTGAGGGGTGCTGTCCTCCTCGAGCAGTGCAATGTCTGCTCTGGCCTCCTCTTCAACATCCTATGCCTCCCCCTCCTTGGCCAGCTAGATGCCAAATCCAGCCCAGTCAAGGTCTTCGTTATCCTCTGCGCTGCATGGTTCGGCGCAGAAGGGGTCCTCTTCAGTAGTGTCTGGCTCGCCTGGTGTTGCCTTCAGCTCTGCACTAACTGTTTGTGCGGGTACTTCTCTGGTGAGTCCCTCATCCTTTGTGGTGTCTTTGTATGCTGGCTGACCAAACTCTTCAATAAGTTGCTCCCATCGCCCCTTTGCCATTTTGTGGGCACAGATACAAAGTAGGGTTCCATCTGCAAGCCTCAGGGACAGAAGGCCTCATGCTGTGCCATTTTTGTGCTGCCATTCCTTGGCGGCCTGGTGTTCTGCAATTATGGGGTGGGCTATGTCCTTTGGAACAGGACATGTGGTCGTTCCGTCAAAGTATCCCCAGTGGTATGCAGCCTGCATGGCCTCTCGGAAATGTGCAGCAAAGGTGGCCCAGTTGCTACCATCTTTGTTGAGGAAGGGGACAGTGTCAGGGAGTACTGGGAAAGATATAGGGAATGTAATGTGACACGTTGCAGCAATGACAGTGGTTCTATTGGGCTAGGGCAGGGCCCATAACCTGTTGTGAATAAGGAGTGAATTCTGGGCACACAATGGCCTCAGAACACGTGCAAGTCAGACATGAGAACTATGATGGTATTGGGAATGGTAATCTACTCACCTCAGAATGCATGCAAGTCAGACACGAGAACTGAGGGCACAAAAACAAACTGTCTACAGTATATAACAAGTGAATTAAGGTTCTGGACTAAACGAATGTGCTACTGTCTGTCAAAATGAATGCTAAGTGTGTCCATGAGGAATGGACCAGGTAATCTTGTTGATCCACTCTGTGCGCCATTTGCTACACAGGTTACACCTAATCCTAGTAGTGTAGCATACAAATTCTTGTAGATGTGTATAGCCAATTAGAGTGATTTTGGGTCATGCTGAATATAATTATGTCAACCATGAACTTTAGTTTTGCACAACCTGCCCAATACATCCAGGTCATGTGACTGAATTTTGTGAACTGGTTTGCATTCTTTCCCACAAGCCAATGAGGTAGCATAGTTTAGGGCTGCTTACCTGAGCTGTATCATGTGGCATAGTTGGCTGAATTTATCACTGTTTACTGTTCATTCTCCTGCTATTGACTAAGGTATCCCTGTTAGGCTCAATGAACCTTCATTTTCATTGAGGGGAGGGAAGTCACATGATATGAATCAGGTGACTTGTGGGAAAGGATGATGTAATATGCTCAAAGAGTGGTATGATTGTGATTCAAAGAATCAGAGATAGATTGATGAGATCAGGAGCAAGGCTCTACTGATAAAGATTTGATAAGGACAGATAGAAGCAAGGCTTCTGTGACAGGGGTAAAGGGGAAATGACTTTGATTGTAAGTTGAGTCTGGAGACCCAACTCTTCACAATTGGCACCTGTTTTATAGGCAGGTGCAAGACTGTTTACATGGTACAAACAAGGAAGGCTAGATTAGATCTAGCCAAAGGGGAAGGTCTAGAATGCTCAGGCCATTCTAGACAGGTACTAGACTATATATGAAAAGGTTTGCATAAGGTGTATCCAGACACATCTAGACAAGGTCTGAACCAGAAGGGTCCAGACTGATCTTTTACATGGCAGAGATTAGGTCAGTCCAGAATCTCATAACAATCCCACACTTGTGGCTGACATTTTGTGCCAGCCTACTGGGCAGGTTGTGCAAAACTAAAGTTCATGGTTGACATAATCATATTCAGCATGACCTGAAATCACTCTGATTGGCTATACACATCTACAAGAATTTGTACACTACACTACTAGGATTAGGTATAACCTGCCCAGCTGGCTGGTTAGAAGCCTGACTTTCCCCCTGATAGCCAAGACTTCCCCTTGTCACACCCCAAACCTTATGGTATCTACTGCTCCACATAGCATGCATCACTTGTGGCCCCTTGCAAGTCAGCCTCAGTCTGACAACCCTGATATTAGGAAAAGGGTTTTGCTATATAGAGGCTCATTTAGGACTCTTTGTATGTTTCTCTATCTCTTGCTTTAGATTACCCACTCTCCATTCTACACCCACCTCTTTTATTTTACTTTAGTGTTATTACCACTGAGCATTGCTTTACCTCACTCATGACATCTACATGTTTGCTGTCGCACTCTTTACTATGGTCTAGTAAGATTTCTGCATTTCGACACAGCTGCTCATTGTCTACATCACCAGTAAGCACCTAATTTGCTCTTATTCTTTTTCCCTCTCTACCTGTCTGACTTGCAGGGTGGTTGTCTCTATCACCCAACTCTTGCCTAAAAGCCCTCTGGCCTGACCTTGTCAGGGCAGGCAATATCAGCCCATTGTCTCCCCTCATGCTCTTGCTCTTGCTTGACCATCTGACAGTCAACTAAGCCACTGCATTGTATCTGTCTTCTTGGTCTAAGGCCATTGCACTGCCCCTTTTCTATATTATTTGTGTTTGACTTTGTTTTCGCCCAACAAGACAGACAATAAACTGAACCACCTTGTCGTCCTCTGTCTCTCTCAGCTCACATATGTAATGATACGTTCCTACTCTCTTGTCTCTGTTCTTGTTACCCTTGCAGATTGGCATTGCCTTGTGTCTTCATCCCTCTTGGGTCATATCATTCATCTACCCAGATTCTGTTCATAGGTTCTTGTCTTTCAGGATCGCAAGATCATTCCTTTCCTTCTATCCCTTGTTGGAACTCACTACTAGGCCACTTTGGTCTAGTTACACTATCATGGTGTGTTGTCCCCTCTTTCTTCAGCTGCATTCTTCCATGTATTATATGTGTACAATAAAGCAATTTTCAGCAAACTCTGTCAGAGATGGAACCAAGGGAATGTTCAGCCAAAAAGCATGAATGACGATGAAAAAAGTAGGGAATCAAACCCACAAGAAATTATCTCACATCAAAGGCAATCCATATTACTATAAAAACAATGTGCACCTTTGCTCCCCAGTGGTTATCTTCCTTCATCTTACCCCAATAGCTGAGCAATTATGATGCCACTATCTCCATTCACACTTCCACTTCCTACTGATGGGCCACCTAATGGATTTGACTGGGCAGGGCAACATGAAGTATTGATTACCACTGCATTCAAGACTGGAATTGATTGACACAACATATTCCATGGTCTGCCTTGCTGTGTCATATATGGGACCCACTTTCGTCCATTTCTCCAGTGATGCCACATCATTGCTCAAGCAGAGTGGGCAGTTGTAAGTTGAATGTATTTGACTTGACCTCATGTTGAAATGAGACAGTGGGACAACCTGAAGTGCTATAGGTGGATCCCTAAAGAGGCCAAAGGAGATCATTGGCACGATCCACATAATGGTATATTGATGTGTAGGCCCTATTACTCTGTGTTCGATAAATATGATGTTTTTATTCGATTTCTCCCTGATGTGAGTCATTACAATATTACCCTTCTCTTCAGGCAAACTATTCAACAAAGAACAGTTTGGGAGATTTGTGTTTATTGACTTCTCCAACAACCCATGATATCAGACACACCATGGCAAGCCATTGCCATTAACACCCATGAAGACCATTCACTGTTTCCAGCCCTGTTCCTAGTACATGAACAATATGTTTGTAGTTTCTATCCCTTCAACAATATCTCTCCAGAAATTTATGAAAACATACCTTGGCAAGACTGGATCTTGTCAGACAATGTTGTTGACAATGTTCCAGGCCTGGGTTACTTCAAACACCAGAGTCCAAGCAGACTGACCAGTGCAGTGGCAGTAGGCAGTGGACCACCCAGTGCAGTGGCAGCAGCCAGCAGATCAAGTTCAGGTGGATCATCTGTTGGACTTATGCCAGGGCCCAACTTCGATCTCATCATCAAGATCCACTCAATAATCTGTGGCACCATCAGAGTGGTCCTCTATGTTCTTTTTAGTCCGATCTATTTTTTTGTGCTTGTTTTGCCAGAAGAAGGTAGATTGAGATTGAGGTTGTAAAAAAGCCAACTTACTTTGCTGTTTTTTTTTTGTACTTTTCAGATACTTTTTCAGAAAAAAATAATATGTATCCTATTTTTGTGTGCACTTATGGTGCATTAGGAACTTTTTCACAGTGCAAGGTGGCCAAAAGAACTTAACATTCAAATACAGCATTGCCTTGTGTCTGGATGAGTATGAGAAATGATGCCATTCAGGAAATTGTCAGGCATGTGGAAATGTTTGACAATACCAGCCAACCCAAATTCTGCTTCAACCCTTGATTTCCTCAAGATAACCATAATATATGGCAATGGCATGTTTGACAACCCCAGGTTCTATCAATTGTGACTATCTGCCCAACAATAACATCTCTGTGCAAGTACAGCCACCTATGATCAGTGCAGGCAGGGGATCGTCTGGTAGGCACACACTAGTATGACTCAGCTTGGATGTGGTCCCTGTGACAACACATGCCATGCTGTTATGGAAGGCCTGCCAGATGGAGGGAACAAGGTGGACTGGGACAGCAGAGGAGAACATAGGGAAGTAGGCCTCCTTTATTGGTGTGCAATAGTCCCCATCTGGGCTCTCCACCTACTTGATTTCTACTGTTAAGAAGTGAGATGACTAGAGTACTCTTTGCCTCAAGGCTCTTGTATCATTCTTCCATGATGTTAAGGGTGGGATCACTTGCAAAGTCCTTGGCCCACATCACAATGACCATCAATGCTCAATTCCAGACCTGTGTCATGGGTGTTCAAATCATACCTCCTGCCCCATATCACCCTCTTCATTTTTTTTAGCTGATCAGCAGAATCATATACAACAATTCAAGGAAATCAGCCAGGCTGGTGAGAAGGTGTTGGCATCACTAAATGCAATGTATGATGGATACAAGTCTACCACAGACACACAGCCCTCTTCATCATGGGTATATGTTCCCCATTTGCATGTCCATTTTTATGACTGCTAACTTGTTATCTGCAGGCCCAACAAGAATACCTCCAGAAGGCTCTAAAGAACATTGAACAGGAACTTGAGCAAACAAGAACATCGCTTGCAGAGATGAAGCATACCTCTATGAGTGCATGGGAAGAATGGCAGATGGACAAGAAGACTTTGGAGGATATGATTGTGGATATTAAGGCTGCTGAGACAAACCTTGCTGAAGACAGATTGGCCCACAAGTCTGATGCCCAGGCACACAAGGAACATGTCAGAGTGAGTGCACCCTTTGGTATGCTCAGAGTATTTGTCTCTGGTGTTGGTTGTTCCACCTAGGCCACCAAGGAAAGATAATCACATGAGGTCATTGCATATGCAGAGGCAACCTTTGACCTCTCCAGCCCACCCTGACCAGTCTTGCCCCTTGCTATCTCCAGTGGGTAAGTGCCCCTTGGCGGCTTGCATTCTTTCCATGTCCTGACCAGTTCTGACCTCTGACTCTCCAGCAAGTGAGGGCCCCACTGGCCCACATTCTTTCCATATCCTGACCAGTTCTCAAATACCCACCACCTCTGCCCCCACCTCTTCGACCAACATGGAGACCCATGTTGTCAAGCTGCTAGTGGCATCAAGCCCATGTACAGGCTCCAGTGCATCTTCTTCCTTCACCCCTGCCCCCCTTCCACCTGCTAACATCCCCCTGCATTGATTACCATGACCCACCCAAGCTTACTGATGGCCACAAACATCATCCTAGCTCATGCCACTTGCACTCCTCATATGGGAGTTCACTGTTGACTATTAACAATTTGTGGAACACAGGACATACAACGACGCCCTTGTGCACTGGCCTGGCATGCCCCTTATGTGGACAAAGGCCAACGCCTCCCATAGTTTCTGCACATGCAGCCTATAGTCCTGGAGTTGGCAGGTGAGCCTTATTGCCAAGTAATTTTTTTGGGTATGTCATTGCTGTCAGGAACTCACTACTTTATGGGTAGTGAGACTCAACAACAGCATGGAGTTGAAGGTGACTGATCCAAAGGAGCAGCAGTAAGATGTTGATGAGGAAGAGGCAGAAGGTGAGGAGAGGCAGGACGGAGTAGACTGCTGGTAATGATAAGGGAGCTTTGTGAGGCTCCAGTGTAGGGGTTGACAAGAGAACAGTCTAAGGACTGTTTACATAAATTTGTAGGTCTTATATACTAATACAGGGTGGTCTGTGCGCAGTTTAGGGTAGGTACAATTACAGGGGATAGGGGACTGTGCAGTCAATGCATAGTAACTATGGATTACATTATACATCTTGATTGGGACCTTGCCCACACAAGTCACATCTTGGTTGATTGGGTCACATCACATCTTGGTTGATTGTTTAGTGGACGCATCTTGTTGATCATTCCTACAATCTTCCACATGTTGATCAATGGGTTGGACACCCATCCAAAGTGCATCTTGTCATGTGATCTTGTTGATGACCAGTTCCTTGATAGGTCATATATTAGAGGGGCTCCTTGAACCGCAACCAACACCAGGCCGGTTTTTCCCATGACCATTGTCGGGGCAAGGATTCAACAAAGGATACACCATCCACCCCACCGTTATCAAAATAAAGTAAACTGATGACGAGAACCTGTCCTGTGAGACACCCCCACCTACAACTCAATAAAAAGCCTACTACTGCCCCCTCACAATGCATAAGTTGAGAATAAACCGAACACCCTCTAGCAGTCTTCAGATAAATGTCTACTGCCCCGACCCCACGTTTCTGAACCACAATGGCCTACTGAAGAAATGTGTCCTGAGCTTTTGCCACTTGATGTGTGCCTACACACTGGCTACCCAGTACTGTCACCCTCCAGGGAGTTGCCACGTCACTGATGTCAACACTCACCAGTTAGAACTGCTGCTGCATGACCCACTGCTCTGTGGAATCCCCAACCCACCAGTCACCAAATATCATAAGCACAATTCACTCATGGAAAGGCCCAGGACATTTTATTATTGTGTTTTACAAT
>Ga0307509_10007903_pt1 | contig 13733 bp, 12 predicted proteins | sample 10_EM_MG_FD_202245 | JGI IMG/M metagenome (GOLD analysis project Ga0307509, IMG submission 202245) | Populus trichocarpa ectomycorrhiza microbial communities from riparian zone in the Pacific Northwest, United States - 10_EM | ecosystem: Host-associated > Plants > Roots > Unclassified | place...
CAAGGTGGGAGTAATGATGCGTGCAGTTAGGAGATTGAGAAAGTGTAGCATAGCTGTAATAAATATTTGGATGCGGTCGTCGCTCTCACATGTGGGAAGGGTACCCGGAGGAGCTTAGTATTAATATAAGGACATCAAGCAAATTCAAGGATCCAGAGTAGAATTAGTGACACACGATCAGGATACGGTAAAACTCATGGTGACAGCGTTAGGAAAAGCCTATAGGCGTAGGACCAGGATAGCATTAGACTTAGTTCATGATGCGTCAGAGATTACAAGGCGACGTCTGATAGAGTCACGATTGGATCATGACGCGGCATGTATAGGGGGTAAGATCAGGAAGAACAGACCAGACGTCAGGAAGGGAGAGATCAGGATCGTGGGATCCGGACGAGGGAGGCAGGAGAAGAAACAATCGGTACGAGAGGTGGTAAGATCCACGAGCCCTGACGTTCGGTGAGAATGAACCGGCATCTGGGCGCGGGAGTCTTAGATCAGACGTCGTCAGTGTGGGAGAGTCGTAGATCAGACGTCGTCAGGGCCGGAGTGTCGTTGATCATGCGACGTCAGGACGGGAGAGCCCTGGATGAGGCGGCGTCAGGACGGAGTAGCGGAGCACCCGACGCAGTCAGGACGCACAGGACGCAGGGGTCCGAGTCCAGATGGCGTCAGGACGGATGGCGCCAAGTAACGCAAAGTCAGGACGCAACGTCGATCCGACGTTGCGTCCTGATTCGCGATTAGGGTTCCGGCGTCAGGTGCGTCAGACGCATGGAACGTACAGAACGCAAGGTATTATTTTTGCTGATGTTTCTGGTAGTCGAATTACCATATTTTCTGTGTCCATCTCGATACCCCCAAAAATGGCTATCGTTCCCTCCTCATTCTTTGATTCCTTGATGGAAAGTCCTACTTCCTGACACAGTTCACTAAATCTTGTGGTATAGATGTTGAGATCTGTAGTGGTTGCTGGAGGGAGGATTATCAGGAAATCGTCCAAGTAGTGGACAATCTTAGCTGGTAGTGCCATTCTTTGTAACTCGTCCGCTAGAATCCAGTGAAATGTTTCTGCAAATAGGTTAAATATGTAGGGTGCTGTGCGAAGCCTGAAAGGCAGGTATTGTTCTGCGTAGTACGTGTTTTGCCAGTAAAGACCAAGTAGGGGCGTATCGAGAGGAGAAACAGGAATGTGGCGAAAGGCGCTTTCAAAGTCACGCTTAACAAGGCTACAGCTATTTCCAAACTGTTGAATTGCAGAAATTGCCTCCGTGATGCTGCTATAAGAGATGGATCCATATAGTTCGGGTATTCCACTATTAATCGAGTTTGCGTCATTTGGAGGGTATGAGAGGTGGTGGATTCGCCGTTTGGTGCCATCTGACTTATCGGTAAGGCCTACTAAGGGTGAAGCTATGAAGTATCCTGGTAGGGTATTGTAGGAACAATACTTTCTGAGACGGTTTTTCTTTACCTCAGCCTCGATTTCGGCTGTGACCACGTCAGGGTACTCAAATGCTGAGGACAAGTTTGGATGAATAGTGATTGAAAGACTGACACCTTCAAAACCAATTCTTGCACCAAATTGGCATATACCTAAGATTGCCTCTGTGACTGAGTTGTCGGGGTATTCTTTTATAAGCTTTTTCCATCCCTTGTACTTGAGCTGGCCTGCAGGAATTGGGTACGAATGAGAGGTAAAGAGTGTATAGAAGAGTGTAGTATTGGGGCGTATAGGTAGTCTGCTGACTGGGGAGGGTAGTCTGCTAACTAGAGAAGGTAGTCTGGTGACTGTGGAGGGTGGTCTGCTGACCAGGATGCTTGGAGAAATGAGATAGTATGTGTCTGGTATCACATCTATTGTGACTAGTATGATATATAGTTATTAAGAGAAGTAAGCTTAATATAGTACATTGAGAATGATGCGAGAGTAAGTAATGAGCAAAATGGTAGAAAGAGAGGAAGAACATCAATGATGTTAAAAATAGTGGAGCAGCTAACGTGTATGGGGGCCAGAGCGGACCGGGTGAGAGCGGGCTGTGTTTCCCTGAGTGCATTGTGGGCCCTTATGGTTGCTTCCACAAGTAATGCAAATGTGATGATGGCGGCAGTATGGGGACCGGCATTCACGGTAGTTCCAATTTCGGCATACCTGAGTGGTAGTTTGGCCAGTTCCGTTGCCGCTAAGAGCAACAGTAGTGATGGGGTAACCCGTGCTGTATGAGTTGCCCCGGCGATCCGGTGGTCCGTAGGACATAGTTGGAGTAGAGATAGCTTGCGGGAAGGCTGGAACCAGGTGGCTTTCTCGAATTGGCAGCTCGTAAGCCCTCCGTGGGAATGAGGCTGGGCGGTTCTGACTCGTTGGCCATGGGTGTCGTGTGATATAGGGGTGAGCGAAGCACTTTGATGCGATGAGTTCGCTATCAATTTGCCGCCAGTCGTTGGGATAGTATATACTGTTCCCTCCTGCAACTCGTTTACCGTGGAATTGAAAGTAGTATGCCTTTACCCCATCCCATGTGTATTTTTCTAAAAGGTCATAGAGGTTCATGGTATAGATGAATAGTGACGTAGCTAGCTCTCCCTGTAGCGTCTGTGGTGCTAGTTTGACTAGGATTCCACTGTAGGCTGCCCAAGCTTTAAAGAATCCGCTCATCTTGTATTCACATTCCTTGCCGTCCCTCTCCGTTTGTTCGAACTCAACTCCGCCAATGTTGATTGTCGGCTGAGATTCTGCTCGTTCCTTCTCTGTTGCTAATAGCCGGTAGATATTTGTCAGTTTGAAGCGATTCTCAATTATCTGAACAAGTGTACTACGCTCCACACCAGGAAAGAGTAACTCGACCGATTCGGGAATGCCAGATGCGTTCTCCCGCATGTCTCTTGAGAAAGGATAGGTAGGGTTATACGTACCAAGTGCTCTTGGTTCCTCCCCTGTTGTCTCAGCTTGTTCTATGTCCTGTCCCGCGCGCAGTTCCGCCAGCTGGTTTTCAAGCTCTGTCATCCTCATGCTGGTCAAGTTTTGCGATTGGACTGGTATAGGAGGATGGGCTGCTGTGCGCCTGTTGATTGGAGTTGGCGGTGGAGCTGGGGGTTGGTGGGTATTAAGTTGAGTGACTACCCGGTTAACAATTTCGTGCTCATGTGACTGAAGAAGCGCGCGAATGTCATTGAGTCGTAGGGCTGGTTCGGGGTGAGAATAGGAATGTCGTGTTGTATCTTTCATGCTCAGAGTGACCGAGGTTTCCGATTGCGCTATTGGGGTACTCGTTTGTGGCTCGGGAGTGGGTAGGGGGCTATTATTGTAAGAGGAGTTTCTATAGTCGCTTGCCTCTTCGTCTCCACTTTCGCTACTCAAAGAACCGGTAGTGGTGTTGATAGGGGTAGGATCGCGGCTATGAGTGCTTGAAGCTTGGCGCCGAGTGCGGCTGCGTGTGTTTTTCTCGATCCTTCCAACCCCCGGGGTCCCTGGTGTCCTGGTGTGGCTTTGTCTCCCGGGAGTCCGACGTGTGGTGTGGCTTTGACTTCCGGGAGTCCTACTCGTAGTGTGGCTTTGACTCCCGGGAGTGTCAGCGTCAGTGTGGCTTTGACTCCGGGGAGTGCTAGCCTGAGTGTGGCTTTGACTCCCGGGAGTCCTACTCGTGGTGTAGCATTGTCTCCCGGGAGTGCTTCTGAGGCTGCCTCTCCCGGAAGTGCCCCTGGCAGGTGCTCCTGTCCCACGTCTAGAACCCCTTCTCCGGGGCATGGCTGCAAGTTTGAAAGGTAAAAACAAATATGAATAAAAATAAAAATAAAGTAATAGATAATATTCTTGAAAAACAAAGAACGCGGAAAACAAAGAACGCGAGCTGTAGCCAGCTTGGAGACAAGAATGCGAGTTGTAGCGAGCTTGGAGCTCTCCAACTCCCGGGAGTGCGGTGGCCCTATATGGGCTGGAGCTATGGCCCCCGGGGGAGGACGCGTCGACTTAGACTAACCTGTTTTCTACCACCCCCGGGCAAGACTGTGCGCTTTGCCCCATTGGCAATGGGTTGTTCCAACCCCACATTTAATTAGGAGTATGGGCAGAGGCGCCGGGTAATCTAGGACTTTTTCCGGCTCCGTGATCATTTCTTTCTTTCTCTTTTTTTATTTATTAAAAAAGTGCCTGCTCTGAGACCTTTTGCCTGCCCGTAGCTAACATCTCTCATGATCTGCTTCATGTCTTTCGCTCTTATCTAGGGAGGCCAGTGGCCACGCTAGCATTGATAAATCCTATAGATGCTCCTTAGTTTCATTAGCTGAGCAGTATCTAACAAGCCGTCCTAGATCCTCTGCCGATATCGCGAGGCATGCTGTTGTGGTGCCGGCAATTGGGTGACGTTAATGCAGTTTCTACAGGGAGACTCTTGCGGTGGGCATGTACCTCATTCAAGCACATCCCCTCCTGGCTGATGTGACCGTATGCTCCGTGCTGGGAAGTGGGTCGCAAGACAAGTGAGACAAACGAGGCACATGAAAAGCCAGTCTGCTATGCCATCACCACCCTCATTACTCATCTCTAACTTACAGCTAGTTGGCTAGCAGGGATCAGCAAAGGATGATATGGTACCGTTCGCTAAGCCATACGATAACTAGTCTTCTATCGTTGGTACAATCTTTGCAAAATTGTTGACAATCACCTCAAGAGTCCTGGTGCTATCATAGTACACCACTTTTCTCTGTCTGGGGGACCCATAGGAACTTTCTGTATTTTTAGGGAGTAAGGAAGAAAAAAAAGGAAGGAACCGCACAAGAAAGTAAGACAGGCAGACAAGAATTTAGAGAATGAAAGCCGCAAGCCATAACCCCGGCTCTCCACCAACAAAAGAACCCCCCCCCCCCCACGAGCAATACCCCGCGGGACCCCATAAACAGAAACTCGTAGATCCTCACCCCACCATGAAGGAAAATCGGTAAAAGGAGGCAGGAGGACAGAAATACGTGTGTTCCTATTCTATGGAATTTCCATCATCTACAAAGAGTAATAAATACTGAGAGAGGAGGGGTGATGGCTGCTTGAACAAGGCAGTGTCTCCTAGGCCTTAAATTGTGCTGGGGGTTACCGGTTTGTGAGACTCTAGCAGCGCTACCACCCTATAATAGCCATGCTTCTCAGCATGGGAGAGCGGTGTTTGGCCGCTATTATCTGGCTTTTCGGCATTGACTTCGCCCCGTCCCGGTAGTATTTTCACTACCCCCTCATGTCCACGCTCAGCAGCAAACGAGAGCGGTGCTCGGCCCTTATTATCCAGCTTGTCAGGGTTGACATTTTTCCGCCCGAGTAGTATATCCACAACTTGTTCATATCCACGCCGGACCGGAAACGAGAGCGGTGTTTAGCCATTATTATCTGACCTGTCTGGTCTGACATCTAGACGTCCGAGTAATATTTTCGCCACTCCCCCATGTCCAGCCCTAGCGGCAAACGATAGTGGTGTTCGGCCATAATTATCTGGCTTGTCAGGGTTGACATCTTCTCGCCCGAGGAGTATTTTGACCACTCCCTCGTGCCCATTCCGAGCTGCAAGAAAGAGGGGTGTCTGGCCGTAATTGTCCGGCTTGTCGGGGTTGATCCCTCCCCGTCCGAGCAATATCTCCACTACTCCCTCATGCCCATACCAAGCAGCGTACGAGAGCGGTGTTTTGCCGGCATCATCCGGCTTGTCAGGATCAGCCACCCCGCGCAGGAGTAGTGCTTTCACCACTCCCTCATGTCCATCACAAGCAGCGAGCGAGAGCGGTGTTTGGCCGCGATTATCTGGCTTTTCGGGGTTGACCTCTTCCTGCTCGAGCAATATTTTCACCACCACCTCGTGTCCATTCCAAGCGGCACAAGAGAGAGGTGTTAGGCCGCGGTTATCTGGTTCGTCGGGATTAACTTCTTGCCGCCCAAGCAACACTTTCATCACAACCTCATGCTCATTTAGAGCAGCATACCAGAGCGGCGTTCGGTTATTGTTGTCCGGCTTGTTGGGGTTGACCTCTTCCCGTCCGAGCAATAACTTCACCACTCCCTCCTGGCCATTCCAACAGGCAAACGAGAGCGGTGTTCGGCCGTTATTATCAGGCTTTTCAAGGTTGACCCCCTCTCCCCGCGCGAGTAGAATTTTCACCACTTCTGCATTTCCATTATGAGCAGCCCATGAAAGTGGTGTGCAACCAGAGAAGTCTTCTTCGTTGATGTCATAACACCCCAGCTCTATCAAAGCAGAGACAACCTCAACAATCCCGAAAAATGATGCACAGTGTAGTCCACTGAACGGATAAAAAGTCCTGGAATAGCCACAACACAAACGCTCTACATGCGCCAAAAGAAATTTGGTGGATATGTGGCCATAATGCTCCCGACATAGATTTAGCGCAAGAGATCTCGCGTAGTCGGAGAGCTCCCTCTTCGCATGGACCCCCCAATATACTGAACAATATTCAAGAAAGGGTATGTTGTCGGTGTCGGAGGGGGGAGCGGTTGAAAGGGCTTTGACCTGTTGGGAACTCAGATAGGTCAAGCATATTTCTGCCATTGCCGAGTGAGGTCTGCTGAACATATCGGGATGAGCCGAAAGATACTCCTGCAAGGTGGAGTGGATCAATCGCACAGTTGATGCCTCCTTATCCACAGTAATAAGCCCTTGACAGCAGCTAACTAATATCGATAGCGAAGGGACGTTGTTAAAATTGAAATCGGTGGAGCCGAGCTCGACTGCAAGGGCGTGGCAGAGCTCATCCGCTTGCAACGGGCGCTCTGCATAGCTGATCCACATCAGCGCTGCCATTCCGAGTCTCGATTTATCACCATCTTGTGCCTTTATCCGTTCTATCGTCGCACTGTAAGCATTGCCCAACTCCAATCCACCTATCATTTTGCTCAACCTTTCTCTTCTCCGATAGATTGTCGATTCATGTAAGATTGAATCGATGTTCAGGGAAACCAGTAGAAACCTAGATGCATTTATTAGCGGATAATTTGGGGTGAGATTCCCGGTATCACTGCCTCAGCATACATTTCTGACATCTTTTCTGGAATCCTTTGTAGAATGTCTGCTGCTAGACTCTGGTCCATCGCCTCTGGGGTCTCATCCTCATCTAGCCTAACACGAAGGTATCCGATGATATCGTCTTTGCTCGAACTTACGGATAGACTTATCACTCGTCTGGCAAGACGACTTTCAATCTCAGCCCGAATATGAGGCCTTCCGGTGATGAATATTCGTGTGCGCGGAGACCTCTCGAATATTTGTTTGAGTGAATCAAGGAGCCTGATTCGATGCGCCGCCGTACATTCGTCCAGCGCGTCTATGCATACAAATGTGCGCAGCGAGAACGTGACGGCCTGCAGCATCTTTACGATATCTTGAAGTCGCGGTCCTCGTCCACCGATGGCCATTTTCTGCTCCTGAAAGGCCTGTGATATTTCCTCTGGAATCTTTTCCATCCCGCTAATGATCTGTTTCAGCACGGAACCTAGCATGCTGGTCGCAGACTGCTCCTTTCGGGCTGCGAAGTCAAAGTAAAAACACGCAACGGCTGTGTTTTGCCCTATAGCCTGATCACACAACTTATCCACTACCAGCGAACTGACATTCCGACCTGTTAGCCCTAACTCCCCTTCCTCCCTCCCTGGGAAATATTCTTGTTATGATACGATATTATGATACCTAATAAATGTTTTGCCGACTCCTGGACCTCCATAGCAAAACAGGACTGCCTCATCATCTTTATCCCCATCACTCAGGCCATGCCAGATCCTGAATTCTTCAGTTTCCATGAGCCATTCCCCCATATCGCCGGCGCGCCGTTCTTGAATGCCCCGATGCCGTAGCTTAGGCTCCAAAGGTGATAGCCAGGCCAGGAGTCGAGACCGATCATCGACAACAGTATAGCTATTCCACACATCAACATGGTTGGTACAATTGAAGCAGTTGTTGTTATTATTGACTGTATATCGCGACATCTTCCGATCTTTGCTGCTTACGCTGTTGTAGAGGATGAGTTATTAAGTATGGTGGGTTGAGGTTCCTGGCAGGTTGATGAAAGCGGGGGTGTTCTGGTGTCACAGCAACCCCGTCTCGTACAGTACCGCACCGACACCAAGACAAACCTTTTCGTCCAACACAGGGTTTTGCATCAAATTCGGTGAAAAATGGACATTTTCAAACCGATGGTTCCCAACGCTGTTTACATGAAAAATCTCCAAATATTTCTATCAGCTAGGGGATGATGATCCATCCAACTCTCTAGAAGCAGAAGTGCAATGGATCAAAGCTATTTTCATTGTTTATGATTGTGTAAACTAGTGTGAAAGTGACCTACATTTTTGCATGGGGCTTCATACAAAAAAGTGCATATCAACCAATTCCTAATACTTAAAGAACCTTTTCTCCACTCCTTCGTGATATTTAAGGATCCCGTAATCTTTCTTATGTTATCAGCAGCTTTGTTGATGCATGGCCAAATTTTTGCAAATCCCCATAGACATGGTGCTATGAAGGAGGGTGGTGAACGTGGGTACTTTTGGTGTAAAAAGGCGAAAAGTTGTCCATGAGTATTAGTAGGTGTCCGCTAAGTGCGATACACACAAGTACCTACTCCAGCATCTCAGCCAAGAAGGCCTCCTCTAGGTGATGTTTTTCTGGAGTTCACATCAAATATTTATCTCACGGGCCTTCTCGGCAAAGATATGGGAGCACAGCACTCGAGTAGAACATCCAATTACATAACTTAGTTGAGGTTCTACTCGTATATAATCAAGAAGGCCAATCCCTTCGTTTGATTTCGCGACTTGCCCTTAGTGGTGTGCCAACGACACTTAGGTGACCGCGATACTAACAAGAGTATTGTCGACTGCCCAATTGACCATTATCCCCTAAACGTCTGGCACCCCACCCAGGTTTAGAACGGTAGGCCATAACCTATTTAGGTGATCAGGCGCAAATATACGCAGAAAATCTTGTGATCATGCCATGCTGAGTGCTACTGATTTTGCTCCATTCTGGACACCACGCTAGTTCTCAAACAAGAAGTTCTCTATCCCTTCGTCCGTACTAGTGACAGGAATTTTGAATGAGTCTAAACATCATGACCGTCTAAGGCATTTGCCTGGTAATTGCCGATAGCAACGCTACCAGCATTGCAACTCTAAAAAGTTGTGAAACTCGGAATCAAAGGACGGGATAAAAATAGGAAACTAACGCTATCTTGCTTCTGGTGTTTATGGTTCAGCATAGGAGAGAACTTAGAAGCTCTACCTTTTCGGGAGATGACTGTCAGAAATCAGTTAGTTCTACTTGGAATGCTATGGTTTCTTTTGTTATATGCAAGTGCCGAAGCACGGGAAATATGTTTCTGTTAGTGGATGGGAAGGAGCATAGACTATTAAAGGAACGCATGGCGGCAAAAGGAGATGAAGGAAGAACAAGGGTTGGACATTGGATCAAAGGCGTATGAGAGCAGGAGTCTTTGCGATGCATTTCATTTGATAAGAGATTACACAGAATGATTCTTTCCTTTGTTTTCGAACACGGAGGAAGGAAAGCGGAGATGTGTGGTGATTGATAAAAGGATCAGAGCTTGGTTTTGTTTTTTGATATATACTTCTGTCCTTCCCACTAGATTAGCAAGCAAGAACGGGGGGAAAATGTTGCGCGCTATCCATCCCAGCTGCTATTTTGGTGACGTATATTTGACCATTTTAAATAATGATATTATGATACGGGTAGTAACTGGGAGCACGGTAGCCGCCAGCTATGATACTCTGAGAATGCCCCGATAATAAAAAAATTGAAGCCCCAGGTCAAAACCAAGTACTTGTACTGTTGGAAATGGCAGTTTCGTGGCCGCACTTGATGCGGGATGTGCCCGCACTCTGTGGCCGTAGAGGCATATGCACTAGTCAAAGGACGCGCAAGCTCTGAAAACTTTTTCACCCCACTACCTTTTCTCGCTTCACACCTTCCTTCCTGTACACAACCCTCCTCAAGTCTTTCCTTTCATCAAGTTATCATTAGTCTATTATGATCCTCATCTCCACTTAAGCGGTTTTAGTCCACTGCGTAAAATCCTCACCGTAAATCATTACCTCCGCAACCCAGACTTTCAACAGGTACTCCAAGTTTGTGACATCTCCAAGTTTGCATTTCCTTCCAAATAAGCCGATTGCCCAATTGGAAAATCCTTGCATTGCCACCCTCTTCTGTGGCTTCTGTTTTCTTTTCAATGACCCCGCGAGCACTTCACTTGCTCAGCAGAGGGAGGGTCCTGCGAACTAGCACACCGAATTTCAATATTTTTCTGGAATGCTTCTGCCCATAGCATTAAGCGCTCACCTGGTGCGGTGCCTGAGTGGTTTATTTGCTGAAAAAAGAAAGAGAAAGAGAAAAGAGAGGGGAAGGGAAGGGAAGAGAAAAAGGCTGTTTCTCGAGGAATATGTGGGTGTTTGAGACTCGAGTGGTCTCTAGATTAATTCTAATACCGGTATGAAAATAGATGATTTATTTCCCCGCCGGGGGAGGCAGCTAACTACCAGCGGATACTTGTAACCACTGATATTTATAGATCGAGTGTGTGATCTCTACACAATCTCGAACCCTCGTTACCTGATACCATCATTGATATCAGACTTCTATCTAATGATACAGTACCAGAACCAATTAGGAGTATGGGCAGATGCGCCAAGTGATCCATGGCCGTGTCTGGCTTTGTGATCATTTCTTTTTTTCTTTCTCTCTTTTTTTTTTATTAAAAAAAAAGTACCTGCTCTGATACCTTTTTTCCTGCCCTTAGCTAACATCTCTATTGATCTAGTCCATAGTTTCCCCTCTTACCTAGGGAGACTAGTGACTACACTCACATTGATAAATCCTATAGATGTTCCTTAGTTTCATTAGCTGAGCAGTACCTAACAAGCCGTTGTAGACCTTATTCCATGCCGATCTCGCAGGTATGCTGTCGTGGTGCCGGGGGTTTTACGAGGCTAATGCAGCTTCTACAAGGAGACTCTTACGGTAGGCATGTGCCTCCTACAAGTATATTCCCTTCTGTCTTATATGGTGGTATGCTCGATGCTGGCTGGGAAGTGGATGGCAGGACAAGTGTAACAAACAAGGGACATGAAAAGCCAGTCTGCTATTCTCTCCCCACCTTCATTACTCAGCTCTAACTTACAGCTAGTTGGCTAGTAGGGATCAGCCAAGGAGGATATGGTACCGTTCACTACGATAACTAGTCTTCTATCGTTGGTACGATCTTTGCATAATTATTGACAATCACCTCAAGAGTCCTGGCGCTATCATATTACACCACTTTTCTCTATCTGGGAGACGCCATAGGCACTTTATGTATTTTTTTAGGAGGTAAGGGAGAAAAAAACGGAAAGAACCGCACAAGAAAATAAGACAGGCAGACAAGAATTTAGCGATAGAGAGGAATCAAATTTGGTAGAATGAAAGCCGTAAGCCATAACCTTAGCTTTCTACCAACAATAGAACCCTCGCCCTCCCTCCCACGAGCAATACTCTGTGGGACTTTAAAACAGAAACTCATAGATCCTCACACCACCATGAAGGAAAATTGCTAAAAAGGGGCAGGAGGACAGAAATGCGTGTGTTCCTATGCCATGAAATTTCCATCATCTACAAAGAGTAACAAATCCTGAGAGAGTGTCTCCTATGGCTTAAATTGTACTGGGGTTACCGGTTTGTGAGACTCTAGCAGCGCTACCACCCTATAATAGCCATGCTTCTCAGCATGTGAGAGCGGTGTTAGGCCGCTATTATCTGGCCTTTCGGCATTGACTTCGCCCCGTCTCAGTAGCATCTTCACCACCTCCTCATGTCCACGTTCAGCAGCGAACGAGAGCGGTGATCGGCCCTTATTATCCAGCTTGTCAGGGTTGACATCTCTCCTTTCGAGAAGTATTTTCACAGCTCCCTCATATCCATACTCAGCGGCAATAGAGAGGGGTGTTTGACCACCACTATCTGGTTTGTCAGGATTGATCTCCTCCCGCTCGAGGAGGATTTTCACCACTCCCTCATGCCCATCCCAAGCGGCATACGAGAGTGGTGTTCGACCACCATTATCGGGCTTGTTAGGGTCCACACCCCCCTGCCCGAGTAGTATTTCCACGACTCGCTCACGTCCAAACCAAGCGGCAAAAGAGAGCGGTGTTTGGCCGTTATTATCTGGCTTTTCGGCATTGACCTCTTCCCGTCTGAGTAGTATTTTCACCACCCCCTCTCGTCCAGCGCAAGCGGCATATGAGAGCGGCGTTAGGTCGTGATCATCGGGCATGTCGGGATCGACATCTTCCCGACTGAGTAGTATTTCCACCGCCCCCTCGTGTCCATGCCAAGCGGCATACCAGAGTGGCGTTCGGCCCTCATTATCCAGCCTCCCGGGGTCGACCTCTTCCTCTCCCAGTAGTTTTTTTACCACCGCCTCATGTCCAAACCAAGCTGCGAGTGAGAGCGGTGTTCGGCCATTATTGTCTGGCTTGTCGGGGCTAACATTTTCCCGCTCGAGAAGCAGTTCCACAGCTCGCTCACGTCCAAACCATGCGGCGAACGTGAGTGGTGTTCGGCCATAATGATCAGGCTTGTCAGGATTGACCTCCTCCCTCCCTAGTAGCATTCTCACCACTCCCTCATGCCCACCCTCAGCTGCAAATGAGAGCGGTGTTCTTCCGAACCAATCTGGGGTGTCGGGATTGACTTGTTCCTGCCCGAGCAGCATTTTTACCACACCCTCATGTCCATTCAAAGCGGCATGCGAGAGTGGTGTTGGCTTATGACAATCGACCCTGTCGGGATTAACCCCTTCTCGCCCTAGTAGAATTCTCACTACTTCCTCATGCCCACCTTCAGCGGCAAACGAGAGCGGTGTTCTACCAGAACCACCCAGGGCGTCGGGATTGACCTCTTCCCGCCCGAGCAGCATTGCTACCACTCCCTCATGTCCATACCGAGCGGCATATGAGAGAGGTGTTTGGTAGTAAAGACCTGGCTCGCCGGGGTTAACATCTCCACGTCCTAGTAGCAATTTTATCACTCCCTCATATCCATTCTCAGCGGCGTAGGAGAGCGGTGTTCGGCCGTAACGATCTGGCTTCCCGGGGTTGACCTCTCCCCGTCTGAGTAGTGCTTCCACGACCCCCTCATGTCCTTCACTAGCGGCATATGAGAGCGGTGTTTGGCCCCCACCACTCGGCCTGTCCGCGTTGACCTCTTCCCGCCCGAGTAGCATTTTCACCACTTCCTCATGTCCTGCACTAGCGGCATATGAGAGCGGTGTTCGGCATTGATTATTTGGCTTGTCCGCGTTGACCTCTTCTCGCCCGAGTAGTATTTTCGCTACTTCATCATGTCCATTATGAACAGCCCATGCAAGTGGTGTAAAGCCGAGAAAATCTCCTTCGTTGATATCAGAACGCCCCATCTCTATCAAGGTAGATACAACTTCAACAATTCCGAAGAACGATGCGCAGTGAAGTCCACTAAACGAAGAGCAAGTATCCCTATGCGGAAGATACAAATCCGGTACTTGCCCCAAAAGTAACTTGGTCGGTATCTGACCATAATCCTCTTTTAATAGCTCCACCGCAAGTGATTTCGCGCAGTCCGAGAGCTCCCTTTTCGCATGGACTCCCCAGTATACAGAGCAGTATTCTAGAAAGGGTGCGTTCTCTGCCTCAGGGGAAGGAGTAGTCAAAATGGCTCTGA
>Ga0307509_10007904_pt1 | contig 13733 bp, 14 predicted proteins | sample 10_EM_MG_FD_202245 | JGI IMG/M metagenome (GOLD analysis project Ga0307509, IMG submission 202245) | Populus trichocarpa ectomycorrhiza microbial communities from riparian zone in the Pacific Northwest, United States - 10_EM | ecosystem: Host-associated > Plants > Roots > Unclassified | place...
ACGGGGCGGGGGCCTGGACGGGGGCAGGGGCAGGGGTTAAAAAAAAAAACGCCCCGCCCCGGGCCGTTGACCGGGGCGGGGCGGGGAATTGAGGCGGGGGCCGCCGGTTTCGGGGCCCCGGAGGCCCCGTAACGAACACTAGTGGTATGGCACCTCCTCCTGAGAAACGTTTCGGTATAGTCAGCCTTCGAAAGATTGTGATCTTGTTTCGGTCGGTCGCGTCCGCAATTCTTGTTCTTACTGTCCCCTCCACCCTTCTACTTCTCGCTTACATCAGCTAGCACCCTACTGCTTCAATACTTCGGCTATGGCTCCTGCAGCCCACCCTTTCTTGCCTCTGTGCCCTGCTGATCACCTGGCTTGATGATCGTGGCTGCGTGCGCGGTTGGCTTTGCTTGTCTGTACGGGTTTCATGCCTTCTGCCTCTGTCCCATTGGGGACATGCAACACCCCCCCACCGTCTTTCCTGTAGCCTCTGTGATCGACTTCATCCTGCCATACTGTCATAAGTGCTGGCTCGGTTACCGATCTCCGGGTGGGGTTGCGCTCGCCTGAGCTTCCTAGTCATATACGACCCAGGTACAGTTACCTCTTGTGTGTGCTGCCATCCTCTGTCTTTGTCCTGCTGGCTCCAGGGTCCCTCTCGCTTTTCGACGGAATGGGGTTCCTCATTGGGCTATGAGTGGGTTGACTACAGGTTTGAGCTTAAGTGTATTTCCTTTCTAGATGGGCTTGAGGTTTTCCTTATTTTGCGAGTTTGTTTGTTGTCTGTCAGGGGTTGCTTTCTTTGGGTTGAAAGTCTGTCGAGGTTATTGGTTCGTTGTATTCAGGCCTGTAGTTTCCTTGTAGTTTCTACCAATAGTACTGAGTGTTGTTTCCACCTCTACTCAACGTGGTTAATGGGTTGTGCACGGTCAGAGAGTTTTAGCCAGGAGAAGTGGGATGGACTGTAGTTGGAGGTTTTTTGTCTACATTACTAGCGCTGACGTGACCGTTGTACCTTAAAAAAATATAAAAAGGGAGATAAAAAATGAAATAAAAAACTAAAAACTGACCAAAAGGTAGGATCTTCACGCAACCATCCAAGTACCTTTCTGGACTTAAGATTGCAATATGATTACTCTTTCTCTCTTTATATTCACTCCTGCTCTACGAGAGCGCGCGCTCTAAGAACCTGGAGACTATTTTCATACTCTCAGCGACGGGTCGCCCAAATATTGAACGATTGCGACAGCTCCACTTAGTGCGACAATGCACCCATCTTACTATTTGACGAGATCGTCTCCTTCGACTGATGACTCAAGGACAACCCAGTTTGGTACTATCTGAAGAGATAATACACTTGTACCCTATAATAGAAAGACACAAGACTCCCTTACATGAGAGATAACTGTCGTTGCCTGTGGCATACCTACTCCACAATAGGATTGTTATATTGCCTTTCCCCTTCCCATTAGTGAGGGTACATTCCTGAACAAGGTGGCGACTGATGTCTCGTTTGACAGAGGGGGCAAGGTCGAGAAAGGAACCCGTGTTGAGACCGGTCAGAGGGGAGTCCCTGAACGCCCGGACAAAATCACACTTGTCTCTCCCTGCCATTAACCGAATCAGCTTACGAGGAGCGAGAGGGAAAGGCGCCTTTGACTTTCTCTCTCCTGTTGTAGCTTCCTCTCCGTCATTGTCCGCGCCTGTAACAGGTCGATTCCGGTTTAACAAAAGTACAGTAGGACCGGCGATAGACCTGTTAGCGCTGGTGCTAAGGGAGGCTTCTAGGGACCGGAAGTAAGTGATAATAGTTGAAGGACAAATGGGACTCAGGCATTGCCGTTCAACCAAGTGTATTCTTAGACTGAAGGTCTGTTGAAGTCTGCTGTCTCCTGCTAGCCAGAAGACTAGTTTAAATACAAAACCCAAGAGCAATAGCCTTTCTGCAATCACGATCATTACCAGTAGCTGTGCACATACCGGAATCCTGTAATCCTGCAAGACCAAAGAAAAAACATAACTCAGCCTTCACCAGTGCTACATGACCATTCCATACCCGGAATCCTAAATATAAACTTCCCCCAAACCAAACAAAACATAGCAATACGGTAGCATAGCCTATCTGACTCAGAGACCGTGGCGGAGCTCAAATCAAATCAAATAAACCAAATATAAATCAACTAAACATAGGAGACCCTGCACTGCCCGCTCCTGTGTACGGTTACCGGAACATGTACTCATGTTACATTCCCTTATTCTGAAAAATCAATAATCATTCCAAAGTCCTCGCTGTCCTCCGCGCTCTCGTTGGTGTGCCATAGGAGGCTGTCCTCATCTGTGGGGAAATAATCCTGCCCAGAGCTGCTAGGATCATATTCCTCATCATCATAGGTTTCTCAGAAGTCATCTGGGCAATGGTTTGCGGTGTAGGGTGTGGAAGAAACTTCCATGGGTTCCCAGGAAGCTTTAATGTCGTGGAAGGTGATCTGAGGCATAGGTTCTGCTGGGTGGTTAGCGTCTCAGTATTCCTGTATTTGTTCCAGGGAGTGGTCGAGGTTCTCGATAGGTTCCCAGGAGTCATCAACTCGCTTATAGCCTTTCCAGTCAACCAGGAATTCGTGCATGTTGTTCTGGCGGTGGTAGTCGAGTATCTGCTCTGCTTCCCATTCTTCTGCATTGTCGTTTAGGATGAGTGCTTGTTTGTCCATTTTGCGGGACTTGAATCTATTGGGATCGTTTTCTCTGTACTACTTAAAGGAGGAGACGTGGAAGTAGGGTTTCTGGCGGGCCATTCTGGGTGCAAGACGTAGTTTGTAGTTGTCTGTATCTGGTAGTTGTTCAAGGACTATGAAGGGTCCAAACCAGCATGGTTCTAGCTTCTTGGATCGTCCAGGGGAGGTGGTATAAGGGTGGCCTCTCACAAGTACTGTATTGCCATTCTTGAAGGGTTCCATTAGGCGTTTGCGGCGTTTGTCTGCTTGGACAGTCTGGCGGAAGGTAGCATGCTTTCTCGCAATGTCTACTTCTATTCTCGTTGCTTCATGGGCGTTTAGGATATCGTCCACAGCAGGTACCTGGCTGGCGGATCTCTGGACAGGGCTCAATATCTTCCAGGCGCGTCCTTAGAGGGCATTGAATCGCGAGATGCCTCGGGATTCATAGGGGGGCGCCGTTCATGGCTGCTGCAATAGCTGGGAGGGCGCCGGACCAATTGTTCTGTCTGGGGTTAACAAAGTTCCTCATTAGGTCTTTCAGGGTGCGAATTCTTGGCTCAACCTGGCCATTCCTTTAGTAGTGGTATTGGGTCACCATCCAGATCTGGATACTAAGGGACTACATCATTTGTAACCAAAACTTAGAGGTAAAGCGAGAGTCCTGGTCAAGGACAATGCTGAGAGGTAGACCATGGACATCGAAGATAGTGCTGTTAAGTTTCTTGAGGATCTTCTCAGAGGGGGCAGCGCCCTTCAGGGGGATGAGATGTGTGTATGAGGTACAGCGGTCGATTATGACCATGATAGATGTATAGCCATCGGATTTGTTGAAAAGGCCAGCGAACTCTATGGCGTGATACCGGTAGGCTTCGTCGGGCTCAGGAAGGGTAAGGTACCATCCGTAGGGTAGGGTGGTGGGCTCATTGTTAATCTGGCACTTATCGCATGAGCGACAGTATAGGATGAAGTCCTGGCGCATCTATGTCTACCAGAAGAAGCAAGCTACATAGGAGTAGCATTTGTACGCTGAGACATGTCCAAGGCGTTTATGGACAGTCTTGAGGATGAAATCCCGTTGGGATACCCCCTTCTCAAGAGGTCCTACCAGGATATAAAGGTTTTCGTACCCATTGGTGTTCTGGGCAAGTAGAAGGCTATCGCCGATGGAATTGTGCAATTTATTGTCGGTTTGCTAGACCCTGGTGTAGAGTGTGTCAGTTTCGAGGGCCTCTCTGACTCGCTGCGCGTGGATACCCATAACGCGAGAGTGGGGAGTGCTTAGGAATTGGTTGACATTGGTAGCGTGATCGGAGTCATAGCCTGCTTGGCTGTACCGGGGACTAAAGGCCGGCAAGGACATAGGAGGGGTAGCTAGGATAGTATCGTTCATGCAGAAGGGCGGGAGCCTTTCTGAGAGGTATGGGATATCGAAGAGCGAGGCCAAGCCCTCCTCAAGGGCTGTATTCGACGTTGAAGTCCTATCCGGCTCTTTGCTTTTTGTCTTCTTGCTCTGCTTCCAGACCTTAGGGTCCTTCGGCTAGTAGCCTGCACCTTCTTTTTCATTGTTATGGATTTTACACCAATCCTTACTGCATGTCATCCCGCTCATTTCTCAGTGCCCTCGTTCTATTTCACTAGAGATTGGCAGAGTTCTATTATCACCTCAAGAGTTTCCAATCGATATTCTGTTATCCTTTCTGGGTGCGCTTGATGTAGCTGGTGATGAGGCAGAAGCCTTGCGCTTCTGTCAACGGGTTAGTGCATTGCTTGTAATCTCATCCATGAGGTATTCAGTGCCGTAAGAATTGATAGAATCGCTGCTGGCAAGGGTAGGAGAGGTCTGAGCTTCGCCTAAGAGATACATGGCGTCGTCTGATTCTGTGCTAAAATCAGTAGTCGAGCAGTAGCTTGTATTGATATGTAGGGGTTGTGTAGGATCAGGTAGCTCAAGGCTGTCATAGTCGATAGTGGGGTCCTTGAGCCTTTTATCTAACGGCCTGGTGTTTCCTCATGGATTCTCGATAGGTAGTCTGCTAGGAAATTCTTTCCTCCTGACTGGTATTATATTTTAAAATTAAAGCGACTGATGTGCGTTAGCCATCCCTGCTCTCATCCAGTGAGATTCTTCCCTGTCATGAGTTTAGTGAGACTCTCGTGGTCTGTAACCACAATAAATTGCCTCGGTAGCAAATGGGGAGCGAAAGCTTGCATAGCCTCAATGATTGCGAGCGTTTCCTGTTGGTGGGTGGGGTAGTGGCTTTGAGATGGTGTCAGCTTCCTCCTGTATAACACTGCAGGTCTGACTGCATCTCTGGTTGGTCCTTCCCCTATCCAAGCGCCTGTACCTCTAGCTGATGTATCGGTAAAAAGCCATATCATATCTGGCTTGTTATAGTCGATCCGTCTAAGGACTTTGTGCTTATCTGCAGCTTGTTTGACCGCTTCCAAGGCTACTTCCTGCAGATCCATCTACAGCCATTCACCGTTCCCACTCAGCTCGGTGAGCCGGGCTGTGATGGTGGCAATGTGGGGAATGAACTCCCTGATATAATTAACCATTCCATTGAATCGCGGGAGTTCTTTCAGGTTCTCTGGGCTTGTCCAGTCCATTATGGTCCGGACTTTCTCTGGGGTGGGGTCGATGCCATCATCATCTATCTTATGGCCTAGGATATCGAGTTTAGAGGCAAAGAAAGCGCTTCTCATAGCATTGGCATAATCGCTGGCGTTCTCCCGCTTACTGCAGGCGTTCATAACGTCCTTAAAGTGCTCTTCAATGGTATCACAGAAGACAAAAATATCGTCAGTGTAGACCAATATGTTCTTGCTTAATTCGTCATGGAATAGGTCCTCCATATTTGTCACAAAGGTTCCGGGAGCGTTCATGTCTCCTTGCATCATGACCTGGCTGGTAAAGCAACTGAAAGGTGTCTTGATAGTGTTCTACTTCACATCATCTGGGTGTACTCTCGTCTGGAAATAGGCGTCACTGAGATCTATCTTGCTGTGGAATCGTCATCTGACTACCTCATTTAGTATAGTACTCTGGTCTGGGATCTGTGTGTGATCGGCCTCTGGGTTATCATTCCTGAAATGGAGGTCCCGCAAGGGGCGCATTCTACCATCGCCTTTTGCTTCCACAAACATACTAGCTCCTCCGGGCATACTGGTCCGGTGCAGGATACCGGCGTTTATCTGCTTGTTGATCCACGTCTTGTATTTGGTCATCAGGGCTTGTGGCGCTTTGAAAGTAGGTGTATTCACAAGCTTCGTCGGATCTATGAGGCTTATCCTGTCCATTATCTTGCGTACTGGGGGTAGTTCCTCAGGTACCTCTTTGACAAATACCTTTGGGAACATCGCTAGGGAGTCTGGTACTTCCTGTGGCCCCGTCATGACTGATCTAGACTCTCTCGATTTTCTGTCACCGGTCACTCTGACCTTGTAATTGCAGAAATAAATGATGTTCTTTTGACAATCGATGACCGCTCCTAGCCTTTTGAGATCGTCCATACTGATGAGGATATCATATTCTGATACTGGCGTGACCAGCATAAGCACCTTGTCGACTCTCATCTTGCCGAGCTTAATCATAACCTCAACAGAGAAATTGCTAGTTGATCGCAATCGTTTAACTGCCATCTGCATGGTGACGGGATTCTTCCTGGATGTTTTGGGGTTGTTGTGTGTTGTAATGAATTTGTTGAATATCAGGGTACTGCCAATAGTACCTGTATCTGCGAGAGCTCTTGCGGCTTGGCATTGATGTTGATAGTGAATTCGAGTGCCTGGAATGGCCTATCTTTAGGTGTGGCTAGTGTAGTCTTGTAGGTCCTGACAGAGCCGCTGCCATCCAGTTCTTCTGTACTATGTGTATCCTGATCATATTTGCCTTCGCTGCTCGCTGGGCTTTCCTCAGATACGCGAACATGGTTGGTCTTTACTTCTTTCTTTGGGCATTGATATGCCATGTGTCCGCTTTCGCCACAGTAGGGGCAGGCTCCTGCTGCCTTGAGGCTATCCATTTCAGCCTTACTGGCTTTGTTGGACTTGTTATAGGTCCTCTTCTTGGCCGGGGCTTTTCCCTTGCCTGTATTCCTTAGCATTGATGTGCTAGAGGGCTTGCGGTCGGTATTCTCTTTCTTTGATGTATGGGGTTTGCTGCTAGAAGTCAGGTTTCTATCGCTGCCTTTGTAGCCGCCACTTCTGTATATGTTAGTGTCATAGCTCTCTGCCACAGCCACTATCTGGTCCCAGGTGTCTTCTGGTCTGTCCTGGGGCTCAACATTGCGGCATAGTCTAGAGTCCATAGCATCGAGAAATCGCTGCTTCTGTCCATAGTGTGAAATAGATCCTTCTGGGAGGGATCCTTGGAGGTCCACTAGCTCTCCAGCTATCATGATTATGCATGCTGAGTGTCCTTCAGCTGCCTGGCGGACATTCTGCCACTTGTGATAGGTGTCATCGGTGTTTGTAGAGGCTGCGAATAGCAGCTGCTGGCGTTGTGGTAACTGTGCAAGGTTGAGGTTCTCTACTCCTGTGTCTAGCCTGAGGGTCTGATATGCTTTATTGGCATTGCCTTCTGTGTAAGCGCCATAGTAGTCAGCCACTCCAGGGGAGTGGTTATTTCATTCTGATCTCGCAAGGTACTTGTTGACTGTTCTAAGCCATCACTTGAGTTTGTCTGGTTTCATGTCTTCTCCTTCACCGCTAAACATTGGCGGTTGAAAAGCTTAAGATGGAGCAACCTGGCCGGGCCTAGGTCTGCCATAGTGCCTGTAGGTGGGTCTAGGTCTGGAGGTAGTGGATCTCGTCGTTCAGGGGGCTATCTGCCGCTCGTTGATCTTGAGGGTCTTTCTGGTGTATCTGGGATCAATGCGCTGTGTAGTGATTGCTCTCTATGCGCTCTGGAGGGCGCTCTAGTAGGTGTCTGACTTCCGAAGACTCCTAGAATGCTAGGTGCTCGCCACCTGCTTGTAGAAGGACGTTCTGTTAGGCGTTCAGTGTCTGAAGTTTGCTGCATTGCTGCTCTTGCTACTACTCTTTCCTCAAGCCACCGGGCTTCTCTTTAAATGAGTTCCTCAGCTGTGAGGTCATGGTCTTCGTCTGAATCTCTATCAAGCTCTCCTGGGAGGAGGTAACTGGTTCTTGCTGGTGTATCTGCTGAGCCTGGTGTGGGCCCAGGCGTTGGCTCCTGTGTTGTTGGTTCTGGGGTATCGTGTGTGGGTTCTTCTGAGGGACGATTGTAGGCCCTACTGGACCTAGTAATGGTTCTGCTCCTGCGTTCAACTATTGTGAATGTAGTACCTGAGCCGGGAGTTTCTTTCCCTGCCGCTCCTGCTTCTATCCTGTATTCAAGATGCTGGAAGCGTGATTAATCCTACCAGGCTGTTCCCAATCCTGAAGAACACAGGAGTTTCACATGCTGTGTGCAAAAAAATGTAAGAGGTTTATTCCTGTCTAACGAAAATACAATAGGACTGGCGGTAGACCTGCTAGCGCAGGGGCTAAGGGAGGCTTCAAGGTACCGGTAGCTTAGAAGGATAATAGTTGAAGGACAAAAGGGACTCCGAGACTGCCGTTCAAGCAAATGAATTGTTAGACTGAAGGTCTGTCGAAGTCTGCTGTCACCTGCCAGCCAGGAGACTGGTTTAAATACAAAACCCAAGATGAATAGCCTTTCTGCAATCACGATCATTACCAGTAGGTGCGCACATACCGGAATCCTGTCATCCTGCAAGACCAAAGAAAGAAACATAGCTCAGCCTTCCGCAATGCTACATGACTATTCCATACCCCGAATCCTAAATATAAACTTCCGGCACAGCAAACTAAACCTAAAAATACAATAGCATAGCCTATCTTACTCAGAGACAGTGGCGGAGCTGAAATCAAATCCAATAACCAAATACAAATCAACTAAACATAGGAGATCCTGCACTGCCCGCTCCTGTTCCTTTACCGGAACATGTACACATGTTACAATAACCCAGCCCACATTTTGGCAGACTAGTCATGCATCCCTCCTCCCAAACATAAATCCAATACTCACAACCATGAACCGGGATTCATCTCGCATCCTACACATACTAATCTGAGTCTCCAAACATCCAAACATCCATTCAGAACCAGATGCCCGACCACGACCTATCTCTAGCAAAGGACCACTGGTGTCCAATAAGGCCAGCCTTAACTGAAACAAAGCTTCTGTCACACCGGCAGGATATACACTTCTTCTCAGCCACCCACCACCGGATGGTCAAAGATTCCCTCCATATGTCATAGGTAGAGTCCCACTCTCGACTCATCCAATTCCACAGCCAGGCCTTGGTAATACCCGCGCATACTGGTTTTCTAGTCCCATGACCACCCAGCTCTGTGACCCATACTCCACAGGCATCACAGCTAGCACCGCCAGCATCCCAATACAACTTCGAGGGTAGATACATGAGTGGCACCCGGCAGGCACCATCACTGAGACATTTTGACCTCAAACATCGTAGGCAATTGTCGGATAGGTTGACCAAGGTCAATGTGCCGTTCATAAGCTGCGTAGCCGTCCTCTGAAATGGGTTCCCGCACACTGTGACTACACCGTCATTATCCTGGTGTTCGTATGGAATCCCAAACCACAAATTAAAGTATGACATCCACCAGTCGCATCAATTGGGAATCCGCTTATCATTGAACAAAGTTGGGAAAGATGGACATTTCACAGCAAACCCATCACACACAACCAAGTGGAAGTGTTCATTCAGCTCTCGACAGCTGTCCTAACCAACGCTGTCCGTACCACTTTGATTTCTCAGTAAGATGTAATTGTCTAACAGGCTGAGGCCCCGTAGGTGTACAGGCTTCCTCTGGGTCCGACCATAGTAACCGCGGCCATCGGACTCGTACCATTGTAACTATTTGGACTTTCGTAATTCCTAGGCAATCCTAGCCTGACTAAGGCATAGAACGACACCAGTCCAATTCCGAATCTGGATGACACCACCCACTACCTGTTGGGCCTTAGCGTCCGAAATCTCATTGCCAGTAATGCCATAGTAACCAGGGATCCAGATAATGCAGACCCCGCTAAAGCGATTGAGCAGGAGTGTCAAGGTACCCCCAATTCCAGCAGATTCACCACCCGACTCTATTTGTGCAATACCCATGATGGCTGGAACGCAAGCGGAAAATATGCTCACACTTCCATGGAAATCTCAGGGCACATCTCGCAGTGCCATAACAATGGCAAAGATCTCGCATTCCACGATACTCCACGTAAAGGGAGTGGCAAAGGCTATCGCACCTGCTGTCATGCCACATTCCTCAGTTGTCCATGCTACCACTGTTCCTTTGGCACTCTGCGAACCGTCCGTGTATATCATCAGGAGATCTGATTCCAGAACAGCGTTCTCATAAGAATCATGAAATTACTTCGCAGCCTGTTCCTTCGCCTTCGTAACACAGAAAGTCGGTACCGTCATCGCAATCTTGGCAGAAAACATCGGGTAAGCCAGCATCCCTTCTACTTCCCAGTCACCCTGAATTGCACCAAACCATGATTGGTCATCACAATATTGGTAATTGATCCTGTGACTATAACAGCATCGCTAAAGGCACCGACCCTGTATGTGTACCGGCAGCGTTCCGAATTCAGCAAGCATAATATTGTTTGCAGGCTTGATAGGACACCTGAACAGGGATCGAAGACAATCGTTGTTGTGGAGTTGAATCCGCTTCACATACAACGTCTAGTCGGTTACAAATTCAAGTCCAAAGTAGACGGTCGGTAGGTAGGCAGCATGAAATAAACGGTAAGTGCACCACGCATCCAGCCCTCCATCACTCCTAAACCTCCTCCCCAACGCGGATATCCTCCTCCTCACACCCAAACCCCTTTGGGTGTGAGGCGGAGGATATCTGTGATTGACTTGTGTGTTGTGCCCGCTTGTCTAGTTACAGAAGGTTGAAGATGCTATATACAAAAAATTCTGCACGCCAAGCTATCTACTAAGTGGGTGAGTCACAGAAGGACACAACACCAAGCGTGACCGTCTAACTACCCCCATGATATAACCCTACCCCACACCGGGAACTTGCTCTGGTATAAGGATTATGGGCTTGGGTTGTAGTTTGCGGGAATGGGGCTCAATAGCTTGTGAGGAGGGGTGTCGTGACGGACTTGCCCCTCTCAAGTTCTCGCACACTGGATTGGGGAGGGAGCTACCGTACTCCGGAGATGGCTCTTAAATTTGATGGAGCGACGCTCGACTGGGCTAGTGGGGGATTGTGATGAGTGAGTTTCTGGTAGTTCTTATTTTTTGATGGTTCATGTTGGAGTTGCTTGCACTGGTAGTTTCCAACATGTTTGGGTTTTCGCTTTTTTTTTTTTTTTGCGGGGGATTCTTGCCGAGCAGGTAGATCATCTCCGTCTACTTGCCGGCGGGTGGGGAATCTCTGCGGGAGGACTGAGGGGTTGTTGTTGTGGTTTGGTGGTTCCGGGTGTGATATAATACTTGTTGGGGGTAGGGAGTGGCCGGGTAGCGAATTGCACACAGATAATATTATAAACTCATATCGGGGCGCTTTGGGGAAGTTGAGGAGCGTTTGTGGGGTTACAATTTTTTAATTTATCTCTTGTCTGTGGTGGAATGACATTGGGGTTTTGGGCGGAAGTGAAGAAGAGAGCTTTTTCAAAGCCTAAGTTGTGCACTGGCGATCCTTGGCGTTTCGTTCGGTTGTTGTCGCTGTCCGTCTACGGTTAAAAGAGAGAGCCTCACGAGCTGAAAACTCACTTTCTAAGATCCATTCCATTAGGATACCTGAGCAGTTGTCACGTGTCTTTTTAGCGCTGGAAACTTTTGATGCAAAATGAATGGCTGATTGGGTGGCGCGACTTCTGTCGCCAAGATGGGTGTCTAGGAGTGAGGGGCGCAAGGCTGGAGGGGCGTCTATCAGCTGCACATCCAAGTAAACTTATCACGACCCCGCTTTCTCTAAGCTTCAACTTCCCGGCCTTCTATTGCTTTCGCAGCCCTACCAACACCTCCACCGCGAAATAATATGGACCCTTCAACACATTCAAAGCCGAATACTACCGGCGCAGGCCATATAAACAGTTTTAACCCGGTAAAGAGTTACAACACCACTACCAACATAACATATGTGGATGAAAAGGCCAAAATCTTGAATTGGCTATCACCCCTACAATCTCGCACACGCCACAACGATGTTCGGGACCGAAGACAGGATGGCTTAGGGGAATGGTTTTTGCAAGCCGATGAGTTTCTCCGATGGCGTGACGGGGGAGGCGAATCCTGCAAGGCTACTCTGTTTTGTTCCGGTAATCCCGGGGTTGGAAAGACCTTTCTTAGGTAGGGAAAATGGTTACTTAAGAGGGAAATTTATAGCTAACTGAATGAAACACTAGTTCTCTGGTGATTGATAGGCTGCTTGAGCACTTTAGGGGAGAGAACGTCGTTGTCGCCTGCGTCTATTGCGATTTCCAGGACCACGAAAGACAAACCGCTGCGAACATAATAGGTGCCCTCACCAGGCAGGTTATGGATGCACTAGAAATGGTTCCAACCGAGATCAAGGAAGCATTCAGGGAAGCAGAGCGCGAGGTTGGGGGTCGAGGACTCAAGGTTCCGGAAACCGTAAAGCTCTTGACGAGGGCCCTTACGCCAGTGAAGCGGGCATTCATTTGTATTGATGCCGTAGACGAATGTTCAGATAAACATCTATCCCAACTCCTGACTTCATTGCATACCGTTTCTCAGACGTCGCCAGGTATCCGTTTATTTATTACTGGGAGACCTCATGTTCGGAGTGCGGTGGAGAAATATCTTCCGGGGAGTGCGCAGGTTATCCCGTTTAGCCCAAATAGTGACGATATTCGGGAATATCTCGAGATGAGGTTGGAGCATGACTTGGACTCGGAAGAGATGAGCCCTGCGCTCAAGGCCGATATTATGAAATGCATTCCGGAAAGAATTCCTGACGTGTATGTGATTGCGGATTCTATACCTGAAGGTCCGAGTAATCGCTGACAATAGTGGCTAGATTTCTACTCATTTCCTTGAGCATGGACGCGATATTAGATGAGGCGACAATCCGCAAGAGGCGAGAAAGACTCGGGTTAATGACAAGTGGAGTCGGTTTGGACGGCGCATACGAGGCGACGTTGGATAGAATTAAGGGTCAGGGTAAAGGGAAAGCAGCACTCGGCATGGCTGCATTGATGTGGATTTCTCACTCGGAACGTCCGATGTATATTGGGGAATTATGCGAGGCCCTGGCAATCGAGATTGGCTCCAGAGATATGGACAGCGAGAACACCCCTTCCAAAAAAACGTTGTTAGCCTCCTGCTTGGGCCTTGTGACTGTGGATGAGAGCTCAATTGTCCGGCTGGTACACTTTACCCTTCAAGAATATTTCAACCGGCATTCCGAACATTTCAATAGCCCCCATGCGGCAATGGCGGAGGCTTGTTTGGCTTATCTTAACTTTGATAGCGTTAATAAGATTTCACATACCGTTGATAGGGCCCCGGCAGAGACACCTTTCCTGCAATACGCCTCCAGCTACTGGGGACCCTATGCGAGAAATGGGCTTAATGAAAGTGCGAAATCACTTGCACTCCAGCTGCTTCATAAATATGGCAGACATATATCGGCCAAGCTTCTTTTGTGGGGGGACATTCCGTGGTGGAAAAGGAAGCGGGAGTATTCTGAGGGATTCGCTGGTCTTCACTGCGCAGCATACCTTGGCCTCGATGAGATTGCCATTGGCTTGTTGAAAGATGTGGGAGGCTGTGGTGCAGATATGGTGGATGGCTTGGGCAGTACTCCATTAATGTGGGCAGTGGAAAGCGGGAATGAGGGGATGGTGAAGCTGCTCCTTAACCAGAGAGAGGTCAAACCCGACTCGAGAGACAATCGTGACCGAACACCACTCTGGAGTGCTGCCTTTGGTGGGCATGAGGGGATTGTGAAGCTACTCCTTGACCGGAAAGAGGTCAACCCTGACTCGAGAGACAA
>Ga0307509_10007905_pt1 | contig 13733 bp, 13 predicted proteins | sample 10_EM_MG_FD_202245 | JGI IMG/M metagenome (GOLD analysis project Ga0307509, IMG submission 202245) | Populus trichocarpa ectomycorrhiza microbial communities from riparian zone in the Pacific Northwest, United States - 10_EM | ecosystem: Host-associated > Plants > Roots > Unclassified | place...
GCCCCCGAGATCCGGGACCGGGCACGGACTGTGGCCGGCCTGCTCCGCACCGACGGGACGACAGTGGCCGCGAAGATGCTCCTCGACCCGGCCGGCGGGGAAAGGCCGCCCACGCGCGCGTGAACCGGCCGAACCCCGCACACGAGAAGCCGAACCCCGAACACGAGAACCCGTACGCACCGGTCCCCACGGTCTGCCGCCCGCACGGCCGTGAGCGACCTCAGAACGGAATTGATGCCGTGAACCCCCTGACCACCAGCGCCTTCGACCTCCCCGACCGGCTCTCCGCCAAGGCCGACCCGGCGCTGATCGCCGGCGACGAGCAGCACTTCGTGGCCATCGCGGAGTGCCTCGACCGGTCGATCGCGGAACTGACCGAGCAGCTCGACGCCGAGCGCAGGTCGCCCGGCGGCATCGGCCGGGCGGCGATGGACCGGGACACGGAGATCCACCGGCTCACCACACGGCTGCGGACCCTACGACGCTTCGGCCTGGACCTGTGCCTCGGCCACATGGTCGATGCCGACACGTCCGAGCCCGTCTACATCGGGCGGCTCGGTCTCACCGACAGCACGGGCCGTCGCCTGCTGCTCGACTGGCGGTCCCCGGCGGCCGAGCCGTTCTTCGGTGCCACCCACGCCAACCCGATGGGGCTGGCGAGCCGCCGCAGATACCGCTGGACGCGTGGCCGGATCAGCGACTACTGGGACGAGGTGTTCACGGCGGACGGCTTCGTCGGGCACGCCGCGCTCGACGACCAGTCCGCGTTCATCGCGAGCCTCGGCGGCAACCGCTCGGGACGGATGCGCGATGTGCTCGGCACCATCCAGGCCGACCAGGACGCCATCATCCGCGCGGGATCACGCGGCGCGCTCGTCGTCGACGGCGGCCCCGGCACCGGCAAGACCGTCGTCGCCCTGCACCGCTCCGCCTACCTCCTCTACTCCGACCCGCGCCTCGGCCACCGCAGGGGCGGCGTCCTCTTCGTCGGTCCGCACCGGCCCTACCTGGACTACGTCGCCGATGTCCTCCCCAGCCTCGGCGAGGAGGGCGTGCAGACCTGCATCCTGCGGGACCTCGTGGCGGAGGGGGCGGCGGCGGGTGCCGAGGCCGACCTGGAGGTGGCCCGGCTGAAGTCGTCCGTGGAGCTGGTGCGGGCGATCGAACCCGCCGTCCGGTTCTACGAGGAACCGCCCACCGAGGGCATGAACGTCACCACCCACTGGTCCGACATCTGGCTCAGCACCGAGGACTGGGCCGTGGCGTTCGAGGCGGCCGAACCCGGCACCCCGCACAACGAGGGACGCGAGCAGGTCTGGCAGGAACTGCTCACCATCCTGGTCGAGAAGCACGAGGACACCACCCCCGCCCAGGACGGGGCGGTCACACCCGCCCTGCTCCGCAAGTCGCTGCGCCAGAACCGCGAACTGCTCACGGCCTTCAACCGCGTCTGGCCGCTGCTCGAAGCGGCCGACCTGGTAGGGGACTTGTGGACGGTGCCGGCCTATCTGCGCAAGTGCGCCCCCTCGCTGAGCCGCGAGGACGTCCAGCGATTGCAGCGCGCGGACGCCCAGGCCTGGACGGTGTCCGACCTGCCGCTGCTGGACGCGGCACGACAGCGGCTCGGCGACCCGGAGTCGGCGCGCCGCAGGCGTCGGCAGGAAGCGGCCGTGGCGGCCGAGCACGCCCGCCGTACCGACGTCATCGACAGCCTGCTGCAGAACGTCGAGATCGACGAGAGCGAGGGCGCGATGGGCATGCTGCACGGACAGGATCTGCGCGACGCACTCATCGACGAGGCCGCCCAGGCCGGCATCGAACCGGACCTGCTCGCCGGGCCGTTCGCGCACATCGTGGTGGACGAGGCCCAGGAACTCACCGACGCGGAATGGCAGATGCTGCTGCTGCGCTGCCCGTCGCGCAGCTTCACCATCGTCGGCGACCGCGCCCAGGCCCGGCACGGGTTCACCGAGTCGTGGCAGGAACGGCTGAAGCGGATCGGGCTCGACCGGATCAACTTGGCGTCCCTGACCATCAATTACCGCACCCCGGAGGAGATCATGACGGAGGCCGAGCCGGTCATCCGCGCCGTGCTCCCGGACGCCAACGTGCCGACCTCGATCCGCAGCAGCGGCATCCCCGTCGGCCACGGACCCGTCGCGGATCTGGAGTCGGTCCTCGACACCTGGCTCGCCGCACACACCGAGGGGATCGCCTGTGTGATCGGGGACCCCGCCTTCCGGGCGACTTCGCGTGTCCGGTCGCTGACTCCCGAGCTGTCCAAGGGACTTGAGTTCGACCTGGTCGTGCTCGTCGACCCGGAGAAGTTCGGCGAGGGCATCGAAGGGGCCGTCGACCGCTATGTGGCGATGACCCGGGCGACTCAGCAGCTCGTCGTGCTGACGAGCGCGTAACGCCGGTCGGCGCGCGGCGAGTTCGGGACCGGGCCCGCCGCGCGCCATGCTCCGTCCCGGGGTTCAGTCCGCCGACGGAACCGTGAACTCGTAGATCAGAGCGTCCTGTTGGGCCTCCACCACCAGGTCGGTTATCTCCAGCGGGCGCGCGTACTGGTCGTGCACGCGCCGGGTCACCCGTACCGAGGGCGCGTTCGGGACCTGGGTGATGGCGTCCCGGTGGTGCAGGGTCAGACCCGCACGGCGCATCCAGTCGTAGGCGCGCCGGAGTTGGGCGGAGGCGGAGCCGTCGGCGCGGTCGCGGTAGCGGGCGAGTTCCTCCACCTCGGCCAGTGCCACCGCCGAGAAGGACGTGACGGCCGTGCGCAGTCCGCTGCCGTCGGCCGCCGCGGACGCGTAGCGGTGCACCAGTGTCGGGCGGTGCGGGGCGATCCGCAGGGCCTCGGCGTGTTCGGGCGGGGGAGTCTCCCAGGTCACCGAGGTCCGGTCGAAGCCGGTCGGGTCCGTGCTGCGGGCGCCGACCGGGAAGGTGAGGGAGGACGGGGTCTCGACCGGCAGACCAGGCAGCGTGGCGTGGCTGCCACGCCGGTCGGTGGCGACCAGGCCGTCCCTGCGCAGCACCTCCAGCGCCTGTCGTACGGTCTCCCGGCTGACCTGGAAGTGTTCGGCCAACTGCCGCTCGCCGGGCAGGCGTTCACCTGGGGGGATGGTGCCGTCGTGGAGTTCGGCGAGCAGCTCGGTGGCGACCTTGCCGTTGAGGGGCTGGTCGTCGGCGGTCGGGTGGTGGGGGGTGGTGCGGGCCATGCCGCGCCTCCTGGGGGTGACAGGACTGAGGGCAGAACTGGTGACGAAACGTAGCCGTGCGGGCTCGTTGCGCGACCAGATCTAGCATTGGTCTAAACCACCAGGGAAGAGCGGCAGGGCAGTTAGGCCGAAACCGACCCGCGTCGATCACTCCTCACAGTGCCCCGTACAGGGCGTCGATCAGCGCCGACTTCCGTGGGTCGTCGGCGATGTGGGGCCCCATACGGTTCATCACGTAGCCCAGCGACACACCCGCGTCCGGGTCGGCGAGACCGCAGGAACCGCCGAACCCGTCGTGTCCGAAAGCCCTCGGGTCGGGACCGTACGAGCCGTTCGGGCCGCTGAGCCACAGGCCGAGCCCGATCTCCGTCTCGTGCGCGAAGCCCGCGCCCAGCACCAGGTCACGGCAGCTGCCCTGGCCCTCGCGCACCCGCTCGGCCGCCTCGGGGGAGAGGACGCGGTGGCCGCCGTAGGAGCCGCGTCCGGCGAAGACGCCGTAGAGCGCGGCGATCGCACGCGCGGTGCCGTGACCGTTCGCCGCCGGGATCTCCGCCGCGCGCCACTCGGGGGTGTTGGCCTCGGCGGCGCCCGCGATCGGGTTGGTCAGCGCGGCGATCGCGGCGGGCGCCAACTGGCTGAAGATCGCGGCCTGTTCGCTGCTCGACGCGACGGGCGGATGCACCAGCTCGGCCGCCCGTCCTGCCTCCTTCTCCGGTAGTCCGATGGTGAAGTCGATCCCGAGCGGGCCGGTGACCTCCCGTTCCAGGAACGCCCCCGGGAGCAACCCCGAGACGCGGCGCACGACTTCGCCGACGAGGAACCCGTAGGTGAGCGCGTGGTATCCGGACCGGGTTCCCGGCTCCCACCAGGGCTCCATGGCGGCAAGTCGACCGGTCGTCAACTCCCAGTCGTAGAGCTGCGCGAGGGAGTGCGGCTCGCGCAGGCCGGCCAGTCCCGCGCGGTGCGACAGCAGGTGTCGTACGAGAATGTTCTCCTTGCCGGCGGCGGCGAACTCCGGCCAGTACGTGGCCACTCGGGCGTCGAGGTCGAGCAGGCCCCGGTCGGCGAGGATGTGGGCGCACAGGGCCACCGGGCCCTTGGTCGTGGACCAGACGTTGACCAGCGTGTCCCGCTCCCAGGGGCGGGTCCGTGCCGCGTCGGCCCAGCCGCCCCACAGGTCGACCACGGTCTCGCCGTCCAGGGTGACGGTCACGGCGGCGCCCAGTTCGTTCCGGTCCCGGAAGTTCTCCTCGAACGCCGTGCGGACCGCCGCGAAGCGGGGGCCGCAGTGGCCGTCGATGGCTGGCTGGTGCTCGGACATGGTGCCTCCGTGGTCCGCCGTGGGTCCGGACCGCGACGCTGCGACCCGGACCCCCTGAACATACCGACTGGTCGGACTGGGTGGAAGGTGTCGTACGTTCAGTCGAGGAACAGCGTGCCCGAAGGCTCCCGGTGACCCGGTTCCGTGTGCCAGTAGTCGCGGGTCTCCACGGCCAGTCCGGCCGTGTCGAAGCGCACGAAGACGCAGCCGGCGAGCGTGGACGGCTCACCGTCCTCCTCGGCCAGGACCCTGAACTCGGCCACGGCGACACGGTGCCGGCCGACGACCGGCGCCGAGAACCGCACGTCGCCCACCCGCTCCGCCGCGAACGACCAGCGCAGATACGCGGCCAACTCGGCCCGCCCCCGGTGCGGTTCGCGGAACGGCATCGAGCGGTGGACGCAGTCCTCGGCATACAGCTTCAGCAGCGCGTCCACATCGTGCTCCGCCCACGCCCGGGTCCAGACACGCACGAACCGCTCGGCGGCCTCATCGGTGGCCATGTCCACAGGGGCGCCTCTCAGACGTACGACCGCAGCCAGTCCAGCTTGGCCGCCTCCTGGTAAGGGCCGCCGCCCTCATGGTCGTTGAAGTCGTAGACCTCGATCTTCTTGTCGCCGTGCGCCCAGGCGTTGAACGCGGCGAACACGGTGGAGGGCGGGCAGGTCTGGTCCTCCAGGCCGGTCGAGAAGAGGGCGGGGGCGCGGCCACGGGCCGCGAAGTGGACGCCGTCGAAGTACGAGAGCGTGCGCAGCACATCCTCGGTACGGCCACGATGGGTCTTCAGGTAGTTGCCGATCTCCCGGTACGGGTCGCGGTCCGTGAGGGTCGCGGCGCGCGGGTAGTCGCACAGGAACGGCACGTCCGGCGCCACGGCGGCCAGGTCCCCGACCAGTCCGCCGACGGCGATCGTGATGCCGCCGCCCTGGCTCGCGCCGAGCGCCACCGTGCGCGCGGGGTCGACCGACGGGTGCGAGCGGGCGGCCTCGACGGCACGCACCCCGTCCGTGAACACCCGGCGGTAGTAGTAGTTCTCGGGGGCGTCGATGCCCCGGGTCATGAAGCCGGGGTACGCGGGCGCCCCGCCCACCGGGTCCGGGGTGCCCCCGCCACCGCCCCACGCGCTGCCCTGACCGCGCGTGTCCATGATGAAGTGCGCGCGGCCCGTCGACGCCCACAACAGGTTCTCGTGCGGGAGACCCCGCCCGCCGCCGTAGCCGACGAACTCCACGACCAGCGGCAGAGGTCGGGCCGCGTCGGCCGGCAGCCGCAGCCAGCCCTTCACCGGGTGACCGCCGAACCCGGCGAACGTCACGTCGTACACCCGCACCGTGGACAACCCCGTGTCGACCTCCTCGAAGCGGGCGTCGAGATCGTGCTCGCGGGCCTCCTGGAGGGTCTTGGACCAGAAGGCGTCGAAGTCCTCGGGCTCGGCGGACTCGCCGCGGTACTCACGGAGTTCGTCGAGCGGAAGGTCGAACAGAGCCATCGATGACCGCCTTTGTGAAGGGTTCGCGCGGATGATCACACCGTACGTGTGACATCGGAGGACTCGCCAGGTGTGTGCGGCAGCCCGCGCCTACCATGTCGGCATGTCGTCTGCCGTGGATCTGCTGGTCAAGGACGCCGAACTGCTCGTCGTGGACGGGGATCGGGAGATCCCGGGCGGCTGGGTCGCCGTCACGGGTGGTCGGGTCACCGCCGTCGGCGGGGGAGGCACCGAACCCGAGGCTCGTACGACCGTCTCGGCCGCCGGGCGGCTCGTCACTCCGGGCCTGATCAACACGCACCACCACATCTACCAGAACCTCACCCGCTCCTACGCGCCCGCCGTCAACGGCACCCTCTTCGACTGGCTGACCACGCTCTACCCGCTGTGGGCGAGCCTCGACGAGGAGGCCGCGTACGTGTCGGCGTACGTCGGTATGGCGGAACTCCTCATGGGAGGCTGCACCACATCCTCCGACCACCTCTATGTGCATCCACGCCCCTACCTGGTCGACGCCGAGATCCGCGCCGCCCGCGACATCGGCTTCCGCTTCCACGCGACCCGCGGTTCGATGACGCGGTCCGTCGAGGACGGGGGACTGCCGCCGAGGAGCGTCACCCAGAGCACGGACGAGGTGCTGGCCGACAGCGAGCGGCTCATCAAGGCCCATCACGACCCCGCACCCGGCGCGCTGATCCGGGTCGCGCTCGCACCGTGCTCGCCGTTCTCGGTCACCAAGGACGTGATGACGGCCACCGCGGAACTCGCCGAGCGGTACGACGTACGGCTGCACACCCACCTCGCCGAGGACCGGGACGAGGACACCTACTGCCTGGAGACCTACGGCTGCCGGCCCGTCGAGTACTTCGAGGACACCGGTTGGATGAGCGACCGCACCTGGGTCGCGCACTGCATCTACCCGAACGACGACGAACTGCGCCGCCTCGCCGCCGCCGGTGTCGGTGTGGCGCACTGCCCCAGCTCCAACATGCTCATCGGTGGTGGCACGGCCCGGGTCAAGGAGATGCGCGAACTCGGTCTGCCGGTCGGCATCGGCTGCGACGGCTCCGCCTCCACCGACCACGCGTCGTTGTGGATGGAGACCCGGGGCGCGCTGTTGCTGGGCCGCTATCGGGGCGGACCCGGTGCGATGACCGCGCGCGACGCCCTCGACATCGCGACCCGCGGCTCGGCGCGCTGCCTGGGCCGCGCCGACGAACTGGGACACCTGCGGCCGGGCGCGTGTGCCGACCTGGTCGTCTGGGACCTGCACGAAGTCGCCCTGGCCGGCGCGCTGAGCGATCCCGTCGAGGCGTGGCTGCGCTGCGGACCGGCGCGGGCGTGGACCACGGTCGTGGGTGGGCGGGTCCTGGTCGACCGCGGTGAACCGGTGCTGCCCGCGCTGGGGGATGTGCTGCGGGACCACGGGCGGGTCGCACGGCGGATGCAGCGGGGGGTGTAGCGGCGGTCCGTGGGGCGGGAGGCGCGGCTCTCGCGTCACGGTCCTTGCTCCGTGGTTCTTGCGTCACGCCCGTCGGCGAGTCCACTGCGGTTCGGTGAGTGCCCAGTCCCGTTCCCACTCGGCCAACCGGTGCCGCAGCGCAATCCGTCGGGTCACCGTCGACACGAGCAGCACCAGCCCGACCACACCGCCCGTGGCCCACATGCCGACCGTCAACGTGTGCTGCCAGACGGCCACTTCGCCCGGCGGCGGTGCCACACTGCGGCCCTTTGCGTCGAACCACACGCTCACCACGTCACCGCGCCTCGTCCCCGCGGGGACCGCGGCCGCGGCCGTACGCGTCCCCTTGCCCGGTTCCGTCCAGCGCACCGCCACCAGGAAACTGTTCGGGCGGCTGCCCTCCACGGCGGGGAGTCCGGCGGGCGGGGCGCCGATCACCTCCGCGTGGACGCGGTGACGGTCGGCGCGCGCGGTCGCCGCGACGGTCCGGGCCTGCTCGTGGGCCCACAGACCCGCGGCGGCCCCGGCCAGCGGCGCACAGACGAACAGCAGGACGGTGACGGCGACCGCCGTCCACATCTCCACGACGTCCGACCGGCGCCGCAGCGGATTGCGCCGCCGGCGCCGACTCCGTACCCGGTTCCGCACGTCGACCTCCTCGCCGTCACCGGAGCCGAGGAGCGAGGATCCCGCTGTCCCGACACCGCGCACGCATGCGAGCGTCCACACAGCAGTCGTACCCCCTCCGGGGCACTTCCCTCAACCGGAGCAGGAGAGATCGCCGGGATCGAGCCTCAGCCGAAGCGCTCGATGCGGATGCGGTCCACCGGCTGGCCCGCCTCGACCAGCAGTCGCGAGGCATGCTCGGCGAATCCGTTGGAGCCGCACACATAGGCCTCCCACCCACCGGGAGGCTGTTCGGCCAGGAGCGGCGCCACATGTGCCGCGGCCATACGTCCCACCGGCACACCCGGTGGCGCGCTGCGCGTGAACACGGTCGTGGTCTCCGCGCCGTACTCCCGCGCGTAGATCAACTCCTCCGGACCGCGCGCCGACACCACCAGCCGCAGCGGCACGGACAGCCGCCGCGCCCGGTGCTGCCGGAGCATCGACATCAGCGGTACGACCCCGGAACCCGCGCCCAGCAGCAGCGCCGGCCGATCGCCCGGCCAGGCGAAGAAGCCGCTCAGCGGGCCGCGCACCTCGACCTGGTCCCCGGGCTGGGCCACCGTATGGAACCAGCCGGAGACCTCGCCGCCCTCGACATGGTCCAGGGTCAGTTCCACATGCCCGGTGTCGTCCGGGTGGGAGGCGATCGAGTAGTGGCGCTGCGCCACATAGCCGTCCTCGGCGCGCAGCCGCAGCATCAGGTGCTGGCCCGCCAGATGGCCGCTCCACCCGGGCACCGTGAACCGGAACGTCGAGGCGTTCGGCGTCTCCCGGCGGATCTCGGTGAGTGTGGCGGTCTGCCACACGGCGGCGGCCCGGTTGCTCACGGCGATCCGTCCCGGCACCGCGAACCTGGTGGTGGGGGCGAAGGTGTCAGTCACCGGAGTACCGCTGTTCCTCCCAGGGGTTGCCCCGGGCGTGATAGCCGTTCTGCTCCCAGAAGCCCGGCTCGTCGTGGTCGAGGAGACGCAGGCCCGCGATCCACTTGGCGCTCTTCCAGAAGTACAGGTGCGGCACCAGCAGCCGGGCGGGGCCGCCGTGCTCGGCGGGCAGCGGCTTCCCGTCGTACTCCCAGGCGATCCAGGCCCGGCCGCCGGTGACGTCGGAGAGCGGGAGGTTCGTGGTGTACCCGGTGTGCGAATAGGCGACCACATGTGTGGCGGACACCTGGGGCCGCACCACATCGAGGAACGCGTCCAGCGATACGCCCCCGAACCGCACCCCGAACTTCGACCAGCTCGTCACACAGTGGATGTCACCCTCGTAGGCCGACGCGGGCAGTTCATGGGCCTGCGTCCAGTTCCAGGTGCGCGGCTCCTCGACCAGTCCGTCGACACGGAACGTCCAGTCGGCGGGCGCCAGGTCGGGGGTGACCTCGGCGGACAGGACGGGCCAGTCGTCGCCCGCGTCGTACTGACCGGGCGGCAGGCCGGCGTCGGGGACGCGGGGGCGTCCGGTGAAGCCTCGGGTGACGTGCATACGGGTGGAGCCTCCAGGTCGCTGCGGCGCGGGTCCGCCGGGCGAGCGCGATCAATGGTTTATCGCTTCAACGGTACGCGTCCACCGGGTATGCCCAGGTCCGAGGGGTACCGCCGATCATTGCGGCCGTATGAACTCTCCGGGCTCCGGGGAATAGCGGCCCGGTGGCCGACCTTGGTCTTGAGTGCCGGCGATGTGGTGACTGCGAAGGAGAGTGAGGGAGCAGATGCCGAAGGCATACGTCTTCACGCGATACGGGGGACCTGAAACGGAGGCGCTCGCAGAGGTCGACCGGCCGAGTCCCGGTCCCGGTGAAGTCCTTGTCGCGGTGCGCGTGGCCGGGGTGAACCCGGTCGACTGGAAGCTGCGCACCGGCTACCGGCGGCCCGGCGAGCCGGACACCCGCACGTTCCCCGCGGTCTTCGGCAACAAGGTCTCCGGCGTCGTCGAGGAGATCGGCGCGGGCGTGGACGGCATCGCCGTCGGCGACGAGGTCTTCGGCAACACGGTGGCCGGCGGCTACGCCGAGTACGCCCTGCTGCCCGCGACGGTCACCGCGCACAAGCCCGCGGAGCTGTCCTTCGCGGACGCCGCCACTCTTCCGGTCGCGGCGGCGACCGCCTACGACGGCGTCCGCCAGCTCGACCTGCCGGCCGGCGCGACCGTGCTGGTCACCGGGGCGGGCGGCGGTGTCGGCTCCGTGGCCCTGCAGATCGCCCGGGCCCTCGGACTGCGCGCCGTGGGCGTGGCGAGCGAGGGCAAGAAGGACTTCGTGGAGTCGCTGGGCGCGGTCCACGTCCCGTCCGGACCCGACCTGGCCGCACGGGTGCGGGCGGTCGCCCCGGACGGCGTCGACGGCGTCTACGACCTCGTCGGCGGCGAAGTCCTCGCCGAGGCCGCGACCCTGCTCACCGACCCCGCGAAGCTGGTCACCGCCGGGGCCCCCGCCCCCGAGGTCGAGAAGCTCGGGGGCGCCCGGGTCCGGCGGGCCCGCGGCACGGCCGTCCTCGACGCGGTCGCGCGGCTCGTGGTCGGAGGGGGACTGGACCCGCACGTGACGCGGACCTTCCCGCTCGATCGGGCGGGCGAGGCCCTGCGTACCGTCGAGGACGGTCACGCGCGCGGCAAGATCGTGATCGAGGTCACCGCATGAGCACGTCCGACGAACGCGTCCTCGACAACCCCGCCCGCGCCGCCCTCACCGGCCCGCACGCCCCCTTCGCCGAGCGGCGCGGCCGGGTCCTGCGCTACCCGGTCGAGGTGACCCCGTGGCTGGCCCTGCCCGACGAGCCCGACGCCGCCGACTGGGCGGACGTCGCCGCGCTCGCCGGGCCCGGCGCGGAGATCCCGCTGCTGGGCTTCCGAGGCCGGGTCCCGGACGACTGGGAGATCACCTCCGACATCGAGGGTGTGCAGATGGTGGACGACGGAATGGCCGCCGCACCGGACCCGGAGGCGATCGTCCTCGGTCCTGCCGACGTCCCCGAGATCCTCGATCTGGTGGCGCGGACAAGGCCGGGCCCCTTCCTGCCCCGCACCTTGGAACTCGGCACCTACCTGGGCATCCGCCGCGACGGTGCCCTCGTCGCCATGGCGGGCGAGCGTCTTCACCCGCCCGGCTGGACCGAGATCAGCGCCGTCTGCACCGACCCCGCCGCCCGCGGCGAGGGCCTCGCGAGCCGTCTAGTCCGGGCTGTCGCCCATGGCATCCGCGAACGCGGCGAGACCCCGTTCCTGCACACCGGCGCGGGCAACGCCACCGCGATACGGCTGTACGAGTCCCTCGGCTTCCGGCTGCGCCTTCGCACCGCGTTCCTCGCGGCACGGGCGCCGGAGCACCTGACCGAGACCCGGGCCGTCGGGGTGTCGTAGGCCCGGCTCTTCAGTTCTCCTCGGCGGGAGCCTCGCCCGACCACGCGTTGTAGCGCTCCAGGTAGCCGGCGAACCGCCGCAGATCCTCCTCCGGCCAGTCCGCCAGCCGCTCTCGGAAGGCGGCCTGGCGGTTCTCGGTGACCTGGGCGAGGATCCGGCGGCCGGCGTCCGTCAGATGCAGGACCTGGACGCGATGGTCCTCGGGATCGGGACGCCGTTCGATGAGTCCGGCGCGCTCAAGGGCGGCGACCTGGCGGCTGACCGTGGACTTGTCCAGGGCGTAGTGCGCGGCCAGATCGGTGGCCCGGCGGCCGTCGCGCTCCTCCAGATGACTGAGCAGGGTGTACGACACCAGGGACAGCTCCGGGTGCAGCCGCCCCGCCGAGGCCCGGGCGCGCCGCGCGAACGCCGTCATCTCGCGCTGGATGATCTCCACGGCCCGGTCCGCTCGCACTGCGTCTCCTTCGCTCTCCTGGTTGCACAGTACAACTCAGTGCGGAGCCCGGCTCCTCGCAGATCCTGTGCGTCGGGTACTGTTGCCCTCCGTCGCGGACGGCCGCGACCCTGAACTCCCGGGAGGTGAGACCCATTTCCGCTGTGTCATGCCGGGTGCTCTCACCTCAGGACAGCTCGGCTCACCGGTAGCAGGTGACCGCGAGAGCGCCCTTCGGCCACCTTCCGAAAGGCTCTCGGCTTCCATGCCTCCTCTTTCCCCCGTTTCCCCCGCCTCCGTCGTCGCCGCGCTCCGTGCCGCGGGCTGTGTGTTCGCCGAGGACGAGGCGCGGCTGATCCTCTCCGCCGCCCGCACCCCGGACGAGGCCGCCGCCATGGTGGACCGCCGCGTCGCGGGCCTGCCCCTCGAACTCGTCGTCGGCCACGCCGAGTTCAGGGGTCTGCGCATCACCGTGGAACCCGGCGTGTTCGTGCCCCGCCGCCGTACCGAGTTCCTCGTCGAGCAGGCCCTCGCCCAGGCGCCGGACGCGTCCGTCGTCGTGGACCTGTGCTGCGGTTCCGGCGCGGTCGGCGCGGCTCTCGCCGCTGCCCTCGGCCGGGTCGAACTGCACGCCGCCGACATCGACCCCGTCGCCACGCGCTGCGCCGGCCGCAATGTCGCCGCCTTCGGCGGGCACGTCCACACGGGCGACCTGTTCGCCGCGCTGCCCGGCGAATTGCGCGGACGCGTCGACATCCTCGCGGCCAACGTGCCCTACGTCCCCAGCGACGAGGTCGGCTTTCTGCCCGCGGAGGCCCGTGAGCACGAGCCGCTGGTCGCTCTCGACGGCGGCACGGACGGCCTCGACATACTCCGCGAGGTCGCCGCCGGCGCCCCGGACTGGCTCGCCCCCGGCGGCTGTCTGCTCGTCGAGACCAGCGAGCGTCAACTCCCGTCAGCGGTCGAGGCGTTCAGGAGCGCGGGCCTTGAGACGCGGGCGGCCTACTCCGAGGAGTTGTACGCCAACGTCGTGATCGGCGTCGGGCCGGCGGACGCGGTCAGGTCGTAGCGCCACTGCCGGACGGGCTGGGCGAAGGCGAACCGCTCGGGCCGCCGCGTCCCCACGGGCCGTGGCCGCCCTGGAACCCGTCCGGGCCGCCGTGGCCCTTGCGGTCGAGGGTGCCGGTGAAGGCCCGGTCGGCGGTCCTGGTGCCGCTGTCGGAGCGGGTGCCGATCAGGGAGGCGGTGTCGCCCTTCTTCAGGGCGGCGGAGTTCTGGGCCGTGGCGTCGGAACCCACGGTCCAGGTCCACGAGGTCCCGTCGTCGCTCTTGACGGTGACCTGGTCGCCGTCCACCTTCGTGACCGTTCCGCGCTGCCAGATCCGGACGACCCACTTGCCGGTGGAGTCGTCCTTGACCGTCGCCTCGCCGTGCACGGCCTTGCCGCCGACGCCGAACCCGAACCACATGCCGCCCCCGTGCCGGAAGCCGGGCCCGCCCGGCGACGGCGAACCGGACGGCGCGGGGGACCCGGCGGCCGGTATCGCGTCGGTGCCCGAGTTTCCGGCGGTCGCCGCGTAGGCGACGCTGCCGCCCAGCGCGAGCACACCCACGGTGACCGCGGCGATCACCGCCCGAGCCCGCTTCGAACGCTGCCGCCACAGCCGGTCGAGACCGTGCTCCCGCTCGGCCCCGCCGGGTCCGGTGAGCACCTCCCACTCGGGTGCGTGGTCCGGCATCGGCGGTATCGCCCCGGCGCTGTGGTCGTCGTGTTCAGGGTCGTGCGTCAC
>Ga0307509_10007906_pt1 | contig 13732 bp, 7 predicted proteins | sample 10_EM_MG_FD_202245 | JGI IMG/M metagenome (GOLD analysis project Ga0307509, IMG submission 202245) | Populus trichocarpa ectomycorrhiza microbial communities from riparian zone in the Pacific Northwest, United States - 10_EM | ecosystem: Host-associated > Plants > Roots > Unclassified | place...
TCCCGGTGGTGTGGTTGTAGTGCCCGGAGTGTGGTTGCAATTTTCCACCTACTACAAATAGGGGCAAAATAGCAAGGGTAGGGCTTGTGCCACCGCGCCCGAGATACCCCTACACCCAAGTACAGTAGAATCTAAACCGGTAAAATTTGTTGGGGTAACCTGAGCTCGTTTCAAGACTACCGGTAGTTGATTGTGGAGAATATTTAGGTAGACCCCAAGTGCTAAGTCATTTGCGCATTAAAAGGACTGAAAAATCCCATTAACTAACAATGCACAGCTCGCTGCTGGATAGGCAATTCACAAAGTAGGTAACTCAATTAACCGGGAGGTGGCAGTATAATTAGTGGGCAATAAGGGGGCATTATTAACATCCTGCACGGGGTCTTCTTCAGCCCGTAGGGTTAGTGGGAGGGTAATAGTGAAGGCAGCTATTATGGCTGAGGCCATCTCTATTATCATACCCTGTCTGGTACCACAAGAAGTTGTTTTTCGCATCACATTTTCTCTGCCTCAGATGTCTAAGACTTTCAAAAAAATAATATCAATGAATACCGTAACCCTGGATTAAGGCTATTTTTAGGAGTATTTTTGAGTAATTTATCATGGTGTTTTCTCATCCAACTGAGAGGTTATTTTCTTGACTGAGGCTGAAACGTTGCGTGGTGAAAAAAAGCATTGGGGACATAAGGGTCCGGCGTGAACTCGGGTATCCATAGTGCGATATCATACTTGAAAAAGTGGATCAACCCCGACCAACACATCGAACTTTCCCACCTCATGAACAACCATCAATGACCTCTTAATGAGGTATCATAACTCGGCAAACCCATGTCCAATCGGGTGCGCTGGCATGCGATGCCCTGCATCTGCTCGTGGCTTTCTGACGTTTACGAACTCCGCCGCCATTGCCTACCAGAAAAATCCTCAGACTAGGACCAATTCTCCGCTCTTATTCAATACCGGTACCAGCTGTGTTCACAAAAGAAACGTTAGATGATTACGAGTAACCTCCATCTCATGAATTGCCATCCAGACCTTATAACCACGTATCCCAGCAAACCTCCGTGCATATGATATTGCACACTGCGTCAAACTGCCCTGCTTGACGGTGACCACCCAGACCCAGAATACCGGCAAGCGGACTCGGCAAGCCCAAGTCCAAATCCGTGCGTGCGTACACTATACCCTAGATTTACGATAAATTACTGCACTTCTGCAGGAGAAATTGGTAGCTGAGGGAAAAACACATCTACTCGTAATGCTCTGACGTTTGTGAATATAACTGTTATTGCATACCGGCCAAAAATCAGCCGGAGCCTCAAGATTTGGCTGGTATGCAAAAGCAGTTGTGTTCACAAACGTCAGAGCATTACGAGTAATGGTACAAGGTCCCGCAATGGCTTATCGAGCAGTTCCCTGTCTGTTCTAGCCAATAGCTCTTACCCTTGCGTCACAGTAAAGGTGAAAGAACAAGTCATAATTCTCGGTGCTCGAGTACTAGGGTAGCTCTAACTCTGACCTGGCGTCTGAGGAAAATTTTAGATGTGTGGCGGGATAGAGATGTGTAGCTTGCTTGCCCTGCTGTAACACAGTAGGAGGAGGGGGTGCCAGATCCGCAGCCCTTTAGTTTGACTGGATCGACTGCTCGGACCCGGCCGGGTGCGTGTGTATTCCGCCTATTGGGACCTATGAATTGTCAACTCCATCTTCTCGTTGCCCTATCTCTTATACAGTCCAAAGCTGATCTCGAGAGATCCCCAACTGACGCGGTAATCCTTTTTTTAGGCATATAATTGTAGCTGTGTGGGGTGCTTTCTGAGCGTGCTGAGGCGCCTCCGTAGCAGAGATAGGCGAACATTCCCTCCGGTTTAGTAATAATACGTAACTTACCGAGAATGGGATTATTACGGATTAATTGCTTGACAAATATTGAGCAAGAGTTTCCTCTAGGAAGGTTAGTGGTAATTAATCAATTTTTTTCGGGCCTACTTCTAACTCAATACTCTCATGGAAACCTGAGGTTCTACTCCCCTCTCTATTGATGTGTGGGGAATCATCTACTCTATAATCTAATAGCGTTAGAATTCTCATTAGAGCGGTGGTTGAACACGCTGGGGGGGGGGGGTTGAAGTGGAGCATATTTTGTTGACTAAATACCCCGGCTAAGGATGTCTCCCGCCAGGCTGTTTGCTTAGCCACCTCTTTCCACCATTTCCACCATTTTACCGAACAGATTGTGATGGAAGCCTACTATGACAATGCCCTCCGGAGCGATATATAAAAAAAATAGTTATCTAAAATGCTCTTCCTGTTCCCTTGTTAATAGGTATTGTAGTTGAGGTACCAGGAAGAATATGAGAGCTTCCCAGCGTGGCTGTACTTGGGCCTTTAAAAGTATTCGGATATCTGCAAATAGTCGCGCTAGTGCTGGCTACTGCTGAAATGCTCATTTTTGCTGGTATTCTAGATGGATGGCCAGGGATTGGCAGGTAGGAACCAAGTTCCTTCTAAGTTACCAGTCATGGAGTACCTGAAAAGCTGTTGGAATTTGCTAAGAGATCGTCCCTCCATCTGTATTCAGACTTCACGCCCGAGTTAAATAGTGATAGTATCCTCGGCTGATAGATCAATCGATTAGGCTCTCCCGCTCATGATCCCATTGGCTAGGTCACTATTGAGTGACCTGAACTATACCTCTATAAGTCCAATTTTGGATGATAAAAGCAAAGGAAATGCACCAAAGGACAGTAAAATTAGGAAACGAAGGAAGGGACTAGATTATTAGAGGATGGCTGAATCAGTCCTCTGTACTAGTAATTGCTAGCTTTACCAGAATATCCAGAAATATCAGCAAGCTAGCTCTATGAAAGGTCAAGGTTCCCTGCTGCTCTGAAATGCCTATGGGCTCCACGAGTACCCCCGAGGGGGGTCATGAAATAAGCTGGAAAACTATTCCTACTGATCCTATACTCCCGCGCAAGATAAGTTAAAGTGCTGATCAAAGGGGAAACACACCACAATGTGAGGCTCGTTGTACCATAACTTATTTTGCATGGGAATACAATTCTCAATTAAGATGGGGGACATGATTTCTAGGTTTTAATGGTCCCCCTGAGTGCGACAGAATACCAATGATACTATTGGGCTTCAACGAGGGGGGTCAAAAACCGGCGGAGGAACGGGCGTATTTAGTAGAAGGAAAAAAAAGGCGAATTCGTCGTGGCAGGATAACAAAAAAATATCTATTCCCGACCCCTATTTACTCCGCCTGTCGGGTTTAGCTATTCCCGTGTTGAAGACTGCACTTGCTGTTCTCGGCTATATATGTTGGATATTGCGGCCAGTAACTTACAAAACACCGCCTCAATAAACCAACGTATAGGTGCCTTAAGAGCAGTGTTCGCAAGCGGCCAGCCTGGCCTTTTGCATGGCCGGGCTGGACGGACTGCTGCCTTCTAAGTGATCGAGGATGATTGGACCGAGTTTGGAAATATTTCAAGACCCATATCAATACTTATATGGGTTGAACACACCTCACGGCATGCAGCATCAAATATCGCAAGAGGGCAATTGTAGAGCCCAACTCCGTAAGCTAATTGAGACATAGGGAAAAAAATCCAAATTGGTATCACCGTCAATTGCCCGGTATTCTAAAGGATCGTTCTAAACCTACTGGTAAATCTTGTTGCTTCTTGGATAGCTAGTGGCGGGAAAGAGAGCATTATGAAAAGCGATACGAAATGATAGCATAATAGTCAGCTAGTAAGGGCCAGGTTATAAGTAATTTATCACCATGTTGCTAGGGTACCGAGTGATGGGTAATGACCTACTATCCACACTACTCGGAAATGCCAGAGATATTACCTTATCTAGGAATAGAAGCCGCAGAAGACACCTTCAGATATTGCATGGATATAAGCGAATATCTGAAGATGACTTTAGATATTTGAAAATATTTGCAGCCATCCTCAGAGATCTGCTGGTATCTTCAGATATCCATGGGCATCTTCAGGTATTTTTGGGCATCTCGGGATGTCGGCCATGCATTAATAAAATATTTACTATTCGGATCTCATATGCGGAATGACTACTACCATCTCCAGGCATACATCAAGCCATGCCTGGCGGGGCTGTATATCGGCTGCCTGCGAGCGCCGCCCAGGAGGCGAGGGACCGGAATATACTGTACCTTTCCGAAATGAAGTGAATAGGCTGCACACACTCACAAGCCCCCCCCCATGATCAGTGAGATAGGGAGGTAAAGTTACTATACTTATTCAAAAATACATTCTCCCCTCTAATCAAATTCCCGACTCCCATAACAACATTTCCCCAAACTCCATTAATCAAATCTGCATCAATTACGCCGCAAAGAAAACATTCCCCCTAGAGGGGAATTTCCCTCTCAGACTCCCTGGCCTTCTCAGCATCCCCGGCAAAGGTTTTGCAGGACTGACTCCACCACACTGCTTCCGCACACCCCCCTTTGCGACAACAGTGTAATCATCCGGATACAGAGTCTTCGTGTAGGAGGGATTAAAAACAAACGCCAAAACTAGTAACAGCCCTAGCACCGCAAACAACATCTTGGAAACCTGACAGCACCTTCTACGGAGACACCCGTTCCTGGGAACATGCCATCGGGGAAGGGTATCACTGCGACAGAAAGCCTAAGGATGAGAAAGTGAGATTATGCGATGTTAATATCACGGTATTTGTGCCAGAGTCTCTTTTGTTTGTGGTTATGGAAAAAATTGACGAGTGATCCCTAGTGGAGATGTCACCTTTTTGACTCTGGTAATTCACGCTAGTAGTAGTAGTGCATTAGAACTAGTGGATAGCTCGGAACCTAATGGACACTTTTCATCCCCCCCCAATTTCTTTCAATTACTCCATTTCGATTCCTGACTTCCTTGTTCGGAGATGAGAACCTTCAGTTTTTCCTACTTTGTGCAGTCTGGGGCTCCAAGCTCATTGAAGAAAGGTGAGGATCAAGGCCTTGGCGTGCTCCCCCCCTTTGACGCCAGTGTTCCGAACCGTCCGGGGGCCCCACAGGGACGGCGGGTGTAATGCCAAGAGGACGGTACGGGACACGAGAGGACGGGACCGCTAGCCGTGATCCGGTCCAGGGCAAAGCACCAAGGGGACCGCCGGGCTAGGTTGGGACCGCCGGGCCATATACGCTAGGCCTTTCTAAGTATAGTGAGACACATGTGACAGCGGTGTTTAGGCAGACGGCAGGGGAGATAGGAGGACGGCCGGGATTGTGCGGGGGACTATAGGGGGCATCAGAAGACTGTAAGGTGAAGGTAAGGATGGCGCGGGGGGACACAGACCGCAGGTAATTGGGATGACGGCCGGGCATGTGTCAACAAAAATGAGGGAGGCGGCAGGCAGACAAAGTATGAGTGATAAATGGTGATGCCCTGTAACCGAGATAATAAATAATATTCCTGCAAGAAAGATATGAAGGTTAAATAGGTTATTAAGTGCTGTGAGTATTAAGATAAGACTGAATACATCATTCCACTTCAGACCTTATTTTTCTTCGATCACTTCTCTAAACTCTTTACCTTAACTCTAGCCGTTGTCTCAACAAAACCAGACAACAGATGCAACCGAAGTTGGCTTGCAGTCCAATACGTGGGATTTTCCAGGGGAGTTGCCAGGAAACTCAATTGACTCTCTTGGATCCAGATATCTGCAATATTAGAACCATGAGCGAGATGAAATCATGAATTTGAAGTTTCTGAGCATACAAGCAGAAGAGATCCAAACAGATAAACTCCAGGACAGACAGACTAGACTGTTCGGAACATTGGTTGACGCCCGTGAAACGTGTTGCGCAAAAAATAAAGGGTACTTGATCGCTGCAGCAAGACTCCAAGAACAGCAAGGCATCCGTAATAACGTCAATGTCAAACGAGCCGTCCAAGCACTTGCCTAAGTATAGAACCAATGTGCCCACGGGAGGACTGGATCGAAAAGCCAAAAGACGCGAACAGGAAGAGTGCACAGACGAGACCTCGCAAGCTTTCGTCGTGGAAACCCTTGGCTGGCAAATGAGAGAAGACGATGAAAAGTAGATGCTCTGGATGGAAGAGACATGAATGCTGTGATATATCTGAAATGGTCAAATATGCGTCACCGGATAGCACTGGGATGGAATAGATAGCGTGCAAAAATTCTTCTCTTCGTCCTTGCTTGCTAAACTAGTGGTAAGGACAGAAGTATATATCAAAAACAAAACCAACTTCTGATCCTTCTATCTATCACCACACATCTCCGCTTTCTTTCCTCCGTGCCCCAAAACGAAAGAAAGAAACATTCTGCGTAATCTCTGAACAAAAGAAATTTGTCACAAAGACTTCCGCTCTCCTGCTCCTTTGATCTAATGCTCAGCTCTTGTTTTTTTATTTCATCTCCTTTCGCCATCCTGCGCTCCTTTAACGGTTTATTCTCTTTCCCATCGAACAACGAAAATATATTTCCCGTGCTTCTGCCTTGCATATAGCAAAAGAAACTAAAGCATGACGAACAGGATTAACTGATTTCTAACATGATAGACTCGTATGGGGCCGTATAGCCCCATTTCGTATCGTACGACAGTAACATAGAGGACCAATTCTGTTTTTTTTTTTAACCACGGGGAATCTCTCATTAAATACCTAAGGAGTAAGGAGCACGCCTCCGTTGGGATCTACCAGCAACTCGGGAAGGGACATACTACCCACCCATTAAAATCCCGAAAGCGGGCTTCCAGTAGCATAAGTATTAGTTCCCAAGTTTACCTTTCATGAAATACCCAGCTGGCGCAGTGGTTAACACTCCTGTCGCAATTAGCGGGAGCCCAGGAGTTCAATCCATGCTGACAATCAGTTATTATTGAACGATCCGTCATGTAGGGCAGGAAAACTGAGAATTTCTCAAATCCTGCCCTATGGGGACTGGGAGATTGGAGAACTTGGCCTTCATCAATAGGGCTCCGGGGTTTAACAATCCTGCTACGAGGTGGTAGAATCCGACTCTAGACCTTAAAGGTTGGCGATCGGCGGGTAGCAGAAGCAGACGGGAGGGGGGTTGGCAAAAAAAAAAAAGAATAAAAAAGAATAATAAAGAATAAAGAATAAAGAATAAAAAATAAAAAAAATTATTTGTTTTATTTGTTTCTTTTGTCTTAGGAAGGCAGTTGTTACCCCTAAGGGCTATCGTAATTTTAGTCGCCCCCCGCTCTAGTAAGATCTCTCTGCCGATTTATTGCTTTGTATACATAGCTTTTTTTCTAGTAAAGCGAGGTAGGATAGACAATATTGGCAGACCTCGGACTGGTACATACAGTACACCTAGGATCAGCTCCTCAAATTCCGCTCTGGGGATCCAGTTGTAAGCCGCCAGGAACGTTTGGGGCAAAAACGTCCTGGCAGTGGATAAATCTTCCGAACTGCTAAAGCCAAGCGCTAATATATTCCCCCCAGGATTCCCACGATGCACATTTACTTCAGTCAGTAAGGAATGGTGGTTGCATTCGATAATAGCACTTCAATATTCTGCACTCTGCATTTCTTCCTTTATCTCCACGCTCAAGTAGTTGCTAAGTTAAACACAGCAGGGAGGAAGGACCGACGGACAAGTTTATCGTTGTCGCACATGAACTTACATATAATCTCGCCTCGGACCATTCTTCTCAACATTCCTTCATAGCTATATTTACTACTTAACCCGCTCCATTTCTGCTATTTTTTTATCTAATTGGATTGTCTACAGCAAACAAAGTTTGTAGAGAAATTATTTACCGGAGCCCTGTGGCTATTCAGAATGGGAAGGAAGTGATGGTTCAACAAACTAGTTCTACTTAGAACAAGATGTATAGGTTTCGATTGTTTTCTTTTCTCTACTCGAACGATTGGGAGGGCTTGGAATTTAGGTTTGTTTCACTGCTGTTAGCGGTGTTGAAGCTATGATATCCTGGGTATATTACGGTGGATCGAGGATCTAAACGTGAGAATATTCGGTGCTAATATCACGATATTTGTGGCTCTTTTGTGCGTGATTATCGAAACATGCCCAGTGATCCCTGGTGCCGGTGAGGTCTCTTTTTAACCCCGGTAATTGACTCCAATAATAGTGCATCAGAACTAGTGGGCAGCTCTGAGCCTAATGCACGCTTTTAATCCCCCAACATTTCAATCTCTCCATTGCGATTCCTGACTTCCATGTTGAGAGATGATAACCTTCATTTCTTCCTACCTTGTGCTATCAGGGGTTCCGGGCTCATTGCAAAAAGGTGAGGACAAAGGACACGGCGTGTTTGGCCCCGGTTTGCGACTGTGAAAGGTGTTTTTTTTCTTCTTCAAAAATAAAAGGTTCCTCCATGCTCTCTGCCACACCACCGGAAAGGAAATCATCTCTAGAGCCGTGCAAACAAAGAATGTTCCTCTCCGGGAGCTTCGAGACCTACTTCGCCGATATTCCGCTCTTTGTCCTCACCTGTTGAGAGCGAGACCTATGAGCTTTTCAAACAGACGCCAGCTCCCCGGAGGAATTTGCCCTAGACGATGAAAATGACCAAGATACAGAAGCTCCGTTGCCTTAGCGTGGGTGGTCTGCTGGGCAATCAAGATAAGAATTACACTACTGTTCTATCCTCGCGTTGGCTGAAGTGGAAGGTGATGGTATTGTTCGTGGACAAAATTAACCGATCACCCGGATGAGCCTGGCAACGCATCGCTCCCCACAAAAATCATTACCACTCAACAGGCACCCCATAATACCTTCTGTTTTTTAATTAAAGCTGACAGATGATACTGAGTACTGATTACTGCCATGTATTTAAATTATTTTGACTTATTTTTCTTGGTTGGGTTGGGGTGGTGTGGTCTTGAGGAAGTTGACAATATCACGGCGAAAATTAGGGGCATTCGTTGATCGGTTAATTTTGTCCACGCACAATATAACAATCCCAGTTGTAGAGCACTGCATTAGAAACAGAGATAGTGGACGGGCGAAGGTTCTAGGACATGAACGGATGTATAGGGTATATGCGAGGACATAGGGCTATCACATGTACAAGCAGAGTTTTCACTATGATACTTAAGGTGAACCGTGGCTAAAACAACATCCATAGAACATACAACTCAACATCTCCTCCATCAACACACCCGCACACGAATCGTGCCACCCCCATCATCTGGATGGGTGAGACGGTGATGGGGAGGGGTGTGTGGCGCTGACTCTTTCATCTTTTTGCTAGATGGACCGGAGGCCGTCGTGGGCCTGTCTCCGCTCCTACTTTTACACCTTTCACCTTCTTCCTTTCCTCTCCTCCTTTTCTCCTCATCTCTCGAAATCCTTCTTATTGTCCTTTAAGCAATACAGGTTGCTCGCTTGCCTTGTGACTGCTCTGCCCCCAGTTACCCTTGATACCACCAGTGTTCCCTTGATACCACCAGTGTTCCCAGCCGTCCAGTCCGTCAGTCTTCCGGGGAGGACTGGGGGGACTACGACTCATAGTCCGTCTCCTTTAGGGTGCTAGGACCGACTATGCCGGCGAAGATGAGGACCGGACGGACCATAGGGGGCTATAGTCCTAGCGCTTGGACCTCCGGTACTAGCCATGCTGAAATCATACAGGCCACACGAATCATTCCCGCATCATGAAACATCACTCATGTGTTCCCCGGCTGCTGGAAATTGCCGTTCTCACTGTGCTCTCATACCCCCTGTTGCCACGGTCATGAGTGATACTGCATGACCGCCTGTGTCACCTCTCTCACCTCTTACCTTCGCACCCCATTCCCTTTTCTTTTCTTTTCCTTCTCTTTTCCCTCTCTCTCAATCTTCAACTCCGTTCAGCCAGCAATATAATTTATTCAACTACTTGAAGACAGCTCATTAGTTGAGCTTGTGATATCGCTTGCTTTCGCTTGTCTACTCCAGATACTTTCCAACACCGGCCGTCTCCCAAATTCTCTAGAGTCCCCCCCCCGGGGTGGGAGGGGGGTTTTTTTTTGGTCCACACTAGTTCGAATACCAGTCCCCAATAGGTCCAGACCACGCCTGTATACTGGGCTGAATTATATTGCGTTGTATCGGGGTTACTTGAACATACGATTCAAAATTTATAAATTTTGACAAGATGAGTGACTGTCTGTGATGTTGAGGGGAATAGCCGAGGGAAAGGTATATGACTACCGTATCATTAAATTGGTGGTGATAACCTAGCCTGAGTGGAAGAAGGAGTAGGTTTCATTTCTCCGCAGGCACTGCAAATCATATTGTTGTCATCCATAGGGTAATTTCTTTCAAAAAAAATTTCACCAGCATTTACTTTACCACTTCGGTTAATCTTCAAGAGGAATACCGTAGGTCTTCCTTAAGATGTATGCGCCCGATCGAGTTTACCCAGAATTTACGATACTAGAGCCGGGCGCTTGGCAGTATTGAATTTAAAGTGGTGTGGCATTTGTTGTGGCTGATGAGGCGGACACAGGCGAGGCAAGGCCTTGTTGACAAATCTTTAACAGGGATTGATGAGAGGGCCCTGAGGCTCCCAGGAGGTTCCACAAAAGGCCCCGCTTTTCCTTTGCAAGAAGGAACCTAGAACTCCAGGACCTGTCGTCGATTTGCCTTTATCATCCGTCATCTGCAATACTCGAAGCAACAAAAAACACGAAGTGTCGAAGCCATTCAGTAATATTATCAACTCTTTGAACACCGTCAATAACATTACCGTTACCGATGATCGATCTAGTGTGCTAGCCTGGTTATCCCCACTGAATCCAAAGCTACGGCATCAGGATATTCAGGGTGGCCGAGTGGGGAATGTGGGGGAATGGCTCTTACAAACCGAGGAATTTAGAAGCTGGCTGTCTGGCAGTGGGGGAAGCGAATCCGATAACGCGGTCTCGTTTTGCTATGGAGATCCGGGAGTGGGAAAGACATTTATAAGGTAACAAGAATGATCCTCGATGAATGAAAAAGGTCTCAAAAATAGGCTATGATCGGTTTAGCGGTCTGCACTGTGCATCCTACTTCGGAATCGTTGAAATTGTAACTTCCTTGCTAGAGGTTGAAGGTTGTGATATCAACCAAACAGACTGCACAGGTAGTACACCTCTCGTGTGGGCTGTTTCGAGTGGGCAGGAGGAAGTGGTGAAAATACTCCTCGGGCGAGACGACATTAACCCAGGCAAACCTACTTCATACAACGAAACGCCGCTCTCGCGGGCCACTTACTTTGGGCACGAGGGGGTAGTGAAAATACTGCTCAGACGAGACGACTCCGATCCCGACAAACCTGATGAGGACGGCATGACACCGCTCTGGAACGCTGCTCAGTTTGGGAAGGAGGAATTGGTGAAAATGCTACTCAGGCGGGCCGATGTCAACCCTGACCACCCTAATTATTACAGTACAACACCGCTCACTTGTGCTGCTGAGAGAGGGCACGAAGGAGTGGTGAAAATACTACTCGGACGAGACGACGTCAATCCCAATAGTCAAGATAGGGACGGCAGGACACCACTCTAGCGGGCTGCTCAGAATGGGAAAGAGCGAGTGGTGGGGATGTTGCTCGGGCGGGACGACGTCAACCCTAACCAACCGGATAAGCACGGCCAAACACCACTCCAGTGTGCTAGTCCCAATGGGCACGCGGGGGTAGCGAAAATTCTTCTCCGACGACGGCGCCAATCTCGGCAAGCCAAGCAAGTCCGGTGAAACATTGCACCCATGCGCTGCTTCGAATTGGCTCCCGGGAGTGGTGAGAATAGTACTCGGATGCGAGGATGTCAACTCCAACAAGCCGGATATCTATAGGCGGGCACTCCGCCACCATAGCCCCGTATCTGCGACTCGAAGCACTGCTAAGGCCGTAGATGCGTACCCCTCACCACTTCCGAATATGGATAGCCAAGTGGCATTTCTCCGAGGACCGCAAAACTTCTAAAACCCTGTCAGTCTCCATCACTACCTATCTTCTCACCCCCTCCCTGCCTCCTCCCGCAGTTTGAAACATCGACTTGGTAATCGCTCTTTCCTTCCTTCCTAAGCGCACCACAGAAACTCAGACTAAATATTATTATTTTTTCTTTTGGTAAAAGGAACCTATCTGCAACGAGAATGCACAAATCTACCCTATCCCCGTCCAAAGCTCTAGGCGTAGTTTTTTTTATTAATATGTAGTCGAGTCACTATTTGTGAATTTCTTTTTATTATCAGGACTTCAGCATTGGTTGCAGGCTAATTCTGTGGTATTGAGATAGACTTGCGTGGCTCAGAATTCCCGTCGTGAGGCAAGATTAGCAAACTCCCTCTCTAGTCTCTAGTCTTTACCCATCCAAGACAATTGGGAATGGAAGGATTTCTTTTTCATAGTGAAATTAAATTGCGCACTACGAGTACCGGTATCCTTCTCTGATTTATCAATCCTGCTGGGAAGGCCCATCGCGCGTTGTGCAATATCGAGCGAGTTGGGATCTCCCATGCCGTCTTATTATCCTTTTACCCACCACACGGTTGTTGTTGTTTTTTTTCCTTCCCTAGGGGTTTTTGTATGCAAACTGGACAGGAATCGGCGGGGGTCAAGAACCCAGATTATCTCCATATCTTGGTAGGGACACTTTTGCCATGTCCGGAAAATCAGTTCCCCGATAATAAAGCATCTTATACTGTCGTATCATATTTATCCCAAGGTGTAAATTACAGCCGTAAGGGTAGAATCCCGAAAAACTGTGCTTTCCAAATATAAAATTTAGTGCTACTTAATAGTGTCTCTTAGCGTAGGAGCCTATAGCAGATAAAGTCCTGATAGATTGCTCTTCCTTGTACAGTACTAAGCGGGTTTTCTATTGCCAATTCGAGGAGCAGGTAATCCACAGACAAGACTTGAAGATTAGGCTTTGTTAGTATGAGGAAGGCTGTATGCAGAGGGCAATACTGGCAGGAGAGGGCTCTTTGGTGTTCAATATTCATCTATATTGCCGGGGGGTGGCAGTTGTTGAAAATCGTACTTGGGCTCTTGCGTCCTCTTTAATCACGAGTGATACTTCATGACGTCGCTTCGCCTACTTGTTGGAAATTATTGTTGCTACGATGTTCGCATACTCGCAGTTGCCACGGGCACTAGTGATACCTCTCGCTTTAGCTGGTCCTCTTCGAATACCTTCCAACACTATTTAAACGGAGACGAGTGATGGGCTGTGATCATCAACATATTCTCTCACACAACCACACTTAAACTTCATTATATCCGAGAAGCAAGCTTATTATCACCACCCTTTTTCCGCAGTCTTATAACGCGAAATAAAACTGAGTCTTTTTTTCTCTAAACGAACTCTACAAATTTCTCTTACTGTACTAGCAAACTAAGATTTTTGGGACGTGGATCGACGGGAACAACGAAACCAAACGGAACGAAGGCTCCGAAACGCCAAGAGTTCACACGAAAACGAGCGCAGGCTCAGAAGCGAGGAGCGGAAGTTCGCTTGATTCAATGACAACACTATCACAACAAATAACTAATGGCAAAAACAAGAGTATATCAACCACAAGGATTTCCATGAGCTATCCCACATGCTCATGCTGTTCAATGTAAGTCTCCCCTTCTGATAGCTGGAATCCCATAGTTGTTAGGGTATGATAGTTAGTTTGGGGTACGACTGGTTTAGGGTCGTGACTGCCACTTGGGGGTTTTTCCCGTTGTGTGGGTTTTTCCTGTTTTGTGTGTTTGTGC
>Ga0307509_10007907_pt1 | contig 13732 bp, 10 predicted proteins | sample 10_EM_MG_FD_202245 | JGI IMG/M metagenome (GOLD analysis project Ga0307509, IMG submission 202245) | Populus trichocarpa ectomycorrhiza microbial communities from riparian zone in the Pacific Northwest, United States - 10_EM | ecosystem: Host-associated > Plants > Roots > Unclassified | place...
AATTGACCTGGTTATAGTTGACCTGTATCCCTTCGAAGAAACGGTAGCCAGCACTTCCGAGGAAAAGCTGATCATTGAAAAAATTGATATTGGCGGTCCTTCCATGATCCGTGGGGCAGCCAAAAACTTCAGCAATGTGGTGGTATTAGCGGCAAAATCTGATTACCAGGTGCTGGCAGATATGCTTTCCGAACAAAATGGCACTACCACGCTGGAACAACGCCGAGCCTTTGCATCCAAAGCTTTTCAAATTGTAGCCCACTATGATGTGGCTATTGCAAAATATTTTAATCCCGAAGGGGACCTGTATTTTCTGGAATCCGTTCCCAGTCCCAAAACAATGCGATACGGCGAAAACCCGCACCAGACCGGCGTATTTTATGGCGATCTGAACCAACTGTTCGACCAACTGAACGGCAAAGAGCTTTCCTATAATAACCTGGTTGACGTAGATGCCGCTGTACAATTGATCAATGACTTTTCTACTGGCGAAACCGGCGTTGTTTTCGCCATCATTAAACACACGAATGTTTGTGGCATAGCCTCCAGGGATACGGTTAAAGCTGCCTGGGATGCGGCCCTGGCCGGAGACCCGGAAAGCGCTTTTGGCGGTGTGTTGGTTTGTAACACATCGATCGACAAGGCCACCGCAGATGCCATCAATGAAATATTCTTTGAAGTATTGATCGCGCCTTCATTTACTGAAGATGCCCTGGCAGTTTTAAAATCTAAAAAGAACCGCATCCTGTTACAACAAAAAGCAACAGCCAGCGGTACCAGCCAGTATAAATCTGTGCTCAACGGCGTGCTGGCTCAGGGAGAAGATAAAGGCAATTACCTGGAATGGAAAGAAGCAGGCGGCCGTGAAAGCAGCACTGTTGAAAAAACCGACCTGGTGTTCGCCAACATCGTTTGCAAACACCTGAAATCAAATGCTATTGCCCTGGTTAAAAATAAACAGCTGATCGGTAAAGGCTGCGGACAAACCAGTCGGGTTGATGCTTTGCGTCATGCATTGGAAAAAGCCCATCAGTTTAAATTTGATCTGAATGGAGCCGTGCTCGCCAGCGATGCCTTCTTTCCATTCAATGATTGTGTGCAGTTGGGTCATGCAGCTGGTATTACTGCCTTTATTCAACCGGGCGGTTCGGTGCGCGATAAAGATTCTATAGAATATTGCCAGCAACATCAGTTAGCGATGGTAATGACCGGTATGCGGCATTTTAAACACTAGAAGATTAGTTTACATAGATACTATTCCAGGTTTTTGGGAAACACGCCCTAAGCCTGGAATTTTTGTTTTACCAGGGTACTTATCCCCTTTACACCTCGTCATTATAGGCATCCCAGTACACCGTTTCTTTCATAAACAATTCAAACAGCTCCCGCCAGCCTGCATACGATGGATCGGTGCCTAAAATGAAATTGTGCCAGATGGGAATAAAAACACCTTTACAGCCTTTTACCCGTTCATAATACTGGATCAGTTCAGTATAGGTCTGCTGTGGTGTTTGCTTTTGCTCAAACAACGAATTGGCATCCATAAAACAAAACGGGTATACCATCAGTGATGTGGTTTCCTCTTTCTCCAGATCGTACCAGTAAAACGGTGAACATACAGAGGCCCTGAACCCATTTATACTACCGTAGCCCATGGAAAAATCCTTTTCAATACCTGTTTGTATCAGCTGGCCATAAGTAACAGGCAGGGAAAAACGAATATAGTGCTGCCGGCTATGAGCTATCTTTTTATCCCCTACCACTTCCAGCCATTCCAGTTCTTCCTTTAACAGCGCCGGGTCGTCGCCGCTTTGCCACGACGGATGCCAGCCTAAATGAGAAGTGTTGGCGTAATAGGATATCAGGTCGCGGAATGCTTTCTTTTGATGGGAAGTATTTTTATCGTAGCGGGACGTTCTTTTAGCTGTAAGAAAAAAGAAATGGGGTTTCAGGCGGCAATATAAATGCCAGGCATCCAGCCACTCGAAACAATCAAACGGATCTTTTCTTTTGCCCTGCAATACCAGCCATCGGTCCTTTACCCTTGCCCATTCCCCTTTACGGATGGAATTAACAAAACCTCCCAGTGTTCGTTTCCAGCCTTTATGCAAATACGACCAGGCCATATCAATATCATAGGTCAACACACATTTGAATTGCGTTTGCCTGAAAACCAGCGTGGGGAATTTAAATTGTAACGCTTTCCTGAACGACTGCAACCAATAATTGATCAAAGGTTGCGATAAGAAATGTTCGCGAAAAGCCAGCGAGTTGGTATAGGCATAGCGGCCATACACATCTTTTTCGTGCGGCAAATATTCTTCATACCGGCTAAGCAGGTAAAATGATGCTGCCAATACATCGAATGGAAAATCGCCCCGGGTTTCAAAAAATGCCTTGTGAAAATTGATCTCAAAACAGGCAATGGTTTGTGGACGAACGCCGGTTTCAAAAAGCAATGGGGTGTTACAGATGAAGAATTCTTCATCAGAAAATTCCTGGGCGGAATAATTTAATCGGGGTTGTACGGATGCTTTGTAATAGGCGACATCGGTCGTGATCTGTATCGCTTCGTCAAACAACTCATTACTAATAAATTCAACAATGTATTGTAGCCGGGACGTGATGGTATGGGTATATAGAAGTAACATCAATAGGCTGCAAAATAAAAAAGTCAACTTAAAAAGTTGACTTTTAGCATATGTTTATTAATGGTGTGCGGGGAATCTTGATTACTTCCCCTCCTTCTCCCGCCACATCTGATTAAATGTCTTTCCGGCAAAATTCAGATCGGCCCTGCTGTGGGTCCAACCCTTAAAAACTTTATTTACCATCCAGTTTTTTAATTTCTGGTTGCCCATATTCATCATGCCGCGATGCAGGCTGGCCTGCTTCCAAACTTTCCAGGCTATTTTTTCGCCCCAGGAAGCGGCGCCGCTTTCTACCGCATCGTGCCGGTTTTCGAGCAATATTTCATGCAGGTTGATTTTTACAGCGCATACCTCTGTACAATTACCACATAAAGAAGAGGCATAGCTTAAATGTTTCCATTCACCCAGCTCTTTTAACTGTGGTGTAATGACCGCTCCAATTGGTCCGCTGTACGTAGCTTCATACGCATGACCGCCAATGTTCTTATATACCGGACAGGCATTTAAACAGGCGCCGCACCGGATGCAATACAGGCTCTCCCGGGTCCTTTCGTTGGCCAGGATGTTGGTACGGCCGTTATCGAGCAGTATTACATACATTTCATCCGGACCATCGGATTCGCCCTGTTGTCTGGGCCCGGAGATAATGGTGTTATAAGAAGTGATCCACTGACCGGTCCCATATGTTGCCAGCAATGGCCAAAACAGGGCCAGGTCGTTCATAGAGGGAATAACCTTTTCAATACCCGTAATAACGATATGCGTTTTGGGGAAAGCGTTGCTTAACCGGGCGTTTCCTTCATTTTCACTCACCGCAACACCGCCTATATCGGCCAGAATAAAATTAGCGCCGGTAACGCCTACTTCAGCTTCTACATATTTCTTCCGCAGCTTATCCCTGGCAACGAGGGTCAATTGTTCTGCCGACAAATCAGGCGCTACGTGCAATTTCTCCTCAAACAATTTGGCGATGTCTTCCCTGCTCTTATGCATGGCAGGGGTAACAATGTGGTAGGGCGGCTCGCCATCCAATTGCTGAATATATTCACCCAGGTCGGTTTCCACGCTTTCAATACCATGTTCTTCCAGGAAATCGTTCAGGTGAATTTCTTCGGTCACCATGCTTTTGCTCTTCACGATCGTTTTGCAGTTCTTCGCCTTGCAAATGGCCAGTATTTCTGCCAGTGCCTGTTCGGTATTTTCAGCCCAGATCACTTTGCCGCCGCGCCTGGTTAAATTGGCTTCAAATTGTTCAAGGTACTCATCGAGCTTTTCAATGGCCCGCCATTTTATATTTTTTGCTCTTTCCCGCGCCAGGTGAACATCTGAAAACTGCGTTTTACCCAGGGGTACTGAAGCATTGTACTTGCTTATGTTGAAATTTACTTTTCGCCGGTGGTCCAGATCAGCAGCCTTAATTGTGCTTTTGGCCATGAAAGAGTCAGCATGCTCGCTCATATGATCTTTTTATGGTTCTGCGTACCTGATGCAAAAATAGGAGTCTAAGTTCTTTGTGACTATAACCGGTCACTACTCTATTTACTTTCTTCGGTAAAATATTCAGTGGCGGCTTTCTCCAAAGCTTTATAAAAGTCTTCGCCGTACTTGCGAACAATGGGTTCTTTTAAAAATTTATAGACCGGCACTTTTAGTTTTTTGCCTAAAGAGCAGGCCGGGCTGCACAAAGAAGGGCGGGGTTCGTAGTTCATGCGATCGTACTCGCCTTTTTTGCCGCTTTTTTGAATGATGGGGAAGAAGTGGCAGCTTATTGGTTTTTTCCAGCCGATAATACCGTCGTTATAAGCCTGTTCAAAGGCACATTTAATGATGCCTTTTTCATCGCGTGATCCGTATACACAAATCTCATTATCACCGCCTAATGTGGGTGTTACCCAGCCAAATTCTTTATGGTAAACGTATTTGCCTTTACGCTCAATTTCTGCAATAGCAGCCGGAGTAAGGTAGGGCTTTACTTTTTCAAACAGGTCAACCATGATGTCCAGCTCTTCGTTTTCGAGCGGCGCACCGGCGTCCCCTTCTTCACAACATCCGCCTTTGCATTTAGTAAGGTCACAAACAAATTGCGCTTCGGCAATTTCATCGCTGATCAATACTTTATCTACTACTATCACTGTAAAATATTTAACATGCTGCCCCTGTCAATAGGACCGGGGCGTGTAAAATTACATATTACCCATGGGAACATCTACATCTTTCTTTTTAAACCACCTGCCCAATAACCCCCTGCCCTTTATACGCATTAACTCCTTAGTGGTAAGATAATGAATAACCTTTTCTTCCAATTTATGATGCAGCGGCGATAAAATGGCTATTAATCCTATTTTAATAGCCAGCACTTTCCAGGGGTCGCCATGTGTTAGATCGTGTATTTTATTATCGGCTATTAAAATGATAAACTCAAATAAAAAAATGAAGGCAAAAAAGCTTAGTGTACTGATGTATGTCTTTGAGATCTTAAAAACGCCTGCTACACCCAATAAAATAAAAATAGCCGTAATGGCTATCGTAATAGCCGAATACTGCAGGTTATGGTTGCGACGGATCTTTTCTTCCTGCAGCTTTGCATCCCGCTCCTTGCGCCGGTTTTCATTGTCAATTTCAAGCGCCATCATATCCCGTTCCTTTGCCAGGGTATTTAAGCTATCGATATATGTATGATACAGGGCATTATACACATACGCATTCTTATAATCGCCTTTCAACTGGTATAACGAATCGAGATTGGTGGCTATTCTCTTTAAAGTGGTAAGGCTGGTTAATTGCTCACACCGAACCTTACTTTTTAACATATACTCAATGGCTTTATCGTACTCTTTTATTTTACGATAATAAACAGCCATATAAAAATAAAACTGGCATTGATCAAACTTGTTGGCCCTGGCTAAAATATTGGGTCCCGATTTATTTAAATAATAAATAGCCGAATCAAGTTTATCTGAAAGCAGATATATTATACCACTTATGTAATCGGTAAAATAACTCATCCCCGCCTTATTCAAAAAATCCTTCATTTCGGTATGGGTGTTAAAATACGCCACACACTGCTCATACTTATTACTATTTAAATAAAGGTTTATAATGCTGCTGTAGACATTCACCTTGTAAATTTCTAAATGCAGCGAGTCTGACAGGGTGAGGGCTTTTTGAAAGTACGAAAGGCTTAGATCAAATTCATTTTGAAACTTGTATAAGTTGCCAATAGCCTGGTAAGTATCCAGTAAATCGTACAGGTGATGTTGCTGTCTTTGCAGGGTGGCCCTTTTAAACTGAAAATCCTTTGCTTTTTCAAAATCGGAAAGCGAGCGATAGATATCCGACATCTGGTCATAAGTATTCTGCAACAGGGTATATTCACCGTTACTTTCTGCAATATCCAAAGCGTTCAGGCAACTACGAAAGGCCAGTAGCTTTTCGTTTTTTCCAAGATAGACTCTTGCCAGCGAATTGTATATATAGGTTTTTAAAGAATCATTTTCAATAGACGAGGCTACCGATAAAGCCATGTTATTGCTGTTAATTGCTTTATCCAATTCACTGTTGCTGAGGTAACCACGCGCCAGCGACAGGTAAGCCCAGCAGGTATATTCATCCAAATGACTGGCTTTTGCAATGTCAAATGCCTTTTGCGAATACTCCAGCCCTTTATTTATTGATTGCTGTTCATATCCAAATACGTAAAAACGGTCGGCACTGTACAGGAAGGCTTTTATCATCCATTCGCGGTTGCGGCTTGAGTCGGCTATTGCCAACAAACGGGCACCCAGTTCTTCCGCACGGCTGTTATCGTAGCCGATATAATATGTGGCTTGTGCATTTAACCAGTACATTCTGTCGGGTACGGTAACGGCATGCGCCAGTTGCCTGTTCAAACTATCAACATAATAGGTTGATTGGGATGATGCCGTAAAAAATAAAGGGAGGCAAGCCAGTAGCAGTATCACTTTTTTCATAAAAATCAGGTTTGACGGCTCATTAAGCCCGATTCAATATAAAAAAAGGTACAAGCAGCACCAAAATAATTTGTAAAACGGAGAATATGTAATGTATAACCGCGAATTACTATAACCTATACAGTTATTTCCAGCGGAATGTATTAATAATATGCCGCATATCTTCCTGTAAAAAGTTATTTACCACGCCCAGCGAATCTTCATTGGGGCTGGCATCAAAGTACAACGCGCCCCGTAAAAAATGCTTTACAGAATCAGTTACAAAAAATTGTTTGGCAGTGGCCGCATTGCCGCCTACCGAAAAAAATACGCCGCTTACGCCCGATGCAGTATGCATTGGTGAATCAACAATTTCAGTGGCCCGGGTGCTGTGTTTGTAAGTCATGTTGTAAGCGTCGTTCACCAGTTTATTCAGGTCGCTCTTGCCAATCTCTTTATAGCTGATATAAATTTTTCCGTTAAACCGGGGAAAATCAATATTGATCCAGTAAGGATTCTCGGGTCTGGCTTCAAAGAAGGTGGTATCCTTTATGATGGAAGCATACACCGGATATTCAAATGCGTAAGGATACCCGGGTTGATCAAACACTTTATATTCATGTTTGGGAAAATCTATTTTAAAATATCCTTCCCGTTTAGGTGTGTACGTACTGTTGCAGGCTATTACCGAAATCAGTAAAAAAACCAGTGGAATGTTTTTTATCACAAATGTTTTCATTCAAATATTCTATTGGTGGCAGACTCCAGGTTGCATGTTGCAGGTTTCAAGTTGCAGGGAATTCAAACCCTGGAACCTGTAACCTATTAACTCATCTGCTTATCCGATTTTATATTGATGGTTACTTTTATTTTCCGAATGCGGTTCCGGTCTACTTCCAGGGCAACAAAATCAAAGTCGCCGACGGAGGCGGTATCATTTACTTTTGGAATTTCACCTACCAACTCCAGCATTAACCCGGCCATGGAGTCGCTGTCGCCCTTTACCTGGTCAAAGGTATCTTCCTGCAAATTCATCGCTTTGCAGGCATCGTGTATCATGGTGCGGCCTTCAAAAATATAGGTATGGTCATCTATCTTCTTGCTACCGGTTTCCTCTTCATCAAATTCATCCCTGATATCACCAATGATCTCTTCGAGAATATCTTCCAGGGTAACAATGCCGCTGGTTCCCCCAAATTCATCAACCACTACGGCAAAATGTATATGCCGGCTTTGAAATTCTTTCAGCAGGTCTTCAATATGTTTTTGTTCGTGCACAAAGAATGGCGGCCTTACTACAATGTGCCAGTCGAAATTATCAGGCTCATTTAAATGCAGTAACAGATCCTTTGTATGCACAATGCCAACGATATCGTCGAGGCTTTTGCGGTATACCGGTAAGCGGGAATAATGCAGTTCTTCTACTTTTCTTTTTAGCGCCTGAAAAGAGGCATCGAATTCAATACCGCTTACATCGAGCCGGGTACGCATGATCTGCTTTACGGTAATATTGGGGAACTTATATATGCCGGCCAGTATCCGCTGCTCTTCTTCTTCGTGTATGGTGTTTTTAATAGCCTGTTCCAGTTGCTGATGAGTAAATGCACGGGAGGCTTTGCCACCAAACAATGATTCAACGCTGTCAGACACTTTGAGAAACCAAACAGCTATCCGTTTGAACATATAAAAGATCACTTCTACCAGGAAGGATGCTTCGTAAGCCGAGCGAAGGTTGTTTTGTGAAGCGCGTACTTTGGGTAATATTTCGCCGAATAAAATGATGAGTGAAGAAATGATAACCAGTTTTATGCCATACCCTACCCACATGGACACATTGCCGGGTTTTATGATCAGCACCTGGTCAATAAAAAAGTTAGTGAGTATGATCACGGCAATGTTCACCAGGGTATTGGCGATCATTAAAGAGATCTGTAAAGCCCTGGGCTCTTCAAGCAGGGAGGCAATCCGTTTCCAACCGGTATCCTGCTTGGTCTTGAGCATATTAATATCCCGGAAGGTGAGCGAAAAAAAAGCCATTTCAGCCCCGGAAATAAAAAAAGATAGCAGCAATAACACCAGCACAGCGGCTGCCAGCAGAGTGGTAGCCTGATAGTTGGTCACCATCAACAGCAGCTTAAACACACACTCTGATCCAAAAATCAACAAAGGCTTATCCAAAGCATGGGGTTTTCATGAATAAATTTAATCGTCAATTCGAATTAGTTCCCTGTCATTAAGTCATTAACTAACAAAGTTAATTAGAAAGGGGCCGACTAAAAGCAATTGTGTAACCTTTAATCGGCCCCCCTGCTGAAATTTATTTCGAACTGCAAAAATAATGGTATGGGTTAGAATGGCAAATCCTGGGAGGGGGAATCACTTACGGGCGGTATATCGGCACTAAAACCCTCAATATTTTCACCGTGAGCGGTTGAAGGGCCATGCGAACCATGTGTTGCATCGGTTCTTTTATCCAGCATGATCAGATTATCTCCTACTACTTCTGTTGCAAATTTTTTATTGCCTTCCTTATCTTCCCAACTACGGGTACGAAGTCTGCCTTCAATGTATACCAGGCTGCCTTTGTGTAAATATTTTTGCGCCAGCTCTGCCAATCCTCTCCAAAGTACCACAGTATGCCATTCTGTTTGAGAAATGAGCTTGCCCGATCTGTCTTTAAAAGTTTCGGTGGTTGCCAAAGGGAATTTTGCTACGGCAATATGCCCCTCAAGGTGCTGTGTATCCGGGTCCTTTCCTAAATTACCAATAAGCATTACCCTGTTTACTCCTCTCATGATGGTAAGTTTGATGTTAATAATCGTCTGCGCCTTTTTATTCCTTTTTAAAGTTAAATTTTTTAAATAGAAAAAAAGAGAATTTTTTGGCCCGATTATGACCCGCATACCCATCAGAAGCGGCCTTTACAAATAGTATAGTTTTTACCATGCGAAGCCGCCGGCTTCCGGCCCTGCCGCTTATTCATATAAACGATTATAGAGATTCCTAACGGCTTAAAACAATTGGGCGGGCGGAGCAGGTTCACCCAAAAAAGCAGTTATGAACCGGGGGAAGGCGTATTTTGATAGCTGTTTCTTATCTACCAGTAAAAAATGACCCAGGCCGGGCAATGCTTCCTGCACCTTTATTTTTACAAACCGGCCATGGATAGTTTGATGTGTCAGTTGCTGCCGATACATTCGGCTGATACTTTCTATTTGACAGGCTTGCCCATTGACCAGCTTTTTCAGGAAAGGCAGCTTTACAGTAATATCCTCAACAGCAGCGGGCGATTCAAATAAAACAAACTCAAATAAATTTTCCCAGATATCCTTACCCGTTCTTTGGCGTATATACCATTTGCCTTTGCATTCTATGATAAAGTAATAGAACCAGCGCTCTTTGCGTATGAGGGCTTTTTGTTTTACCGGCAGCTGCGTTACCACATTTTGCTTAAATGCCTCACAATCTTTTTTCTGAACACAATCACTGCACAAGGGGTTTTGCGGTTTGCAGATCACCGCCCCAAAATCCATAATAGCCTGGTTGTAGATGCCTGGCTCATCATGGTGCAACAATGACTGGGCAAGGGTTTGATACAATTTCTTACCTGCAGTTGTATCAATAGGCGTGGTTATACCAAAGTAACGGGCAATGACCCGTTGCACATTACCATCGAGCACAGCATGGGGTGCATTAAACGCAAATGATGATATAGCCGAAGCAGTATAAGGTCCTATACCAGGCAATGCTACAATTGCTTCATAAGTGGCAGGAAACTTTCCTTTATACTCACTGGCAACTTTACGGGCTGTTGCAATCAGGTTTTTACAACGGGTGTAATAACCGAGTCCTTCCCACATCTTAAAAACTTTTTCTTCATTTGCCCTCGCCAGGTGGAGTATGGTTGGAAATGCTGTAATGAATTTTTCATAATAGCTCCAGCCTTGCTCTACTCTTGTTTGTTGCAGTATGATCTCACTCAACCATATTTTGTATGGATCTTTCTCTCCTTTCCATGGCATTGCTCTTGTGTTACTGCTCTTATTCCACTGTAATAATCTACGCGTAAAATCAGGTTTCATGTAAAAATTGCTCGTTTTTGTACTATTCCAATCGACCAAAAAGCGCTTTTTAACCCCTGAATGGCCGTATGGATACGGGTTTTACCGAAAAACAGAAAAAAAAGCTAATGCCTGTTATAGCACGTTTAGCTGTGATAACGTAATGAAAATGAGTTACTTTAATCAAAAAAGAGGCATAATAATTGTTTAAAATTCATTTTCAATTGTTTATACTTTTCTTGCAAATGTGAAAATTTACCGTTAATTTCATTAAAGAATTGATTTAGTGTAGATTGCCTTTGATATTCCTATGAAAATCTTTTAAAAAAAATAAAAATTGTAAACCCGTTAAAATTCATGCGACATGAGAAAGGCAGACCTCGTTAACCAAATATCGGAAAAAACAGGTATACCGAAGGTTGATGTGCTGGTTACGCTGGAGACCATGTTCAAGGAAGTTAAAGACACCTTGTCCCAGGGCGAGAACATCTACATTCGTGGATTTGGCAGTTTTATCACAAAGAAAAGAGCTGCTAAAATTGGCCGTAATATTAAAAAGAATATTGCGGTGCATATACCCGAACATTACATTCCCGCATTCAAGCCAGCCAAAGAATTTGTTGCAGAAGTTAAAAAACTGCAATCTGTTAAAGAAGATCAGCCAAACCCGGATGATGAAGCGTAAATTTGTTGCTTAAATGATTTGATTTTTGAAAAAGCAACAATTGATCCTGGTGAGCAGCGGAGTTGTTCTCCTTTGTTTCATTTATTTTTTTGGCAATACCATTCCCCCTAAAAAAGGCCCTGGTGCTGTTGCAGCGGCAGCCGGTACAAAAGAAATAAGTTTTACTACCATCCTGGAAGCATCCAAGCAGCAACTCAGTCCTGCCCAGCAGGCCCATGTTGCCCAGCTGGAAACAGCCGTTGTGCGTGGTGACGTAAAGGACCAGCAAATAAAGGTGTATAAACAGCTGGCTGATTTCTGGAAAGACTCAGCTCATTTACTGATTCCCTACGCTTATTATTCTGCGCAAGCAGCTAAATTGGAAAATTCTCAAAAAAGTCTCACCTTTGCTGCCCAATTCTTTTTAGAGGGCATACGACGCCAGGAAAATGCTGACTTACAGCGGTGGATGGCAAGTGAAGCTAAAGAGTTGTTTGAGAAGGCATTACAGATTGATCCGGGTAATGATTCGTTGAAAATTGGATTGGGAAGTTGCTATCTTTTGGGGAACATCAGTGAATCACCCATGCAGGGAATCATGATGATCAGGGAGGTAGCTGAGAAAAATCCGGAAAATATGTATGCGCAGTTTATGCTCGGTCTGGGCGGCATAATTTCGGGGCAGTACGATAAAGCGATTGATCGCCTGCTGAAGGTGGTACAGCACCAACCGGATAATATTGAAGCTATATTAATGCTGGCTGAAGCCTACGAACGGCAAAACGACAAGGCAAATGCAGTGAAATGGTACCTGACGGGCAAGAAGCAGATTAAAAATGCCGATATAGCTAAAGAAATTGACGAACGCATTAAGTTACTTGGTAATAAATAATTAAACCTTTCCGGCAAAAGACATTTTAAACATTATTATTTCATCTTCAAATCATTGGTGTTATATGCCTTGTGGTAGAAAAAGAAAGCGTCATAAAATAGCCACGCATAAGCGTAAAAAAAGACTTAGAAAAAACCGGCATAAGAAGAAGAACCGCTAGTTTTAACATCTTGAAAAAGGTCGCGCCAATGAGGTGAGGCCTTTCCTTCTTTCGCTGAATCTAGTTATGTTGTCATTTATTACAGGCTACTTGCATCGATGATTCTGATACCTGACAACTGATTCCTCTTCAGCACCTTTCCTTGTAGTGATGAGATGGTTTAGACGGTATAAAGACAGAACGCTTGAATAAGGAACTAATAATAAATGCAGCGCCCCAAGGTGTGGAAATCGCACTATTGGAGGATAAAAAGCTCGTGGAATTGCATCATGAAAAAGCTGATGCAAGCTTCGCGGTAGGCGACCTATATCTAGGTAAAGTTAAAAAGCTCATTCCCGGACTCAATGCTGCATTCGTAGATGTAGGTTTTGAGAAGGATGCCTTTTTACATTATACGGACCTCAGTCCATATGCCCGTTCTCTGTTGAAGTTTACCCAACAGGCTATTATAGATAATGGCCAGGGATTTAACTTCGGCAGCTTCCAGGTTGAACCGGAAATTATAAAAACCGGTAAGATCAACGAAGTACTGAGCGGTAAGCCGAACATTCTGGTCCAGATATTGAAAGAACCCATCGCAGCCAAAGGCCCTCGCCTTAGTTGCGAAATTTCTCTTCCCGGCCGTTTTGTTGTCATCACTCCGTTTAATGATATAGTGGCCGTTTCCCGCAAGATCCATTCAGCTGAAGAAAGAAAGCGGTTACAGAAAATAGTAGAAGCTATTAAACCCAAGAACTTTGGGGTAATAGTTCGTACTGCCGCAGAAGGAAAGAATACCGCCGAATTACATGAAGACCTGGCTGCCCTGGTAGAAACCTGGGAAATCATCCAGGGAAATCTGAAAGGAGCGGTAGCCCCAGCCAAGATACTGAGTGAGCAAACCAAAACCACCAGTATGCTTCGCGACCTGCTGAATGAAGACTTCAATCGGGTGGTGGTGAATGACCGGAATATCTACAACGATACCCGCAATTACATTCAGCGTATTGCCCCCGAAAAAGCCGAAATCGTTTCTTATTATCATAATGGCCTGCCCATATTCGATCAATTTGGCATAACCAAACAGGTAAAAGCCGCGTTTGGTAAAACCGTTAACCTGCCCAGTGGCGCCTACCTCATTATTGAGCATACAGAAGCCCTGCACGTAATTGATGTAAACAGCGGTTATAAAAGCGTAGGTAATAACCAGGAGCAAAATGCCCTGGAAACCAACATGGAAGCAGCTGCAGAGATCTCGCGTCAGCTTCGGTTACGCGATCTGGGTGGTATAATTGTATGTGACTTCATTGATATGAAGCTGCCCGATAACAAACGGAAGCTGCTGGAGGCCATGGAAGAATGTATGCGCCCCGAC
>Ga0307509_10007908_pt1 | contig 13730 bp, 8 predicted proteins | sample 10_EM_MG_FD_202245 | JGI IMG/M metagenome (GOLD analysis project Ga0307509, IMG submission 202245) | Populus trichocarpa ectomycorrhiza microbial communities from riparian zone in the Pacific Northwest, United States - 10_EM | ecosystem: Host-associated > Plants > Roots > Unclassified | place...
AAGTTATACTGCAAATTGGAATTATTGGGCTGCATTCCGATCTGCAATCTTCCTATATATCCACCTGGCTTCTAATGTCTGCTGTCAAAACTGTCAAGTCCTCAGCATTCCCAAAACCCAAAGCAAACAACATCCTCTGCACCTCATCTTCAACAATACATTCTGCAGTTGCATCAGAACTGTAAGTTATGATGTAACGAAGACTCCCTTTTCTGATTCTAGAATCCAGTGAACCTGGTGTTCCACCTCACGTTCATCCTCCACCCGCTGAAGACTTATACCATTGAAAGAGAAAAGCTCCACCTTCGGGTGTAAACTGGATTGATTGCATCCCATCTGAATCACGTGGGCTTAATTAATGGAAGGAACGAACAATTGTCAGTTTTAAAAGTTTGGTTTGTAACAATCATTGTAATTTCAAATCTCCATACTCCTTCCTTTTAAGCAAGTAATAATAACAGAGAATATGTATAAATCTCAGTGTTGTTTTACATTTTATATAAGATACTACAGTTTCATTCAAAAAATGAGAAAGAACAATAAAAATCCTCAAATTCTACCACCTTCAATTCTCATTCATCAACAACAGCATACATTCAATCAAGTGATCAATAGTGATCAAGTGACGAGGACTAGAGTAAGATTCGCACCATTGTAAGCTTGACAAGCTTCGCCTACTCTAACTGTAACGAAAGATTCAGTGCCTAATCTCTGGACGGAGAAGGGGACGCCCTTGTTATGTATACACGGTTGCTCTAAATGGTTCGATGATGCTCATTTTAAACATATCATGTCAGGTTGTCAATTTCATTCTGGTTAGTGTAACGGATCCGACTGTACGACTTGATCAATGTTAAAAGATTTCAACATATTCTTTTAGCCAGGGTAATTTTTTTTTTTTTAATCTACCAAAAATTCGACAGAGTTTCGTTTGTATTTAGGACATCCCAAGTTATCGACCACTATCAATTTATTCAATCAACCCATCATCACAAGGTCCCATAAATCCGGACCTTAAATTAATCATCATAATTCAACACCTCACCCAATTATCCACACAATATATATATATATATATATGGTATCCTGCATTCTGTGCAGTCACCCTGTTAACTTTGGTATCAGAGCCTTTTGGGGTCTAGGTAGGAATAGTAATAGAACTTACAGAAAACCCAAGTGAGAAGAGAGACTTTTAGACTATAGGTGAATGCTACTGAATGGTGTAAGTCCCGCCAAGCCTGTGTTGCGTCTAGGGCAGTAAACCCATATAACTTGCAGCTTGTTTTCTAATTTATCTTTTTAAATTATGGATTTTGTTTTCTTTAGATGTACTTCTATTTCAGCTTCTTCTACATCTGAGACCTCTGAGAATACGAGGATTATACAAACTGAAGAAATAACCATTGAGGACTTTACAAAAAATATAGATGATTGGAAAATTCCAAAGATTTCTCAAACACAGATTTACCAAAAATCCAAATATGATATTTTTAAGACAGATTTTACTATCAAAACTGAAGAACGAGATATTCAGCTTACAAAACCCTTTGAGACTATTCAACTCCTCTCCCAAAAATCACTACAAAAACACTTAGCCAGAAACTACAAATATATTCATATCGGCCTAGTTCAAGTTGGTATAAAACCACTTACCAAAGAAGGTCTAAACACATCCATTCTAGCTGTCCTCCGAGATGCTAGATTTCATAACTTCCAAGACTCACTCCTAAGCTCCATTGAGTCTAGCCTTTGTAGTGGTCCAGTATCTTTTGACTGCTATCCCAACCTTACAATCTCCCTTAAAGATAGAAACATCTTACAAAGCATGCTCTTGCAGATCAAAACCCATAACTACCATATGCTTAAAGGATCAATTCCTGTTGCCCTCATATTCAAAATCCACTACACAGCCATGCTCTCATCCTTTGCCAGTAAACACAAATATCAATCCCAGAAAGGCGAAATACTCCTCCTCCAAACAGACCTCTCCCGCTCAAACACAGTTGTCCCTAAAGCTATTCAATGGCGAGATATAACTCTTCCCGATGACTGGATCCTTGAAGGAGCAACCCCACCAAACATACCAGATCCACCACAGCCAAATGTCCAAATCAAAGACATAACCCAATACATAGATGGGAAGGTCAAACTCTCCTTCCATCGTCATTCTACAAGTTCTAGGTTCTCCGAAGAATCTTCTTCTTCCAGTACAATAAACCTTGGAAGAATTTCCAAAATACCTTCAGTGATAAACGTTCCTTACCATACAAATCCCCCTACACACTCTACCTCAGACATCCTTCTACAAGCTTCCAACAAGCAGATTACACTATACCAAAACCAGTATATACCAACACGGATCAACAATCACCACCCACATCTCCAACCTTTTCCGCAGTTACTGAAAATATCCCAAATGAGCTGAATGTCTTGACTTCTGACAAACATTTTGTTCTTGACAAAACTCTTTTTAAAAACGACTTTTATGCTGTCCATAATTCTACAAAACGAATTTGGTTTTTCCAACATTTTCTTAACCAGAGAAGAGATATACAACAACAATTTTATAATTACATTGAGCTACATAAAGTACATATTCTATTCTTTGATTGGTTCGAATTATATTATGCACCTGCTCATCACATTACATATCCATATGCATCTAGCAAACATGCATGTCCGGTTACATCTCGACCAAAAATCCCTCTGTGGAACCTCACTAGTGGACCAACAGTCGAGTCTGAACATCCACCCTTGAGAAATATTCAGATAACTCATAATAACCAAACCGTCAATGCAGCTCCCTATAAATTACCCAGTGATGACACCCTTTCAAATACCAAACATATTATTAACCAAAACAACTTTACAAACACCAACCTCAGTACCATAGGCAAACAGCTTACCCGCCTGGAAAAACAAATACAAAGAACCACTACCAGTCCAGTTGACACTAAACCATCACCTGGCTTAAAACTAAAAAACCCAGTTTTCAAACCTTACCAAATTACACAAACAAGCAAAACACAACTCCAAGAAAACCAAACAGATTTTCTTAAAGCCATCAAAGCTCACTTACAACACCTTGACAGTTCGTCTTTAATTGTCCCCGACACACCACAAACAACCAATCCATCTTCATCAACAAATCAGGTCAGTACCCTACATAATAGCCCTGAGGCATCTTCAGATGAGAATGCTTTTCCTGAAAAACCTCTTGAACTAAACAGACTTACCTGGCAAACTCCCAAAACAAACATTGCCCCAGATATTTCTATCTCCACAGAACCAAATATCCTTACCCAACACAAATATAATGCCTCTTCCCTCTATGAATGGAATATAGATGGCATGTCTGAGTACAACATTCTTAACACCCTTCAACAAATGACCATGGCAGCCAATGCCTACAAAACCCAGACAGGAACCCCAGATAAAGCAATTGCGGAACTACTTATTGCTGGTTTCTCAGGCCAGTTAAAAGGATGGTGGGATTACCACCTCACTGAAAGAGATCACCTACATATCCTGAATTCCTTCCAAACATATGAGGATCAAACACCAATCCTTGACCCATCCGGAAACACAATCCCAGATGTTGTATCAACCCTTATCCTTACAATTTCCTTACATTTTGTCGGAGATCCTTCCCATCTCAAAGATAAAAATGCTGAACTTCTTTCTAACCTTCGGTGTAAGAAACTCAGCGACTTTCAATGGTACAAAAACACCTTCCTTACCCGTGTCATGCTTAGGGAAGATTCAAATCAACCCTTTTGGAAAGAAAAATTCCTTGCAGGTTTACCCATCCTTTTAGGAGAAAAGGTCCGAAATAAAATCAAAGATACCTTTACCACCAAAACAATACCATATGACCAGCTTACGTACGGTGAACTTGTGAGCTTCACCTAGAAAGAAGGTCTTAAGATCTGTTAGGATCTTAAACTCCAAAAACATTTAAAGTGGGAAATGAAACGTACCAGACAAGAGCTCGGTAGTTTATGCCATCAGTTTGACCTTTCCACCAAAAAACCCTCTTGCAGTGGAAACTGCTCCAAACCCAAACCCTATTCAGGTCAGAAATCTTCTTACAAACGCTCATCTCATAAATACCGCAAACAGTTTAACCCCAGACCTGAACAAACCTACTACAAAAAACCCTACAAGAAATTTACCAAACCCCATAAACCTTTCCCGAACAAGTCCAAACCAAAATTCGACCTCACAAAAATTACTTGTTACAAATGCAACCAGAAAGGACATACATCCCGTTTCTGCAAAATTAATACCAAACTCCATGAACTTCAAATAGATGACGACACCATCAACCAAATACAAAACCTTTACATTGAAGCCACAGACACCGACCCCTCTCCTTCAGACACTTCTGAAGAAGAATTCCAACTTGATGAAATAGCAACTTCCAGTGCTACTTCAGATACCTCCACAAACTCCAAGCAAATCAGCGTCTTAACCCAAGACCAAGAATTTATTCTTGAAGCCATCAAAAGACTCGATGATCCTCAACTTCAGAAAACTTATCTAGACAGACTATTGAAAGACTTCAACAAAATAGAACACCCTCCATCTAACCCTCCAAACCGCTCTGTACTACCTTCCACCAGTACCAATACATATGACCTTACAAAACTTAACAAGAAGAAATCCAAAACCACAGTCACCCTCCCAGAATTACATTCTGAGATCAAAACCCTCAAATCCGAGTTACAAACCCTTAAACAAGCTCAGTAGAAAGACTCTGCCATACTACAACATCTCCTATCCAAAGTTGAAAACCAGTCAGACACCGAATCTGAACCAGAAGACCCAGCACTTGAGTCTCATGCATTACCTCATGCACTTACAAACATTGAACATATTCCTAATGATTTCTTAAATGTACTAACTCAAATATCTTCCAAAAAATATTTGATTCGAATTACATTAGTTTTTTCAGATGATTTCAAATTAGATACTATTGCCTTATTTGACACAGGTGCAGATTTAAACTGCATTAAAGAAGGCGTAGTTCCGAAACAATTTTTACAACCCACCTCTGAAAAACTCTCTGCTGCTAACAATTCCAAATTACATATTGCAGGCAAAACCCAAGCCTTTGTTTTTAACACAGGCATTTCGCTTAAAACATTCTTTGTTGTTACAAAAGACATCAATCATACCATCATTCTCGGTACTCCATTTATTGATATGCTTACTCCATATAAAGCACGTCATGACTGCATAACTTCAAACATAAATAACACCAAACTTGTTTTCCCATTCTTAGAAAAATCTAAGACTAGGTATTTAAATTTAATTAAAGCATGTTCTATCCATACATATCATATCAATGCATTAATCCATGGTAAACAATTTCAACTGCATGATTTACAAAATCAAGTTTCCTTTTGTCGCATTGATAAACAATTACAAAACTCTACTTTACAAAACAAGATTACGGATTTACAAAGTAAAATTGAACAACAGATTTGTTCCGACTTACCCAATGCTTTCTGGAAACGAAAACAACACATTGTTGATCTTCCTTACGAAGATACCTTTTCATAAAAACAAATACCCACAAAGGCAAGACCTATACAGATGAATGCTGAATTAGAACAGCATTGTAGACTTGAGATCCAAGATCTAGAGTCTAAAGGTCTTATTCAAAAGTCTCGATCACCCTGGTCATGTGCAGCCTTTTATGTCAATAAAAACTCTGAAATCGAAAGAGGCACACCAAGACTTGTGATCAATTACAAACCTCTAAATTCTGCTTTAAAATGGATCAGATATCCAATTCCAAATAAAAAAGATTTATTGCAAAAATTATATTCTGCATTTATCTTTTCTAAGTTCGACATGAAATCTGGTTTCTGGAAAATCCAGATTGATCCCAAGGATCGCTACAAAACTGTATTCACCGTTCCCTTCGGCCAATACGAATGGAATGTCATGCCCTTTGGCTTGAAAAATACACCATCTGAATTCCAACGCATTATGAATGACATCTTCAATGCCCATCCTACATTCTGCATTGTTTACATTGATGATGTTCTTATTTTTTCTCATTCTATAGATCAACATTTCAAACATTTGCATATATTCTTTCATATTGCAAAACAAAATGGTTTAGTCGTTTCTAAATCAAAGATTTCTGTGTTTCAAACCCGTGTTCGTTTCCTCGGCCATTATATTTGCCAAGGTACTGTCACCCCCATCGAGAGATCTCTATCTTTTACAAACAAATTCCCTGATAAGATTACTGACAAAACCCAGTTGCAACGGTTTTTAGGCAGTCTTAATTATGTTCTAGACTATTATCCAAACCTTAGCCGTCTTGCCAAACCTTTACATGATCGATTAAGGAAAGAACCAGTCCCATGGTCTGACCTTCATACCAGTATAGTTAAGAAAATCAAACAACAAGTTCAGATTATTCCTCTCCTCCATTTAGCTAACCCTTTAGCTCCTAAAATTATCGAGACTGATGCCTCAGATTTAGGATATGGTGGGATTCTTAAACAAGTCACAAATAACAAAGAACAAATCCTCTAGTATACCTCTGCCCATTGGAATGATTGTCAGAAAAACTACTCCACTGTCAAAAAAGAAATTCTCTCAATTGTTCTTTGCATTACAAAGTTCCAAAGTGATTTATTAAATCAAAAATTCCTTTTAAGTGTCGATTGCAAATCTGCCAAAGAAGTCTTACTAAAAGATGTTCAAAATCTTGCTTCAAAACAGATTTTTGCCCGATGGCAAGCTATTTTAAGCATTTTTTATTTTGATATTGTATATATTAAAGGAAATTCAAATTCCATCCCTGATTTCCTCACTAGAGAATTCCTTCAAAACAGGTCTTGATGCTTCCTAAGGCAAAAACCAAGGATAAGGGGAAAGCCCCCCAAATCCTACCTACAAAACCAGACAATCCTCACCCTTCTACAAAGCTCATGTCTTCAGCCATCCTTGCTACCAAACCAATCAAATCTTGGTATGAGGCAGTTGTTGAAGAGGAAGCAGAGAATACAAAACAATCACAATTACAAACCGACTCAGTTCAACACTGGGTTGACACTCTCTCCAACTCACTAGAATTGCTTCTGGCATTACAGAAAGTCTCCCAACAGACTTCCAGTAAATCCAAGTCACCAACAGGTAGTATTTCTAAACCAATTTCAAAAGCCCAAACAAGTCTTTCCTCTCAAAAACCCTTGCTTGCTTTACAAACTCCGCCCCAAAGTTTTTCAAAGCCAAAATCTAAATATATTTTCAAAACCGCGTTTCAAAATATCCTCACCATGGAAGAAGGATTTTATCATGAAAACCCTTCCATTGCAGCCTCCAAATTGTTCCCTCCAAATTGGCATTTCAAACCCTGGGATTTGTGTCGATCACAATCCTATTATGCTATAATCTTTGAATTAACAGATTCTGTTAAATTCAAACATTTTAAACTACATACAACCCACTCCGAACCTGCATATTCTACATGCATCATCCACAAAATCATCCATCCTTCCGACTGGGGCCAACCCTTACATAAACCAAAGCATTTCCCCATGCAATTCCGTACATCCCCCCAAGACTTCCAAACGTCCTATTCATACTGGGATTACCAGCAAGCCTGGTTTAATGCCTTTTTCCTCCAAAATCAAAATCATAGCCACTCTTGGCTCTTTTATTTTCACAGTGACATCAATACTACAAACCTCCCCCTCTGGTTCCTCCAATGGTGGGACTATTTCGGTTGTCATGTTTATGTTCATGATTCTATGATCATAACCTCCACAACGGGCATCCCGTTCTTATCCGCAAGTGCAAAATCAAATGGTGGGATTCCTTTGCAGCGGAACATAAAAGTTCCAAAATAGCGGTTACGGATTGGTTACAAAAACATCAAAAAACCCCCATTATTGATCATCATCCTCAATCAAAGTTCCTAGCTCGCAAGGCTCAAACTGCCGCTCTTCTTGCATCGGCCAGAACCGAGGAAGAATATCTACACATTGTCCAAGGTATCATCCAAAGCCAGGAGCCAACTTCGGTCCTACCAAGCTCCAGCTCATCTACTTCATCATCTCCTGCCATTTCCCTTGGCAATGACAATGAAGATGACTGTTTTGGCATCCTGCCACCTATTAGAAGGCAATAAGAAACTCCAAAACTGTCGGCACAAGCTGACAAAGTTGCTTTCGGTGCAGATTCCTCTTTACAAAAGGTGGTCCCCACCACTTCAAAAGATGTTTTCCACTCCCAAAAGATGCTCCCCACTCAGAATCCACTCATACAAACGGACAAACAACTTTCGGTGCAAAGTTCAAAGCTCTCCAGCCTGTCTTCGTCTATAAAAACAGACCCTCTTCCTTGTCAAAGGCAGAACTTATTCCCAAGCAACAAGTTTCTCTGCAGAAGAATTTCATATCTATTCCTCTGTATCCAAACACTGTATTAGCTTATATTACATTGTAAACACTATCCAAAGCTTGTAACTGATATCTGGAGCTTGTAACCGATATCTCCATATCTCCTGGATCTATTTTCATAATACAAATTCAAGGTTCTTTTTCCTAAACTTCTATTTTTATTTACATTTTCCTTATCAAAACTGTAAAATTTAAGTATGCTCTGTGATTGATTAAGGATCCTAGCATTGTTGGTCTTGCCCTATCAATTCGCATCAGAAAGTTTTCATTCCAAATTAGTATATCGGCTAGAAACCTTATCCTGCGGGCTACTGGTCCAAAGAATAGCTCAGCTATTATGGAAAAGGTGTAACAACGCCACGTACTAATCCACCTTAAATTTATTTATCTTAGTAATTATTTATCTCTCCATTATTCCTTCATTATTCTGTTATTGTATCTCTTTAGTGGTATCCTGCATTCTGTGCAGTCACCCTGTTAACTTTGTGTGTGTGTGTGTGTGTGTGTGTGTGTGTGTGTGTGTGTGTGTGTGTATCCTACGAGTAAGTTCAATATCAACATAGCCCACATATCATATCATGAAATTTAAAAGAAAAAGGAATACTAACATGCAAAGAAAGCATTACAACATAATAAGTGTTCTTAACCATATCAAAAGAGTTAATTACAAGATAATTAAAATACTACATGCTAAGCTGAACTTTTATAAATACATCAAGGCTTACACAAAAGTATATTATATAAACACGTTAATTCCCTTTTGTTTAAGTTAAATATTTACATAAGCCTGACAAAGTAGAGTCCTAAATTAGTGATCTCCCTGGATATTTGATGGACCTGTTACATAAATAAATATACCATTATGTTGATAGAAGAAATATATATAAGCTCATGTAATGTATCCGAATGAAGTATTAATTTTCTATCGGATGATCCATAAGGATTCTAACATATATCTTATATTTTGCTTGTAAATCTTTTAAACCCAATTAACACTCATTTGCATATTCTTAATTTGAATACTCTTATTTACTTGCATGAACCGAGTGACCTTGCAAAGTCTATTCTTGTGATCCATTTCCCAGCAATCATATCAAGGATACCATTAGCCGAAGCAAATCTTGTAATTTATCTCCCGGCAATCCTATCATAGATGTCATTAGCCGAAGCTAATCTTGAGATTCATCTCCCGGCACTCCTATCACGGATGTCATTAGCTGAAGCTAATCCTATCACGGATGCCATTAGCCGAAGCTAATCTTGTAATTCATTTCCCAGCACTCCTATCACGGATGCCATTAGCCGAAGCTAATCTTATAAATACACTAGACTTTATTTACATTGAACATAATATTTATTATAATTGCATTCACTAGAGAAATTTTAAATTGTATAAGTGCAAATAGGAGGGAAAAATCATGCACCTACTCTGCCTGTTTCGTGACCTCCCCTAACAGAAGATCCAATCCTGGTTGCTCCTCCTGAATCACAAGGAAGCTTTTGGTTATGATTCCTTCAAGCCGATATTATAGAGGCTCCATATTCATTCATTACTCATATGTTACTTTCTATGCATGTTCATTTCCTCATAATAATAAACATACATATATCAGGTATATTTTCAAAGTTAGTATCTTAATGTGCAAGTGTTCGTATAACTCAATTCTTTTATATTCTTACATATAATATTCATATGAAAGTCTACTGTTACTGTCTAACTTTGAATTGTTACTGTCCAACGGTTGTTGTCCAATGGTTGTTGTTTGAACTCTCATCAGATTTTTAACTATATCTAGAGTTCTAGAACTCCATTTTAAGTGAGATTGATCTTGTTGGAAAGCTAAGACACGAGGCTACAAGTTCTCTGAAGGAAGGAGAACTGAGGTCTGCCTCTAAGATAGTCAAAATTGCTCATCAACCCATCAGTCCTACTGCTCTACAAAATCAGTCACGACTCAGTCTCGGTTGGTAACCCATAACTGGAGTTCTACATCTCCAAATTGAGCAAGATCAGTTTCCTTGGTTAGCTAACATCCAAATCTACAATTTCTATGAAGGAATCTGATCCTAATTCCCTCATCCTCCTACCCGAAATCTCACCAAAAGTTAGGAGACAAGTCTGTCCAGATTCGTCTCCCCCTTCCTTTCACATAATACTTTCATAAACTACACACCACACACATGAATTAACTTAATCTTAACAATAAGTACTTTTTTCCCCAATTCATGTCTAAGAACCCTAACCTATGATTCAATTTCAAGGCATCAATTCATTATCGAATTTGAAATGAATTTTTTTAAGATCATGTTTAGAACACCTTACCCGGTACGAATTAAGATTTTGATCTTCAACCAGTTGAAGATTTTCAACTCCCTCCTTTCTTTTCTTCTTGTTCAATTTCTTGGTAATCCTTTGCTCTCAAGTGTTTATCCCATCTATAAACCCTTAATCTTTGATGGGTTCTTGAAATTTTAGTGTTTCTTTCTTGATTTCGCAAGAATGGGTATAAATCTTCTTATTTTCTCTCCTTATCGTTCCTCCAGATTTTTGGTGAGGAGAGACTATTTATACTCTATATTTTCCCTTATTTGTATTTAGGCCCCATTTCCTTTAAATTTCTGAATTCCTGTCTTTTATTTAACCATATCCATGAATTTCTTGACTTTTATTTCTCATATAGTTAGTTTTTAATTTAAGCAACCTTTATTTTTTTTATTTTTTTTCTAGGGTTTACAGTTAGTGTCTCATTTTTTAATTCAAACGGTATGTTTTGGTTTCGGAGCATTTCGGTGTGCTATTTCAGGATTATACTATTCATATATATATATATATATATATATATATATATATATATATACTCAAAAACACAATTTTGATTCAAATTTAAAGATAAACTAACTTGAAATTATGCAATTTAAATTTCAAACACAAGTAAAAAAGTGAGAGTTGAACCAATATAACCTGATCGTCTAGATGGGCCCAAAGACAACCTGAACGACTGGTAAGAATAGAGTTTGACTCAAAAAAATTTAAGATGACATATTTTTTAAAAACATATTGAGATGACAACATATTGGATCGACCCGGGTCAACTTAGGTTAACCTTCTAAATCCGTAATCCAGGTCATGAGACCATAATAACCCTAAATAAAGCAAATCAAAATAAATTATAAAGCTCAATTCTTAATAAACCTATTATTTAATGGTTAAATTGAGAAAAAAATAATCTAAAAAAAGGACACAAAAAAATGACATTTCAAAACAAAATTATGAAAATATCACCAGCAGTCTCGCAAGGCCTTTCTAAACTCCAATTGCCCTATAATTTTAACCTGAGATATAACAATATGTTAGGAAAATCTTCATAAGATTTCAGTCTGATCCACCAATCGAATTGAAAGATATGATTGATATCGTAAAACTAGATAATATTTTTTTAGAAAAAAAAACATTATTTGGCCGAAATGGAACCGGAACATTCTAGCCAGAATTTTGGCGGAATTTATGGAACGGGCTAAGATTCTGAGCAAGATGAAATTTGTTCCGATTTGTTTCTTTTTTAAATTGGAAAGAGATATACCAGTCATTTTGAATGGAACAGAACAAAATTGACAACCTTGTATCATAGTTGACTAGAGTTTTTTTTTTTATCTTTTTTTTTTAGATTTTTTTCCAATATTGAGTTGATTGGTAATCGAGCTTCATAATTTGTTTTGATATGTATTATATGAGGTTATTATGATCCTATGATATGTTAACATGTCAAATTCATAACCTGAGTCATGAGACTATGATAACCTCATAAAAGTATATTGAACAAATTACAAAGCATAATTCTCAATCACCATTGTTTAAAAATGAAATTGAAAAAATATATGAAAAAAATAACATAAAAAATAACTCAAGTCAACTTAAGAACCTGCCAAATTCATGATCCAGGTCACGAGACCTAGATAACCTCATAGAAAGCAAACTGAAAAAATAACTCGAGTCAACCGAGGTTACCCTGCCAAACACACAACTCAAGTCATAAAACTAGGATAATGCTATAAAAAGCAAATAGCAACAAATTTTAAAGCATAAATCCCAATCAACTTATTGTTGAAAAATAAAATTGAAAAAAAAATTCAATCTAAAAAAAAACATAATAAAACGACCCAAAATAACTTAAGGTAACCCGTAAAAATATGTGATCTAGGTTATGAGATTGAGATAACTTGATAGAAAGCAAATAAAAAAATCATGAAACTTAATTCTTAATTAACCTAATGTTTAATAATAATAATAAAATATCAATTAAAAAATAAATCCAATTCAACCAGATTAACCCACTAAACTGGTTGAATAACTAAGATGTTATGTCAAGAAATGATTTTGGAAATTTTCTTCATATGTGTTGAATAACTAAGATAGGAGTCTTGATAAGGCAAGAACATAGGCTCTCCAAGACGATTGACCAGAAGGAGAGAAGGAAGGCTCATTCAGCTACGCACTGACTCTTAGTCTCAAAGAAGAAACAATTACTTGGTTCTATATCCTTAACACATCAAACATGAGGGTATGAACAATATGGTTGTATAATGTTTATCTCATATGTTTTCCACTTAAATTTATAGCAAAACCTAATAAAAAAAATAGTAACCATTGTGTTTACTATAAAACATAAGGGGGTGAACAGTGCAGCTACACAATATTCACCTCACATACTTTATATTATAAGTAACTAGTTTTGTATTGGTACTCCGCGGCGGGGTGTTTATTTTTTTAAGTAAAAAAATAATAATAAGCAGGCTCTTATAATGCGCTTTTTAATATAATTTTTTTTCAATCACAAATCAAAATACCTACACATATATTTAGTAATTAGATCGATATTTGATAAATAGATAACTAAGATTCAGATATTTGATATCGCGACATGAATCATGTGCTTAGTTGTGTTTAACAACTATGTTTCTTAGAGTTTTTTTTTTATGAACCAACTATATGTTCCTATAAAAGATAACAAAAAAATTCATACCAATATTGAATGAAGAAACTAAAAAAAAAAAAACCAATGAAAAAAGAGATAGGTCAAAACTGTATAAATACTCTAATTTATTGGCTATAAATATATGATTGAGATAATAATATGAAAAGAACTTTTTACCGGACAATGATCAATCCTGGTTGTTGTCGCGGGTGCGCGACGTCGCGGCGAGTATTCCACTTTTAAAACTAGGAAGTGTGTATGGTATTTATCTGGCAAATGTGGGGAGACAAGAAAATATTGTCTTTTGTTGGAAGAAAATGGAATGGGA
>Ga0307509_10007909_pt1 | contig 13729 bp, 10 predicted proteins | sample 10_EM_MG_FD_202245 | JGI IMG/M metagenome (GOLD analysis project Ga0307509, IMG submission 202245) | Populus trichocarpa ectomycorrhiza microbial communities from riparian zone in the Pacific Northwest, United States - 10_EM | ecosystem: Host-associated > Plants > Roots > Unclassified | place...
TTGACTGGTTGGTTGAGAGTCTTCTTTCAGTAGTAACTATACGTATTTTGACATCAGAAATTGCCATCCAAAAAATTTGATTTCATCAAAGATTTGTTTACTTGAAAACGTCCAATATATCTGAGTTGGGGCAAAGTCTGAGGTTTATATTATTCTTTATTTCACTTTTAACGTCAACTCAGAGGTTGACTGGTTGGTTGAGAGTCTTCTTTCAGCAGTAACTATACGTATTTTGACATCAGAAATTGCCATCCAAAAAATTTGATTTCATCAAAGATTTGTTTACTTGAAAACGTCCAATATATCTGAGTTTGGGCTAAGTGCGAGGTTTATATTATTCTTTATTTCACTTTTAATGGAGACTCAAAACTTGACCTGTTGATTGAGAGTCTCCTTTCTATTTTACCCATACATATTTTTACATTTTCAATACTAAGCCACAAAATCTGCAAACTACTTATTCTCAAGTTCCAGACTTGACTAATATGCTATAGTGCTTCTTTCAATAGTCCTAATATATGGATAACAGGCTTGACCGTAGGGCGAGGGGGCTGCTAGTCTTGTATGTACGATGGGGAATAATCATCCGTTTCCACAGAAAATCCCGCAAGGCATGAAAAATAGCGAACAGGTAATAGGTAAGGACCTGTCATTTTATGCAGAGACGACATGGGAATCGAAGCTCAATGGGGCAGTTGGCAAGCTCGATGTAAATGGTATGCTTTCAAATATTAGGCCCCCATTATCACAAAATCAGCCCCCATAATTTGTGGAGACATGATACGATTTCTCTCTGCAACCTGACTGCCACAGCACTACCGCCATGGGCTACGGTGTATCATTTACTAGGTCAAGTCAAACCTATCGGCCGATACACAGCGCGTGGCTCTTGATACTCTGGTGGCCATCCATCTTGCTTATCTCTTGTGTGCGTGGTGTGCAACGCGATTCAAAAAAAAAAGTCAGTGGAGTAGAGGAAAAATTATGCTTGTCCAAGGCAAAAAGTATCCGGAAATACGAGTGGTGAGTTTGTGATACCCACGGATTTTCTGCCATATATTTTGCGAACCCCTGTTTCTACAAGTAGATACTCCTTGCCTGGGATAAGCAATTCAGATTTTCTCTTCTTATTTGGCTGGAGCCACTTGAGGTCTTGGGGACTAGCTTTAGTACCCTAGGCGTTCGACATGGTTTCTCTATGGAAGCTAGGCTGGTTGAAGGCGCCCCCGGGGCATGGCTATATGTTCCCATCCTATCGAAAACTCGAGGCTTACAAGAGCAATAGAAGATTGAATTCTCTGGACTATCGAATGTGCTAAGAATGTTCTAACAAAGTAAAGCTGGAGCGATCAATCATTACGAATGGGGGAAAAGAGAGGAGGGGAGAGGAGAAAGGAGAGCGTTAGTGATATCATTCCAGATAGAATTTCTCATGTTAAGATTGGTCCTTTCAAGACTTCGAATCCCTGATCGGTGCTAGCGTGGCGGTTTAGACATTAGAGACTAGGGAATATTTTTTTGACATGTTGGGTCGCTAGGGAGAGTGACATATTTGGCTAAACTAAGAGGAGCACAAGGGGAAGATTTTCTTTACAACTAGGGGGTCTAGGTTTTGGGGGAGTATCCCACGCTGCGCATTGATAACTTACGGCAGCTAGCTAGCATGTTAGGAAAATTAGCTTAGGTTGAACACACACACACACATACTAGTGCACACATGTGGTTACTTGGTTCGTTGGCTTAAGTAACATATTCATGAATGCTTGCTTGCAAATCGAGCCAACACGCTTGATTCTCAACCATGTGCGTGCTTCGTGGCCGCCATGCCAGCCTGTGTGGAACGCCAAGTTCCCGCTACAGTGCAACCTTGAGATCTTTGTCTCCTCAAACACAGCCCCGAAGCGATGGTACAGCTTTAGAGTATTGGCACGGCAGTTTGTCCAGCCTCCGAAGAGGGGGGGGGGGAAGAGAAAAAAAGCACAAGAAAAATTGGGAAAAAACGATATTAGAAAAGCGGATGAAACAAGAATGGAATCACGGATTGGTGTCTGTAGAGGGGTGGGGGTATTCCCCATGTTTGAGACGGAATGGTATTGGTTAGAAAATGAACCTGTAAATTAAATAGCAAAAGCTTATCGGGCATGCCCATAATGTCAATCGTGTTAGGGGCAAGCTGACTGGTTCGTCGCGGTGCTGTGTTTGCTGAACGCTTGTGACTTCCTCTGGAAGGTATGTCTTGGTCGTCTACCAACGCTCTCTTTATTTTCATAGACGGGAAACTTGGAGAAACCTACTGTTGATTCTTAAATTGCGGAGTTTGGCCTGGGGCTGGTGAGAACTTGTGGTCCGCTGTAAGGTCGTGGGGATGGTAGATTTCTGGTGCATATGGGTGTCTTGCGGAAACGTTGTTACTTCCCAGACACTACTGTGAATGATACACTGATACGATGACCGGACAGAACTCCTGAATTGAACACCCAATACCAGCCCTTCTAGATCTTGGGTCCGGGTATCTTTCGGGAGCGTGTTCGGCTCTTGGGACACATGTTAGAACTTGGGACTCCTTATCTAAGCTACTCTTTCATGGGCTTTCTGTCAACAATTGTCAGTAGGATAAATCCTTCTCCCTCTCACCGTAAGTAGGCCAATGCCTTGATTTTAGGAGGCTTTTTTAGGGTGCGGAGGCAATGCCCATAACTATCCACTCCGTTTGTCTCTTCAATTGGTGTAGCTGGTCTTGTGTTCGAAGATTTAGGCGAGGAATCTACCGACAGGTGGGGCCTCTTGCCGGGGCCGCACAAGGCGCGAGGTATTGGCACGAGAGATCTACGAGCAACAGAAATCGATCGTTGCATCGCAACAACGCCCTTGGTGGACGTGACTGGCCATGTTTGACTCTGAGGCTGGATAGCGGGGCCTCCTGCTTTGCCCAATTGACGCTTGCGTGTAAGAGCCGAAACACGTCTACAAGGGCATCTAGCAGCTGTACTTTCTACTGCACTTTATATTTTAGCTGAATGTCATGTGTTTCCTTGGGCGCGAGTGAGAGCCAGTGATCCGAGTAGCATCACTTTGATGGGGGAAATTGAGTTTGGCCTGGTGTCAGCCGTAGGTGGGCTGTCCGAGTTTCTCTATTGGGAAAAACAACCCCTTGGGCGGTAGGGGCGGAATAACGTCAAAAGATGGAGATGTCATTGCTGGATTGGGGCTTTCCGGCCAGAACTCCGAAGTTTATAGTTTGTAGTTACTAATTCTTGGAACCATCACGAGACTCTGAAAATGCCGCATTTCAGTTGGAGAAACTATAATAAATCCATGGCGTTCGTCAAGGCGTGCACAGCCGCCTTCACACGCTGCTCTACCGTTAGTACTGGATATAAGCCCTTGGGCTTTAGCTGGAATGTTATTCTGGGGACGGAGGGGTGGACCCGTGGAAAGAGCCCCCGGAAACAGAACTTGACTAGGTTTGAGGTATACTGGCTTGACTTCGGGCCCTATCTTGGCCTCAGGTAATTATTTGAGGCAGGGCAGCGGCCTCAGTCGGTCGTGAGACCAGAAACCATGGGCTGAATAGTTGGCATGTTACGTTAGCGCGCAGAAGTGCCTGCTCTAGTGTCTCAAACGAGGTCTAGGGATTGGAACACAAGCTAGTCTCGTTGAAGGGGAAAAAACGAGAGTAGATACGAGCTGAGTTATTTGTTTGTCAGTTTAGACCAACAAGTGTAAGCTATTGCAGTAGAATTGTAACACACAGCATACTGCACCGGTAGTCGGACGGTATTACATTGGTTATGTAGTTGGATTTTGTACGTCATGCGGTGTCACATCGTGACATGCCACCCACTGGATCCCCCCGCCATTTAATCTGTGTGTAAATTTCCCAGCCCTTTAGCCCGGCGGATGGCCTTAGGCTGGCCTAGGATTTTTGCAAGAGGCAGGGCAGTGCTGCCAGATAGCTATTTCTGCGACATGACCACGGTTTCTACACTTGAACTGTTCTAAATATGGGAATATTCTAAGGAACTACTCGAAGAGAGAAATTAGCCCGTGGTCCGAGAGATCAAGAATTTGTGGGATGTAACCAAAGGAATCCTGTTTAACCGCGAGCTCTACTGGTGTGGGAAGCCTTAGCTGCCCAAGGGATAGGGTATAAGGTCAATCAGACACTGAACTGATCACTAAATTTAGAACTTTGATATGCTTTTAGCAGCCGATGTTTGGCATTTACCGGTATTTATCAGTGTTTCGGGGTCCTCAGCTGCTTAATCTCGCCACGAATAAAAAGGTGACAATCACAGACAGAGAGGTAGGGTCAGTAATAAAAATTGCTTCGCCCCTTGGCATATGTCATCCTCTCTCTCCAGGAGTCCCTGTTACGCTTCCAGTTATACTTGCTCTAGTGATAATCTCCTGGTATTTATTCTAATATTATAAAGATGAAAGCCAGGATAGCATTATTCCAGTGAAACAGCTAGGTTAGTTTTTCTTTACCTTTGGTAAATGATCATAAGATCCTTGAACTTGAGGAGTCACTCTGTGTCACTCGCATGTGCTCTAGAAAACATGCTGAAAGGAACGAAGTAGGGGGTAATGATCAGAGAGAAGGATTTTATGGAGCGAGATAGGGTGGGTCAAGTAAACAAGAATAATTTGTATTGAAGCGGTTAAGGAGCTCGAGATTGTTTTAGTTAAGAAAGGGGAGTAAAGGAGAGCAAAGACGAGAAGGAAGGAAGGAAATTTTATTGAACGCTTGAGTGTTCCACCAGTGCATACGTCTACTGCTGCCTGTATGGCTATCGATTTGCTACGAAGGAGATTGTAGGGGCGCCCTATATGAGAGTAGGAACAATGACAAGTTCGAGTACTGCCATGCATCGCATACTATTCTACTATTTTGATCGTGAAGTAAGCTGTTAGTGTTGTTTGGTTGTGGCTTGCTCTCTATTTGGTGTTGCCTTCTGAGATCAGAAGAGATACAACTTTAATCTGGCACTTGAGTACCGTAAAATCTCAAATAGTTGAACAGTGTGCTATGTGGCTCAAATTGGCTCCTTGAGTAGAGTGTGGTATTTTTTTACTTTTTTGTATCTTTCAGAGGGTTGAAGGACACACCTTTTGCAATGTATTTCGTCCCTTTTCTAGAGAAGGAAATTTTGGACTACTTGTCACTGGTCCAGTTCTTTGAGATTCTGCAGTGCCTGCCCATTGGGGTAAGTAGAAATTTCCTTTACCACTGTGATATCCTACTGGAAGAGTGGCTGTTTGGTCAATGGGATATCTTGGTAGAGTGAGCTACTTGACGACTGGGATGGAGCATATACAATTAAGGGCGGAAGATTAGTCCATTTTGCAACCATTGCTCATTAAAAAGCTGATTCCTGCTACTCCCTCAAATAACGGTATAGGAGCTACTAGGATCATCTATGAGGATTTGGGTACATCTCTCTAGTAGGCATCTGACTATGGGGAAGTGCTGTAGACATTGCTATGGTATGAAACAGGAGGAATCATAGGAGGGCTGGGGTTAGGACATGTGATGGGGGGTGTTTGGGAATGGGAGAAACGCCGTTGAGGAGATGCCAGATTATGGCGAGTAATGAGGGAGAAAGGGTTTGCTGAAAGAGAGGTAAATATAATGAAGTCTTTGGGGGATATTTTGTTTGAACTCATTTGATCCAACCGTGAACACTTCATTCCAAAGGAAAAAGGAAAGAGTGCTTATGGTACTGTACATGCTTCTTTGGCACTGAGTTGAACCTAAGGGGGATAGCAAGCCACCGTAGGGAAAATGTGCAAAGATCTAAGAGTCTCAGAGATTGCACTGAACGAAGTGAAGGGTAACTTATATATTACCTTCAGACACTTTAAAGACAACAAAACCGGTGGAAATTATCTTATCATAGGATATGGGAGTAATGTCAAGGGGTTCCACACTGGAGTGAAGCTGTCGCTATTTTTTTACCTAGTTTTTGGCGGCGGTTCTAAGGAGATCACTATAGTATCACTCGGAACCAGCACGCCACACACTGTTGAAGTCTATGCTCAGACCCTCCTCCTTCGTACTGGATTCACTTAACGATGAATCCGGGAGTTTTGTCCTTAGTTTGGAAGAGCACGGTCTTCTGCTATAGTCCACCCTGGGCATGTTCGTCTATCGTAATGTTTGGGGCTTGTCGTTGCCCTCTGTTGTTTATAGCTCATGTATCCGCTATCTCTTCTCTATCACATCTATTCACTTTTTTATCTTTCCTCTCGTCTTATAATAGCACAATACCACACAAAACGCCCTATCTCTACAGGGCTATTAGCCTCTCCGTTTTCTAAACTACGGAAGAATCCAGTTTGGGGAATACTATCAAGGGTATAGGAATGCGGTACCGGCTTCCTAAGTGGTGTCGCTGGTTGTTGAAATGGATTTATGTCGTTTTCGGAAATAGGCAAAAAAGCAGTGACTATATCCACAAAAGCGTACGTGGCATCGGGCTTGGGGCGCTCCTGGAGGGTTATATCCCTTGATTTACATATGCACCTTGCTGGAGGACGAGATAAAATATATAGTATAGGGGGAAGAATGGGAAATATGTTTCCGTTGATAGATAGGAAGGAGCATGGACCGTTAAAGGATCACACGACGGCTATGGAGATGAAGGCATCACAAGAGTTGGGCATTGAACCAAATGCACAAGAGAGCGGGAGCCTTGTGATGCCTTTCTTTTGTTAAGAGATTACAGATAATGTTTCTTCCTCCTGTTTCTGTTTTGGGATATGGAACCTGCGGGGAAGAAAGCGGAGATGTGTAGTGATTAATAGAAGGATTAGAACTTGGTTTTGTTTTTGATATATACTCCTGTCTTTACCACTGGATTAGCAGGCAAGAATAAAGTAACAACGTTGCGCGCTATCCATCCTAGCTGCTATTCGGTACCACATTTTTTGACCATTTCAGAAGTGAACGCCACCTCTTGGGCGAGGGGTCATATTGGTACTATACAGGAAGGTCTGCAGCATTCATAAATGCTACTGCTATCATAAATCGGAGATTGAAAGCAGTCCTTTTCTTTCTTTCTCTTCTGCTTCCCTGCCTACGCCGATCGCGGACCTCACCTCATGATATAGGTATGGCCTAAAGTCGGATTCTACCACCTCGTTCCAAGTCTGGTTTCCGCTATATACAACCCTTTTGAGGGAGGCTAAGCTCTCCAATCCCCTATTTCTTACAGGGCAGGATTTCTCAAGCTGCCCTGCCATATGTGACATATGGTTCAATAACAGCCCGCGATGTCGGGAGAAATGAGCTTCTTAGATCCTACTGACTGCACCAGGATTAATTGGTCTCCAACATCTTAACTAATGCGCTAGCTAGGTATTTCATAAAACACCACCTTGGGGGCTGATACTTATCCTCCCTGGAGGTAGTATTTGGATATTTTGACATGAGGCTAGACAATAATAATGTTATGACATTGAATGTACAGCACATAACGTACGATATGGCGCAATCCGATACGGCAAGGTGGGCTACTATAAACTTACTAGATTCGGGTAGCTGGGCTAGTATAAAAGAAACATCTTAGATCTCAATAGAAGTGTAAGAGAGAGGGGGGGGGGGGGTTACACATGGCGTGCAGAGGAGGAAAATAAACCCCAATTTAGGTTTTTAAACAATTATTTCTCAGCATTGAGCTTAGGAATACCAGGATCCAACTCGGACAGCCCCTGTCCAGCGGCTTTCTGCAGACAATCCTTATATGTTACTAGAGCCTCATCTTCAAGTCTCTTATCCGATCATGCTCTAACCTCTGAGGGTTGGTTATCTAAAATCCACTAAGAACCGGGAAGCTCAATTTGCCTCCACTTTCCGAAGCTTAAGCTCCGCTAGCAAAACACAACCATAACAGGGCACCCAGGATGTAACTTAGTAAGGAAATTGGGTATCAGCAAGGAGACAGATATTGCCCCAATTCTTACAATCCCGATGTTGAAATATCAGTTAGGCAGTTGAGGATTAGGAAAGTCTGGATGAATTGGCACCGGAGGGTAACGGTAGCACCAAAGTTAATTTATGCCCCTGTAATCATTACTTCCATAATGCGCTGTACAATATATAGTGCTATAACAAAGACTGAGGAGGCCCCAAGATCACATTTGATAACTGTTATGCTATGGAATACAAATTGCAAGCTGGATGAGCTTTTTTGGGACTCGGGGGCCTAAGGAACTGTTGACAGCTAGTCTTGACTCTACAAATCCGGCCATCAGACCTGTCGGAAACTCTCCTTCATATAGCACCTCTCTACTGCACCTTGGCGGGAAGACGGCAAATTCTCCAATCGTGCACAAAATACCCTTGGAACCAGAGGCTAATGAACAAGATTTAGAGTGAAACATCAGGAAAAAATCTAAATTCTGCATCCTGAAGTAGAGTTTATGTTGGGAAGAGCCTGTGGTACATTGGAAGACATCTGAAGTCTTCCTATGGCATCCACGCACATCCTGATAACTTGTTCAATTATTTTTCAGCAAAAATGGACATGTTAATTATGTCCGATAGGGGTCATTTTTTCAATATAGACACTTTGAATAGGATATTATTTAGTCAGCTAACGCGTTTTGGCAAATTATCATTTTTCAATTTTCGTCCCTCATTTCTGTCTCCAGATACCTTCAGAAGCATAGGGTGTATAGGGTGTAAACTGATTTTTCTTGCTGATGAAGAGAGAGAGAGTTGTGCTAGTCTCAAGAACCTTACCAAGGAGTAACCTGACCCAGACAGTCCTTTAGCTAATTATATCTCTAGAGTCTACTAACAAACTATAGTTATGCTACAATGAACAGGTTAAGCTCTGGCTATCCATTGGGGTAGTTTTCCAGAATATTTTCTGACTTCTCAGAACTACCAAAGGATCTTATAGAAGACTCCCCTACTAAGTAGTCTTCAATAGAGTTCTAGATACCTCTAGAACCATTTCTGAGTGACACCCCATTTGGCCATTACCTTCATACCTCTGATATATTGTGTGAATAACATTCATTTAGATGAATAGTAATAACTTATTTGGTATAGCTCAACTTCCCCAAAGACTAACCTTTACTAGAATTTGCACAACTAGACAAGCATAAGCTCTTGATATGCTCTTTCAAAAAAGAGACTGGAGGGGGTTGTTAAGAACCATACTTCTAAGTTACTGAAGTTCAAACCACTGCTCCTCAGGCTATAGGCCTTTTCATGCAGGTGCCTGGATAGCCTCTAATATCAAAAAGCTCCAATATAATAAGGCAATTGACAGCTAAGTCCCAGAATGACTTTGCCAGTCAATGAAGAGTGATTGAGGTTCTTTAGTAAGGTAACTGAGACTGGAGGGTAGGGTAACTTCACCCTCCTATACCTTTATTCCATTCAGGATTCTACATAATAACATCTAACATTGTACCAGAGGTCTATGCAATATTTGCATTATTCTTATAACTTTATACAAACATTCTTCCAAAAGGGCACCCTTTCCAGTTGGGTAACTACCTTCCCTTAAGATCACTCTGTTCTCCCTTCGTTCTTGTATAAGGTTATAGGGCTTTAGTAGACAATTGAGCCAAGTCATATCTATCCCCAGTATACTATGTATACTGAACCATACCACCTCTGGTTACCACTTGGTATATCATACGGCCTGAGGTGGTAGTCACTCTAGCTACCTATTTATAGAATTACTACACTGTAGTTGTTATTTAAAGGTTATGTTTAACAAAAGTAAACTTATCTTGAAATATTTATAAATAGTTACTCAGGTTATAAGGTATTTTTCTACTTACAACAAAAAAGACTAAGTGTTGGTTTTCAATTAGTATAACCTCATATTACAATTTGTTAATATTTATATAACTTACAATTATGAGTTATAATAATATAATAACTTTGTATATGACTCATATTACAAGTCATGGGTTTCATATATGTGATACAATTTATACACATGATTTGTTTTTATGAGTAATGATTGGCTTAGAGCATGTTGAGCAACAACTCACAGGAGACAGCTAATAGATTATAGGGATAACTTCAGGAGTATGATTTACTAGTATTAAAGTTGTGAGAAGAGTTCTATATGAGGCTATACCAATAAAAAACCCACTCTTGACCTTTTTTGTTGTCAGTGGAAAAATGTTAGGTGGGAGTCTATCTCACAGACTTGCGAGATGACTCAGGCCGATAATCTTTATCGTAGACGGAGATTGTCTAGGAAGGCTCAATGACTAAAGTAAAAATAGGTAGAATGATAAAAGATTTTCTAGCGTAAACATTTTATATTGATAAGATCTCTTCTCTATTACTTGATGATGTTCAAATAGCTCAGGAGGCACCTCAATAGTTATATGCCGCATCTGAGTAGTCACGGGCTACATCTACTTCTCATACTAACTAAGTATCTGCTAATAAAACTCCAGCTTTTTCTGAAAGTGCCAGCACCATTAGATCCTGACAATACTGTTATCTCACTTGACTTCCGAATGGCAACGATATGAGTATTCGTGACTGTGCTCCAACACATCAGTCCATTCATTACAATCCATCTTCGTCAACATGAAGTCTTGCTTACCACTGTATATGCAGAATCATCTCCATGATCGAACCAACAAAGGGGCCAGCTTTGTTATCGAACCTCTCAGCATTGCAGGTGTATCCTGCACTCAACAGCTACGAGGTATAAGATAGACTTGTTCCGATCATCACACCCTTGGCTATTATCTCTCCACAGTCATATTGTTATTATATGGTTCAGTCAGTATCCGAAGAATACTAGTGACATATGTGAGTGCAAGTATGCTTGATTTCTCAAACTACCTCTTCCAACAACACCAATCACTTCTGCAGCTTTCATCGCAGGAGCGTTGAGTATAGAATGATATTGCTTAACACATTGTCCATAAAAACGTCCTGTTACTTAGTGACCACTTTCGCGACTCCTGTCTTTAGTGCTCAGTAACCTTATACAAAGTCGACCCATTTGGCTTGAACTACCTGCATAAGCTTGTCAAAGGTCTTCCCTTATAAATTCTGCGAACGGGATCCGGTCGGATGGACGGCCACAACATATACAGGGTTACGTGGTCGGCTCCAGGGACCATGTCTTTGGTTAGGGGACGCAACTATGGTGGCCTCTGGTGGTGTAGCGCTGTCTCAACCCTGGTGCCGGAGAGGGGTGTTGGCTTTGACACCTTTGAACTCAGAATCCTAAGGTATGGTAACTATAGGTGTTTATTCACTAAAAGAAGGCTGCGCCTTCCGGTATGCCTAATAAAAAATGCCTTGCAACCTAGGTAACCACATATAAAAGTTTTGAGATAAGCTTACCTGTGTTTAACACTACCTTTAAATAACAACTACAAAGTCCAGAAAAACTTTAATATTATTCTGAACTGGTAAAATCTGATTTAATGTGACTAGTCTTAATGTATGAAGATAGAATTAAAAAAAGTATTTATTTAAATAATTTTAGATTAATTTTCTACAAGTAGATAGTGTAAACTGCCTTGATTATATAAGAAAAATATTATATAAGTTGGGCATACTAGAAGGCTCAGCCTTCCCTTAGTAAATAAAGACCTATAGTTACCCTACCCTGGGATCTGAGTTCAGAGGTATCAAGTCAACACCTCTCTCCGGCACCAGCATTGGGACAGCGCTACACTGGCAGACCCTGTCGTATTTGCATCCCCTTACCAAAGACATGGTCTTTGGAGCCCTTCTCGTAACCCTGTATACATCGCGGCCGTCCGTCTGACCAGATACTGTTCGTAGGATATATGAGGGAAGACCTTTGGCGAGCTTATGCAAGTGGTCTAAGTCAGGTCGGTCAATGTCGCATAAAGTTACTAGATACTAAAGGCAGAGGTCACGAAAGTGGTCACTAAGTGACGGGACACTTTATGGACAATGGTTAAGCAACATTATTCTATACTCCATGCTTCCGCGATGAAAGTCGCAGAAGTGAATGTTGTTGTTGGAAGAGGTAGGTGAGAAATCAAGCATACTCGCAGTCACATATGTTACTAGTATTCTTTGGATACTGACAGAACCATATGATAACGATACAACTGTGGAGAGATAATAGCCATTGGTGCAATTATAGGGACAAGTCTATCATATGCCTCGCAGCTGTCGAGTGCAGGATACACCTGCAATGCTGCGTGGTTTGATAACAAAGCTGGTCCCTTTGTTGGTTCGATCATAAAGACCATTCTGCTTATGCAGTGGCAAGCAAAACTCCATGTTGACGAAGATGGATGGTAACGAATAGACTGATGTGTAGGAGCACTGTCAGGAATACTCATGGTGTTGTAATTCGGAAGTCAAGTGAGTTAACAGAATTGTCAGGGTCAAATAGTGTTCGCACGTTTCGAAGAAGCTGAAATTTGTTAGTAGGTACTTACTTAGTATGAGAACTAGAGGTAGCCCACGACCACCCAGATGTGACATATAAATATTGAGGTGCCTTTTGATCTATTTGAACATGATCAAGCAACGGAGAAGAGATCTTATCAATATAAAACATTTACGCTAGAAAATCTTTTATCACTCTACCTACCTGTAACGACCCTACGATAGGTAGCTACAATAACTACCACCTTAGCCCAAATGGTATACTAAGTGGTAACCGGAGGTGGTATGGTCTCGTATACAAATAGCTGGTTAATCTAGGACTCAGTCTAGGCAATGGTTGAGTAGCCTTGGGTACTCTATTAGGCAGGGTAACCTTTCGGGAGAACATTCATATAAGGTCAAGAGAATTATGGGAATGTTACACGGACCTCCAAGACGACTTTTGTGGTCAACTGGAGGACTTCTGGAGTGGTTAACGGCTTCAGAGAGCAAAGTTACCCTACCTTGGGAAATTGGTCATTATGCCCAGGGACCCCAGTTACCCTACTGAGGAGTCCAAGTTACCCTACCTTCACCGGCAAAGTCATCCTAGAACTTAGAGGTTGATTGCCTCACATTCTATGGGCTCTTAGATGTTCTTGGGCACACACGCATCTGCGCGGGAGGCCCCACGCCTGAATAAGGGTGGCCCGAACATACTATTGAACTTGGGCGGGCTTAGCTAACACCCCCCTCTGGCCCCAGCGTTGGGACGGCGCGTCATAGGCAGACAGCTGCATAGTTGCTCGTTTGCTAGTAAAAAGAGGTCATTGGAGCAGCTGCCGTAACACCGTATATGTCGTCGCCGTCCGTCTGACTGAATGTCATTTGCAGGATATATAAGGGGAGTATGGGTAACCGCCAAAATGGAGGTCGCCCATATATGGTCTCTTGGGCACCTAGGAGTCTATTCTAACCTACGGGTAGTAGGGTAGTCTTCCTAGTGGTACTCAGGTAGTCTCAGAAGACCAGGGTGCTTTCGAGACAAAAACCTCAGTAACCAGCCCGGACCTTCTCCCTTTGATTTGTAGCATTACTATGGGTTGTTATTGGACTCTAGAGGTATGAGTCTTATCATGGTAGAGTATGTCCCGAGAGGCTGGCTATGGGTAGCGCCCACTTAGTCAAGTATCGGCTACATCTCACCAGGGGAGTTTGTATGTCAATTTATCACATTGGATAGTCGAGTAGATTAAATGATGGACTGCATAGCTTGTATAGACGAAACTGCCACTGGGCCAGTGAGTCCACCACCTAGGTATTAACTCCGGTTGTTGTCATAACAGCTAGCCACTGGTATGACTTCGATAGGAA